>ERZ1643250.354-NODE-354-length-51313-cov-6.901147_pt1 | contig 51313 bp, 51 predicted proteins | sample MGYA00579262_ERZ1643250 | MGnify/ENA primary metagenome ERZ1643250 (study PRJEB29033, sample SAMEA4952265) | chicken gut metagenome | biome: Broiler Chicken; feature: Gastrointestinal Tract; material: Caecum | place: Ireland | collected 2018 | study: Broiler...
TCACGTTTGGTAATTGTGTAGGTGCCGTTTGTGAAGTTTACGGTGTAGTTGCCGTTTGTGCAGGTACCCGTTATTGCGTAGGTGCCTGCCGCCGTTCCGTCCTGTTTGGCAAGAGAAACAATGTTTTCAAGTCCTTCGGCGTTTGCCACGCTGTCTGCGGTAGTTGCGGTAAGCGCAACAAGGCTGTCGCCGTACACGCTTGTTTTGTTTTCTACGGTTACGTCTATTTCGCGTTTGGTAACGGTGTAACTGTCTGTTTCGTTTTCAAACGTTACTTGGTAGTTGTCGTTTATGCAGGTACCCGTGATGTCGTAACTACCCACGTTGCTTGCGCTTGTTGCTTTTGTGGACAAAGTGTAAACAGTGCCGTCTGCTTCAAGTACGCTACCTTCGGTAACCGTTGCGGTAAGGCTTGCAATGTCATCGCCGTAAAGGCTGCTTGCAGAGTTTACCGTTACCGTAACTTCACGTTTGATAACGGTGTAGGTGCCGTTTTGAGAGTCGCCGCTTTCGTTGGTGAATGTTACGGTGTAGTTGTCGCTTACGCATTTGCCTGTGATGGCGTACGTTCCGACCGTTGCACCCTCATCCTTTGTGAGCGCAACTATTGTTGCTATTCCGTCGGCATTTGCAACGTCGTCCGTTGTCGTTGCGGTGAGTTTTGCAAGCGCATTGCCGTACACGCTTGTTTTGTCTTCAATTACAACGGTAATTGCACGTTTGGTAACGGTGTACGTTCCCTTTGTTGCAACAAGGTTGTAGAAGTATTGGTAGTCGCCTTTCAGCGACGCAGTAATGTCGTGCGTGCCTGCATTGTTTGTGCCTGCTTTTGTAAGAACAAGTACATTTTCTTGCGTGTCGCCGTTGACAAGTCCGCTAACCTGTGCCGTCAACTTTTCAAGTGCATCGCCGTACACGCTTTCTTTGTTGTCAACGGAAACGGTCAAGGTAACTTTTGCTACGTTTTGAGTTTCTGCGGAAAGGGTGTACGCCACTTCTTGGTAGTTGCCTGCCCATTGGAAGGTTGCTACGACTGCGCCGTTTTGCACTGTGTATGCCGTGTTGTTCACGGTGGTTTCCGCAGTTGTGCCGTCAATGTAGGTAACATTTGCCGTTGCCGTGCCGTCGCCGTAGGTTACCTGTCCGACGATTGCAAGGGACTTGGCAACTTTGAAGTATCCTTCGTAGGAAGCAAGGTATTCTTCCAAAAATTCCAGTTCCTCGTTTTGTCTGCCGTCACGCAAAGCGGTGTAGGCTTCGTATGCTTTCGTAGCCTTTGTTACAAGTTGACTTCCCTCCGCAGTTGCCAAAGCGTTTACTTCTTCAATGTAGGTTGCAATTGCGGTGCTTGTCTGTTTCACCGTAACGGTGCTGTCAAGCACGGGGTAGGTAGCGTTCGTAAAGGTTACTTTTGCCACAAGTTTGCCGTCGGCAATGTCGCCTGTCAGTTCAAAGGATTCCGATTTACCACCGCCGTAGTAGGTGATGTAGGCTTTGACGTCAAGGTCTTTTGTTATGCCGTTGGCGTCGAATTCACGCAGATAGTTGTTGTTTTCGTCAAGGTGACTTGCTTCAATAACCTGCGTAAGCGTTACAAACGCATCTTCCGTGCCGTACACGCCTTCAAAGGTATTGGTCTGTTTGCCCACGGTGTAGTAATCGAACTTGCCGTCGGTGTCAATCACAAGATAGGCGTTGTAAATTTTGCCGTTTTCATCGGTGGTGTATACCCTTCCGCTGATGTTGACGGTTACGCCTGCGACGTTTTCGCCGATGTACACGTCGCCGTACACACCGTAAAGTCCCTCGCCTTCGTCAACAAGGAAGATACCTTGCATCTTTTGGTTGATGGTTTCGCTTGTGTGGTCCATTCTGGCTGCGCTGTCCACCGAGAAACTTTTCAGCACAAACTGCTTTCCGCTGTACGCCTTGTAGGTTTTACCTGCTTCCAGCGTTGTCAGTGTGTTGTGAGTAAGCCCGAACACTCTTGCCGAAAGGGTAAGCATCGTTTTGTCGTTGGTGTAGCCGTACTCGCTTCCCTCTTTGATTGTGTCGGCAAGTTTGGCGCCTTGTGCAATTTCAATTGTGCCGCTTGTTCCCGTTGTCTGCACAATGCCAGCAAAGGTTGCGCCTGCGCCAACTTTCAGTGTTCCGTCCACAACAAGGTTACCGCTTGCGCTGAAACCGTAGTTGGTAAGCGTGGTGCTGTTGGGGTACAGTTTTCCGCTCTTGTCCGCCTGAATCAGTCCGTCGTACACGTACAGCCTGCCCAGTACGTCCAGCGTTGCGCCGCTTTCCACGGTAACTTTTGCACCCGGCATAATTTTGTATGCTCTGTCCGCAGGAACGGTGAGCGTGCCTTCCTTCACCACTATGTTGTAGGTGTAGGGCAGGGCAAGAATCATGTCGAATGAACCGTAGCCGATAAGACTGAATTCGCCGAGAGTTACGTTTCCGTAGATGTCAAGCGTGGTAAGTCCGCTGTCGCCCAGGTGAACTTTGTTGGTTGTCCCGTGCAGTTCGTTCACGCATTTCGTTCCGTCGTAGGTAACTTCAATGCGGCTTCCCTGTTGCATCCACAGAAGCGAACCTTCGCCGCTTGTTTCTTTGTTCTCGATGGCGTCCATAAGCACAACGTCCTGCGTTGTGATGGACGAGAAGAAGAACAGCGACGTGGCGCCGGAAACTTTTGCACCGTAGTTGATGATTTGTTTACATTCGATGTTAACCGTTGCAAACTGCACGAAGGGGAAATGCCCGTCTTCGTAGTAGTTGAGGGTGTTTGTGCCTCCTGCGTAGTTGTTTACAAGGAATGGTTGTTTAAGCGTGGCTCCGCTGTTTACCGTAAGCACGCCGTTGCCCGTCACTCTGCCGATAACGTTCATGTCGCCGTTCAACACAATGTTGCCGTTGTTGACAATCTGGCTGTAATCGCCGGAAGTGTGTCCCTGAGCCGTCTGGCTGAGGTGGTGCTGTACACCGCCAAGGGTAAGTTGTCCGTCAACGGTAAGCGTTACGCCGCTGTTTACGGTAACGGTGATGTAGGGGTCAACGCCCACGTTCCAGGAAACCCTGTCTTTGTTGCCCAATTCGCCGTATCCCGTCGTGTCCGTTGCGGAGTAGGGAACAATCAGGTGAATTCCCTCGGGAATTGTCGAGTCCTTATCGAAGGTAACGTCTTTGTACAGTATCAAGTCGCCCGTTACATCCTCGTTAGCGGCAGTCAATGCATCGTCCAAAGTTTCGTAGAAGTTGCCGTTTATTCTTGCCGTGTAGGTGCCGTTCGGTTCGATGATAGCCGTGTAGGAAACGTTGGACGTAACCGTTGCAACGTAGGTTTTGTTGATGGAAACAAGTTCTCCGCTAACGCTGTCCGCCCAACCGTAGAAGGTGTAACCGTCGTTTACCGTTGCCGTCAGCGTGTAGTTTCCTCCGCTGTACGTAAGACCGTCTGCTGGTATTTCGGGGTTGGACGTTACGCTGCCGCCTTGTTCGTTGCTCACGCCTGCGGAAATGGTGTATTGCTGGCTTACAAAACGCACGTTGGCAATGGCGAATGTGTCTTCGTAGGTTTCGCTGTTATCAAGGGAACCTCTCGAATAGCCGATGTAAATGTCGTTCACGTCGCTTCTCGTAACGTCGGTATTGATGGGTATTTGCCAACTCACCCAGCCCAGGTCGCCGGCTGCTTTGTCGTCAAGTCGTCCGCCTTCGGCTGTTTTGTTTTGGTAGTTACCTTCCACCAATTCGGCGCCGAGGTATCCCATGTAGGGGTTGTTTCCCGCAAGGCTTACGTAGGTAGTTCCCGTCATTCCCGTGAAGGGCAACAAATTGTAGGAATACAAAACATTGTCGTCCTGGTCCAATTTCAGCGTTTCGTTGTTGATGGCAAACACGCCGAAATCGCCGTACACACTGTCGTCTTCACTGCTGATGTAGTAGTCGAAGAACAGTACGCCGTTGCCATGCACGGTAAATTTAATTGCGGACGCCGAGTCATGCACGCCGCTGTTGCCTGCGCTGTAAGCAGCCCTGTCGGCGCTGGACAAACCAAGATCGTAGGTGAAGGGATACAGTGCGTCGTTTTCCCAAGAGATTTCCAACGATTCGTCGGAAATCAAACTTCCTTCCATGGGTTGTTCAAATTGGATAAAGAAGGTGAACGTAACGTCGCTGCTGCCTTCCTTGCTGTACACAATGTCAACTTTGGCGTTGTCGTCAATGTTGTACACCAAGCCGTAGAAGGTTTCCTGCTCTTCCTGCATGGTCAACACAAATTCGTTGTTGATGTACAGTTTCGCCGTTTCCCCGATGTTGAGGTAGGGCGCCGTCAACAACAGACTGTTGTCCGAAGGGTAGGCTTCCACGGTGTAGTTGGTGTAAAATTTTGCCTGTTCGGAAATCACGTTGTCGCCTTGGGTAAATTCGAAGGTGAAATCCGCAAGTTTTTCGTCGGGAATTACAATTTCCGGTTGGAAGACAAATTCTATTTCGGTGTTTTCCAACAACGTGATAATGTCTCCGTTGGAAGCAATAATTTCCCCACCGTTAAGTTTGTACCCCACATATTTATATCCCTCTTTTGCCACAGCCCACGGTTGAATTTTATCACCGATTTCTTTCTGTGAGTTAACCAAAGGAGTGTCGGCAAATGCAAAAATATTGGTTACGTCACCGTATTCCGAATTGTAAGAAACAGTTAAATCTATTCCCGCTACTCCTGCCGTTATCTGATTTATCCAAGCGGTTTGGGTGTATAGTCCAGGGAAGTGCATTGATGCTTCTATTATTATTTCCCATACGTAATCACCAATGTTTTCGTATTTTTTACTTAGCGTTAATTCCGAATCAATTTTTCCGGTGACCTTAGACAGTATTGTTGTCCTTCTCCCGTTTGTAACATCCTCTACACGCATAGATCCGTACAAATCAGTAGTTGTAGAACAAAAGTCGTATAAGTATCCGATTTGTATTGTATCTACACCGTAAAAATACAATGTCAAAACTGTTTTGTCCTGTGACGAAAGCGCCCCTGCTCCAATGTAACCGGTGAACTGCTTGTCGGAAAGCGTCCATGTGTTTGCGGCAGTGGATCCGCTTGTAACGGTGTAGTACACGTTGTCCGAATATTTTTCCGCATTTGAGGGAAGATTTTCCGGTACAACGGAAGTCATCTTGACAGGCGACTGTCTGTTTGCAGTTGTCACAGCGCCGGAGGTATCGGCAGAAGAGGGTGTCGATACATTAAGCGTAACAACCGATTGCTTGTTTGGGCTCAGCAACTTCATGTACACGGAAACAACATGCGATTCACCGCTCGCCGTCAACTCAAAAGTATTTGACCACGGAACGGTATTGTTGTTAGCTCCTTGGTTTACGGTGTGGTATTCTGCAGGTTCGCCGTCCACTAGGATTTGGAATGTGTTTGGGAAGGTTGCTCCCAAAGAGTCGTAGGTCCAACTGATGTTGTAGTCAAAAGTTACGCTTTCCGCACCTGTCACAAAAAAGTCGACTTGAGTTACGGTGTAACCGGAATATTCGTGTTTGAACTGTCCGTTTTCAAATGTCCAGTACGTCCAATCATCGTTAGGGTCGGCAATTACGTTGCGGTAGTAAACGGAATCGTTGCCTGGTATAATTTCGTTCCAGACAAGAATATTGTAGTTGCCTAGTTCGTAAATTTTTTCGGACGAAGCCAACGTTATCTCGATAGGTACAGTCGGGATTTCGGCAAATGTAATGCGATTGCTTTCGTCTGCCTGTTGTCCGTTTGCCATATAAACGTATCCTTCCGGAGCGGGAGCGTTGAATTGAATGGCAAAATTCGCTGCGTTTTCCGTAATGTGCAAAGTGTTACCTTCTACCTTAAGAAGATAAGGGCTGTCGTTAATTGCAACATTATCCATCAAAAAGCCAAAAGACATGTCGCCTGACGTGAGTGCATATCTCGCCACTAATATGCCGTCGGTGTAGATGTTCACTACGCTTTCTTTGAAACCGTCGCCAACGGCAAATTCCACGATTTTTCCGTCGGGGTTGGTGTCTTCCACGGTAACGCCGCCAACGGTAACAACTGCGTCGACTTCAACGTCAAATTCTATTTTGACGTTTTGCACGTTTTCTGTTAGCGCAAGTGAGCCGTGTCCGCCGTACACGTCTGCAAGTTTGTCAACGCCGTCCACAAGGAAGGATTTTTCCAACAAAATTCCGTCGTAAGAGGTGTTGCCCGTGAAGTAACTGGAACCGCCGAAAAGTCTTGAGGTGTAGATTTTTGCATAGGCGTCGTACAAAGGATAGTTGTCCAAAGCAGAAACAACCTGCTGTGAAAGTCCAACTTGTGAAAGGTCGTATTTGCCGTTGTAGAAGGAACCTGCCGTGTAATTTTTCATGTTGGTGTGGAAGTTCTCCACCGTTACTGCATTACCTTCGCCGCAAATCAATCCGTAGTTTGTGCCTGATGCGGGGTTCTGGTAACTGAGGAGGTAGGTGTTCCACATATTGCAGTTTCTCACCACGCTGTCGTATTCGGAAGCGGTGTTTCCTCCCAGAATACCGCCAAAGCGGTAGCCCATTGACGATGCTTCGTACAACGTGCTGTTTGCAATGGTGCAACCGTCAATAAGTATTGCCGCCTTGCTTCTGCCCACCAGCAAACCGTTTTTACCGGAATCGGGATAGCCTGCGGCTTGAAAATTAAGCGCACTGTCCACAACGTCGCAGTTGACGATTCTTGTGCCGTTGGCGGTGTTTTCGCCCAGAAGCAGTCCCACGCTTTTGCTGTTGAGTTGTTCTTTTGAAACTTTGGAACTGAAATTTTTCAGCGTCAGGTTTTTGATGGTGACGATTTTGTCAACGGTACCGAAAAAGCCCACGTTGGCGGAACCGACAATGTTTAGCACGCCGTTGCTTACGGTGTGTCCGTTGCCGTCAAAAATGCCTGCAAAGTTTTCTATGGGGTACCAGTCATGTCCGCCAAGGTCGATGTCGGCTTCCAGTTGGACGGTAAGCCCCTCAAAGGTAAAGCCGTTTCCCGCCAACGTCTGCAATCCCTTTAATTGGTTTGGGGTGTAGATGTGCAGTGTGTTGGAAAAAAAGGTGTAAAAGGAAGTATCGCTACTAACTCCGTCCCACGCATTGGGATTGGTGGATGTCGGCGTTTGAGAATCGGCGTTTGCAAAAAAGTCGATTCTGTCTGCAAATACTCCCAAAAGCACGCTTGCCACAAAAATTATTGCAAGCAAAGGCAGTGCAATTGCCTTAAGTATTTTGCATTTTGAAGTTGTCATGGTTAAACTCCTTTCCCACAAACAGCGTTTGTGGCGTATTTTCAGTATGTTAAAAACGTTAAAAAACGTGTATGCCCCAAAAAAGGCTTTTCGGTGTGTCTTTGTTACAAACTGTTTTCCGCAGGGTATTACTTTCGGGCACGTTTCCCCGTCGTTTTGTGCAAAAGTGTTTTTCGCCGTATTTTTTTGTTGAAATACACTTTTTTTGCAGTGCAAGAAGCCTTACACACGCAAAAAACGACGTGTGCTTTTTATGCACGGCAAAAACGACGACAGGAACTGTCGTTTTCAAAAGTTGCGGATTTTGTTGAAATTAGGGAAAAACAAAAAACAAAAAATCAGTTAAGCAAACGTTCCAGTGACAAATACAGTTTGTTACACACCGGATTTTGATAGTTGAAAACAACTTTTTTCACCGTAAGGCTTTCGCTTGTTTGTTGTTTGCGAATTTTGTACCAACGGGAATAAAAGCAAAGAATTGCCGTTGCCAGCGATGACCCTACAAACAGCAACAACAGGTAGCCTAAAAGCAACTTCGCTGCGACGAATACCGATTGCGTACCAAGTGTAAGTTGCAGCAAAGCACGGCAGAAATCCTGAAATTCCTGCGTAAGGCTGTTTTTAAGAACAAAACTGATTTCCGCAAAGCTAGCCAAAAACAGCGTGGCAAAAGCACTTAGGGGCGCAAAAGCCACAAGTGCGTACATGAAGCAATATTTAAGCAAGTCCACCGGAGTTTTGACGGAAGTCGTGCCTCTGATGTACCTTACCAAGCTGAATTCTATTGCAATCAATGCTGCCGCTGTCAGCACAACAAAAATTTGCTGGTTCAATTTGTCCTCCGTAAAAACGGCTCAATACAACGCAGATTTTGTCGAATTTGTTGTATTTGTAGTGTATTTTAACACATTCAATAATGAAAATCAACCTATAGTAATAAATTTTATCAAATTATATGAATAAAACATAACAAAATTGAGTAAAAAACAAATTTTTTTGAGTGAAAAATGCCTTTTTGTTGTAAAACTTGTGATGGTAAATGTTTTTTACGCTTAAACTTGGTTTGAAAAACGTGCAGGAAAACAAAATTGAGTAAAAAACAAATTTTTTTGAGTGAAAAATGCCTTTTTGTTGTAAAACTTGTGGTGGTAAATGTTTTTTACGCTTAAACTTGGTTTGAAAAACGTGCAGGAAAAACAAATACGTGCAATAAACCGATTGACGTTGGCAACGCCTTTGGGGTAAAACATTTGTTATCGGCAAACGGATGCTTTTGCAAATTCTCGCTGCGGCGTCTGATGCGCACAGGCTGCGTGTCGAAAAAAAGCAAATTGAAGTTGCAAGAGGCATTGTTGCAAGGTACAGCGGTTCAAACCTGCTTTTCACTTCGTTTGACGACAAAAAACAAAAAAAGACTTGCCCGCAAGGACAAGCCTTTTTTGTTTTGCTGTATTGTACCAAAAAACTTGATACGTATTGGGAAAAGCGGTACATTTCCCCTGCTTTCTCGCTGAAATTCAACCTGCATTACTTCACTTTTACGGTAAAATCGCCGTTTTCCACATCCACGACAAGGGTGTCGTTTGCATGCAAATCTTTGGCAATTATCGTCTTTGCAATGAGCGTTTCCACTTTGCTTTGCAAGTACCGTTTAAGCGGTCTTGCGCCGTAAACGGGGTCGTAGCCGTTTTCGATAATCAAATCTTTTGCTTTGTCGGTAATTTGCAAATTGAGTTGTTTTTCCTTCATACGTTGGGCAAGGTCTTTTATCAGCAAGTCGATAATCTTGGAGATATTGTCCTTTGTCAACGGTTTGTAGTACACAATTTCGTCCAGACGGTTAAGAAATTCCGGTCTGAAACTCTGTTTGAGCAGTGCCGACACACGGTCTTTTGCCTCCTGCGAAATTTCCCCGTTGGGTTCGATTCCTTCCAAAAGGTAACCGGAACCGAGGTTGGAGGTGAGAATTATTATGGTGTTTTTGAAGTCCACCGTTCTGCCCTGCGAATCGGTAATTCTGCCGTCGTCAAGTACCTGCAACAAAATATTGAACACATCGGGGTGCGCCTTTTCTATTTCGTCAAACAACACAACGGAATAGGGCTTTCTTCTTACCGCTTCGGTAAGTTGACCGCCTTCGTCGTAACCGACGTATCCCGGGGGCGCACCGATAAGACGTGAAACGGAAAACTTTTCCATGTATTCCGTCATGTCGATACGCACAAGGTTGTGCTCGTCGTCAAACAGACTTTCCGCAAGTGCTTTGGCAAGTTCCGTCTTGCCCACGCCTGTGGGGCCAAGGAACAAAAACGAACCTATCGGGCGGTTGGGGTCGGCTATGCCCGCACGGGAACGGATGATTGCTTCGGTAACTTTGGTAACGGCCTCATCCTGACCGACAACACGTTTGTGCAGTATGTCGTCAAGGTGCAGTATCTTTTCCCTTTCACCCTGCATAAGTTTAGTGAGGGGAATACCTGTCCAGCGGGAAACGACCTTTGCGATTTCCTCTTCGGTAACGGTGTCACGCAACAAAGTGTTTTGCTTTTTGTCGCCGTTTTTCTGCGCTTCGGCAAGTTGTTTTTGCAAAGCGGGCAGACGGCTGTACTTCAATTCCGCCGCCTTTGCGTAGTCGTAGTTGCGCTGTGCCGCCTCGATTTGGGCGTTTACCTTTTCAATTTCCGATTTTATGTCGGAAACGGAATGTATGCTTTGTTTTTCCTTTTGCCATTGCGCCTTCATTGCGTTGAATTTCTCACGCAAATCGGCAAGTTCCTTCTGAATGTCGGCAAGACGCTGTTGCGAAAGGGTATCCGTTTCCTTTTTCAGTGCCATCTCTTCAATTTCCAACTGCATTATCTTGCGGGATATGTCGTCCATTTCCGCAGGCATGGAGTCAATTTCCGTACGGATTGTGGCGCAAGCCTCGTCCACCAGGTCAATGGCTTTGTCGGGCAGGAATCTGTCGGTAATGTACCTGTTGGAAAGCGTAGCCGCCGCAACAAGCGCCTGGTCGTGAATTTGTACTCCGTGAAACACTTCGTACCTTTCTTTAAGACCACGCAAAATGGAAATGGTGTCCATGACCGACGGTTCGTCCACCATGACGGGTTGGAAACGTCTTTCCAAAGCGGCGTCCTTTTCGATGTACTTGCGGTACTCGTCCAGCGTAGTTGCGCCTATGCAGTGCAATTCGCCACGGGCAAGCATGGGTTTCAGCAAGTTGCCTGCGTCCATTGCGCCGTCGCTCTTTCCTGCGCCCACAATGGTGTGCAGTTCGTCGATAAACAGCAAAATTCTGCCGTCGCTTTTCTTTATTTCGTTGAGAACGGCTTTCAGCCTTTCCTCAAATTCGCCACGGAACTTCGCCCCTGCAATGAGGGCGCCCATGTCCAGTGCGAAAATGGTTTTGTTTTTCAATCCTTCGGGTACGTCGCCACGCACGATACGTTGTGCAAGACCTTCGGCAATGGCGGTTTTACCAACGCCCGGTTCGCCGATAAGCACGGGGTTGTTTTTGGATTTACGTGACAAAATTCGTATTACGTTTCGTATTTCGTTGTCACGTCCGATGACGGGGTCGAGTTTTTGCGCTTTTGCCCTTTCCACAAGGTCAAATCCGTACTTGTTGAGGGCGTCGTAGGTGCTTTCGGGGTCGTCGCCCGTAACGGGGGAACTTTTCACCTTCTTCAATTCCTGTAAAAATTTGTCTTTCGTCATCTGGAAGGTGCGGAAAATTTCCCTTATGTTTTCCGGTGCGTTGTCGAAAAGCGCCAGCATTATGTGTTCGACGGAAACGTACTCGTCTTTTGAAGACATGGCGTTTTTCTCCGCCTGCGAAAGAATTTTGTCGGTAATGGGGGAGATGTAGATTTTATCCGGTTCTCTTCCGCTGCCGCTGACGCCGGGGATTTTTTCAATTTCCCTGTCCACGGCGGCAAGCAGACTGTCGCAGTCCACACCCTGCTTTTTAAGCAGTTGCGGAACAAGTCCTCCTTCCTGATCTACCAAAGCGTACAACAAATGCTCCGGCATTATTTGCATATTTTGATTTTCCAAAGCCATGTTCTGTGCGGCAGATATGGCTTCAAGACTTTTTTTAGTGAGTTTTTGAGCGTCCATGTTTTTCACCTCCTTGTTAAATCAGTTGCGCTCCGCCGTTGAGGTAGGCAAGATATCTGCTTTCCATCTCTTCCAGCGATGTGTATTTGCCGTCAAGATAGGTTTTCAGCATTTCGTCAAATGTGGCAATGTAGTTGCCTATGGCGTTGCCGATGTCATTTTCCGAGTAGTCGAAGTGGTTTGGTACGGCAAAGGTACGTGTGAACTTTCCGTTTTCCAAACCGTAGGAAATTGCGCCTTTGTCAAAAAGATTGCTGATGTACAACTCTTCCAGACGCATCCATATTTTGAAAAACCTCGTCAGTTCCACAAGCAGTTCCGGCGATTGCGTGCGGTACAGTATTTTCAACTGTCCTATCGTTTCCTTTGGCATGCGGTACATTTCCACTTCGTACCTTATTGTGGGGCGGTAGTGGTATTTCAGCGAACTTTTGATGGACATTGTCAAATCGTTGGGTTGACTGTAAAACAAAAAGTTGCTTTTTTGACCGAACATCTGTTCCACCACGTCGAAAATGTTTTTGACGTGTTTTTCCGGCGTAATGAGGGAAACGTATTCCGCAAGAATCTGGTTGACCAAATTGGAACGGTTTGTATTTTGTTTGTCCGCCAAAATGTCTATCTCCCGCACGACGTCGGGTGACAGCATCAGGCTGTACATGCATTTCTTCATTGGTTTTCCTCCTTTCCTGTTTTTCACCTATATTATATGTAAAAACACAAATTTGTCAACGAATTTATGTAAATTTTTGCACAAAAATATAAAAACTTTTGCAAAAATTGCAAAATATTGTCACAATTATTCTTTTTTTGACGTCTGTTCGTAGAGATACAGATTTTGTTTTTGCAAATCATTTATCGTCAATCAAACTTTTTCCAAAGCCGTTGCGTTAATGCGACTTCGCCGAGAATCGCCTTCCATAATAGAAAAGTCGGTTTGGCAAAGTCTTATCGGTGCGTTGCAAAACGGCGGCAGATAAAGAAACACTCCTGCAGTACAAAGCGTGTTTTGCAGTTTCCTTTGCCGACGGCAGTGCGTTTTGTTGTTGAGATACTTTTACGGTGCTTAAACTTGAACCGTCGAAAACGACATTACAAACAAAACAGGTTTTCGGCAAAGTTTGTATTGTCAGGCAAAAGTCACCTTTTGGTCGTTAGTTGCATTTTGTGCACGCCCATTTATTTTGTAGCACGCCTCTTTGTAACTACTATGTAATAAATACACGGTAAATAAACCTTAATATTGCGTCCGGATATTGCGTCCGGTCTTTTACTGTGAGATGAGCCTGTCAGCCGCCATTGTTGCCGTGCGGTTGAAATCAGATGTACAGTTTTTCCACCAAAAAGTTTACTGTACGCAACGGAAGCAACTTTACCAAAAGGGCAATGGCTTTGCTGTCTGCTCCCACCGAAACTCTCAGCGGGGGATTTTTTCGTTTTGCAAGCGCAACTGCAACTTTTGCCACAGTGTCGGGACTTTTGCCACTCCTTTCCGCCTTTTCCATTTTGGCTATACTGTGATTTTCGGCGTCGGTATTGGCGGAAGTTTTCACACGTGCGTCGGTAAAGCCCGTGCGGATATCCCCCGGCATAATGGTGCAGACGGCAATTTTGCGTGGTTTAAGTTCCGTGCGAAGGGCACGTGCAAAGTTTTCTATTGCCGCTTTGCTTGCCGAGTAACACGCCTGGTAGGGCAGGGGAATGATGGAGGCAAGCGAACCGGTGAAGAAAATCTTTCCTCCGTTGTTTATCAGCGGTAGCATTTGCACCGTCATTTTTACGTGCGCCACCAAATTTACGGCAAACAGTTTTTCAATGTCGCCAAGGCGAGTGTTTTCCATGCTTCCGCCTATTCCGAAGCCTGCGTTACAAAACAAAAAGTCAATTTTGCCGCAATCACGCTGCAATTCCGTTACGATTTTTGCAACGGCGTTGTTGTCGGTGATGTCGGCGGCGTAATTTTTGAAGTAACTTCCGTCCGTTTTCAGTGATATGTCCACAATTTTCGCCCCTTCTTTTTGCAGGGCTGTTGCAATGGCTTTACCTATGCCGGAGGACGCTCCGGAAATTACGGCGATTTTGCCGTCGAGTTTGTTTTTCATTGTTGCTCCTTTGCCGTTGTACGGCGAAAACAAAGCCGTGTCCGCCTTGCGGCGACACGGCTGTAAATGTTATTTTGCAAGACGCTTGTCGCTTCCTTTCAGCATTGCCACAAAGGTGATTTTTTGGTCCATAAGACGGGAAAAAATCCTCGGGTCGTAAATTTCCTGCAATTTGGCAAGGGAAAGGTTGGTGCTGATAAAGGTTTGTTTGCCACGGGCAATTCTTTCGTTAATCAATGCAAACAGGTACTGACCGGTAACGTTTTTGTACACGTTTTCGGTACCTAAATCGTCAATTACCAGCACGTCTACGTCTGTGAGATTGTCCATAATTGTCTTTTGCGTTTCCAAGTCGCTCAAATGGCATTCCAAAAACAGCGAACTGAGGTTGTAAGCGGTAACGCACAGCACGCTTTTTCCAAGTTGTGCGCACAGGTTGGCGCAAGCGGTAAGCAGGTAGGTTTTCCCCGAGCCTGTGCCTCCCGTAAGCAAAATGTTGGTGTGTACGGAATTTTCGCATACGTTGCGTGCTTTTGATGCCACTTTCAGGTTGTGCTCGTCTGTTTCGGAAGAGTTTTCAAAGGTGAAATTTGCGTTTTGCACGTTGCTTTGGCTGACAAGCAGTTTGCGAATTTCCCTTTGAAGGCAACTGCACGCTTTGCCGTTCACAAATCCCGTGTCGGAGCATTTCCTGCAACGGAAGCGGGGCGAAAGGTCTTTTTCCGTGAGATGATACTTCTGCAAAAGTGCGTTGCGCTTTTGCGTGTACTTTTCTATGTTGGCTTTTTCCTGCGTTTTGTTGTACAGAGCAAATGCCACCTGCGCATTTTTCAGCGCCTTTTCGCAACTGTTCCAGTCGTCATGACTGCGCAAAAACGCCATGGTGGCGTCGTAGCCGTCCAATGCCTTCTGACGGTGGCTTTGCACATTTCTCTTTGCAAGAAACACAAGTTGTTGTTTGTTCATCACTCCTCCCTGTCGTCAAGCGCAGTAAACAGTGCGTTGAGTTGCTCGTCGGTGTACTGTGTGCGGGCAATTTCCCCGCCCACGGTAACTTGTTTCGGTTCGGACGACTTGGCTGTTGCTGTTGCTGCCGCCTTGTCAAAGGCTTCCGCCTGATCTACGGTAACAACGCCCGCCTGCTTGTAGGTTGACAAAATTCTGTTGACGTATGCCATGGGGTTGTTTGCGCCTACTGCCTTTTCCGCAACAAACTTTATCATGTCTTCCGACATGTTCCATCTGTCCGTCCAGGTGCGGTAAAGTGTTCTGTCGTTGTTGGTAACGTTGCGTTCGATGCCGCATTTTTCCAATACGTATTTGATTTTTTGGTCTTTTTTTGCCGTTTCCGCCAGGTAATTGTCCAATGCGGCAACGGTGGTGATACCGTTTTTGTACAGTTTTTCCACAATGGAGGCAAGCCCCTGCAACGTGCGTATGCCGCTTCGGAAACAGTATTTCGCCACCGCCAAAAGCGTTTCGTCGTCGTAACCTTTGTGAATCCACCCGACAATGTACTCGTCCACGACGGAATCGACGCTTTGGTAGTACACGCCGACGGTGCGGTTTATTTCCCGTGCAAGGGCAACGAGATGTTCCTTTTCCTTTTGGTAAGTTTCAATTTCCTGAACGGAAAGTGCGCCCTTTTTGTAGTATTCGGTGAGCATTGCGTCCAGTTTGCCCATTCCTCCGCTTTTGCAGGTTTTGGCAACGGCAACTATTACTTCGCCTGTGAAACCGTAGTCCTTTGTCCACTTTTCGTACATTTCCCTGTCGGAGTGTTCGAACTTGCCCGTCTTGCCCAAGGCTTTGAAAACCACCTTCAGATCTTCATCGTACTTTTGTCGGCTGTCCAGGCTGTCCTGAACGACGGCAAGTGTAGTTGCGCCACGTTGCAACAGATTGCGTGCAACGGTAAGTATGTAACGGTAGTTGATTTCCGTACCCTTCAACGCCACGCAGTACTTCGCAACGGCAATAAGCGCTTCCGGCTGAAAGGTGGTGTTTTCCAAAAAGGTGTAGTACTCGTTAAATTCGTTGGCGGTAATCATTCTGCCCTGAATTACGTTTTGCATTTCACGGGTAAATTTGGCGTACTTGGAGGGTTTCACCTTTTTGAGGGAGGAAACGGAATCTCTCACGCTCAGGTACACAACATGAGGGGGATTGTCCGACGTTATGTGCACAAGGCCGAGTTCTTCCCAATACAGGTATGCCGCCATCACCTCTTGCGTGGAAAGTTCCAATTTGTCGGCAAGCGTTTCGCAGGAATTGTCCGTGCCGTTGCTTTGCGACAGCGTCAACCCCAACAGATACACCGCCACGCACTTGTCGGGGGCGTCGGGAAGGTAGTTGAGTATAAACTTGTTGTCGACAGGTGTAATTCCGCCGTCAATAAGTTGTTTTTCCTTGTCGCAGAAAGCCATAATTTACCTCATTTTTACCCAAAACCTTGATTATTTCACAGTTATAGAGTATAATTATTAAAACACAAGGGCTGTTTAACGTCCGATATGTCGGAAAATATTTTACCACAATTTTGCGGCGTTATCAACAGTTTGCCAATAACTTGTACAAATCGGGAGAGCAGCATGCGAATAATCAAAGTTATCGCCACAGATCCTCAAACCAAAAAGAAACAGACCTTTTCTTTCGGCACCGCAAGCCAAGGCAAAGAGATTGTCACCGTGAAAGGGGGCAGGCTCAATGCCTACATGGATTTTTGTTTCAGCGAAGAAACGGAAAATGTCAGGGACGTGGAAGTCGTTTTTGATTTGGACGGAACGGAATACTCTCTTTCCAAACTGCACGGCGACGACAAAACACGCCTTGTGCTGAAAAAGAACGCCGAGGGACGTTGGCAGGTGGTGGCACGCAACAAAAACGCCCTCAATTACATAGAGCAGATTCTTCACGACAGTTTGCAAGACGTGTTGCGCCTTGCGTACGTCAACAATCTTTCCGTGGAAAATTTTCACGGCGATTTGTCGCAGTTTGAAGAAATAAAGATGTTGACGGAAGTGAAGGAGGAAATAGAAGAGTCTTCCGTCAAAGCCCGTAGGCAACGGGAGGACGTGTACAGTCGTGTGCGTCAGTACGCCTCTCTTCAAGCCGAAAGCGTAACGGCGGAGCAACTGGACAAAACCGACGAGCAGTTGTCTGCCCTTTCGCAGGAAATTGCCGCAGTAACGGCGCAACTTGTCGAAATGAAGGCAGGGCAGTCGGTGGGAGGCATACGCAGAGAAATCGCCACCAAGTTGGAAGAGGCGCAAAAGAGTTACCAGAACCTCACCGCACACAAGGAAGAAATAGAGCAGGCTCGGCGCATTGTTGCGCTTCAGGACGAAATTGCCGTGCTTGTGCCCAAGGTGAAGACTTTGCAAACGTTGGCAAAGCAGCGTGACGAGCAGGAAAAACGCCGTTACGCCCTCACCACCGAGTTGGAGTGGCAGGAAAACGAGTTGGCAAACGTCAACAGGCAGTTGGAGGAAAAACAGCGTCAGTTTGCTTTGACGCAGGACAAACGCAACCGCATAGAGGCAATCAACACGGAACTTGCCTACATTGCCACTCTTTACGCCGACAACAAAAAACTCAACGAACTGCTGTTGGAACTCAACGACAAAAAACAGCATCTCACAAGCGAGCGTGTGCTGTACGTCAACAAACTTGACGCCGTGGAAAAATCCCTTTCTGAGGTAAAGGACAGTCTGGACGCATTTGAAGTGCCGGCAAAATCGGTGGGCGAACTTTTGGAAACGGTGCGTGTGGACGTAAAAATCGACGAAGTAAAGTCGCAGATGGAAAAACTGCAAAACGAAATTACCGTCAAAGAAAGCCGCATAGCCGAAAAGGAAAGCAATCTTGTTCTTCAGATGAAACGTTTCCGTTCCGTTGCGGAATTGGACGTTGCGGTAACGCCCATCAAAGCCAAGGACACCATTTTGCAGGTGCTGGACGCCAAGTATTCCAAGTTGGAAGCCATCAACATGTCCTTGCAGGAAAAGCAGCGCAACTTTGAAAGAGCGTTGGAAGACTATCGCTACCGCATTTTGCAGTTGGAAAACTCCCGCAGCAAACTTGAAGGGGAAAAGAACAAAGCGTTGCTTCGCAAGCAGGAAGAATTCAAACGGGAAGTGTTTCTCAACAGTCAAAAGGTTTTCAACGACGACGCTTCCAGCGTGTTTGCCGTAAACGCCAACTTCCACGACGGCGAAATTGAGGCGTTGGAACAGGAAATATCTTCACGCAACCTGGACAGGGACCAACTTGTGGAACTTGCCTCGCAGTTGGAAGGCGCAATAAAGGAAATAAAACGCCATGTGGAAATCAATGCAGCCGAAATGGACACTTTGCGTGGCGAAAAACAAAATATAAACAACCGTTACAAAGAAATTGTTGCACAAAACTCTTCGGAAACGGTTTTCAACTACCTGAAAGCACTCAACAACGACAACGGGACAAAGTATCTTTTGGACGTGCAGCAGGACGCCGTGCGCAGTGAAGTGGAACTTGCCGACCTCAAACGTCAGACGGAATCGTTAAGGGCAAAGGTGAGCGCACTTAAATCCCGTTTGAAGTATCTCACCGATACGCAGTTGCAGTTGCAGGGGACAAAAGACACGGTGGACACACTTGTTTCCACCAACGACAAAGTAAAGGAAACCCTTTCCGACATAAGCACTCGCCTTTCCTCCGGATACGAACAGTACCTTTCGGCGTACCGTCAGTTGGAAAAGGTCAATTCCAAACTTGACGACATCAACGCCGCCATAGTGGAAACGCAAAAAACCGTGAAAGTAAACGAAACGCAGATACGTCAGTCCACGGAAAAGGCTAAAAAGCAGGCGGGAAGCGACGACATCGAACAGGCTGTGGCGAATTTCCGTTACGACCTGGGGGACGTGGAAAGCGAGCGCAACATGCTTGCGGAATCCAAGCAGGCTGTGGAAAAGGAAGTTTTCAAAAAACGTCTGGAATTGGAAAAGGCGCAGTGGTTGTACGAAAGCAAAAGCAGAGAGTACGACCAACTGTACGGCGAATTGCAAATGGAATTTGACCTGAAAGGGTTGGACGTGGAAAAGGTAACTTCCGCCGACTTTGAAAAAAACATAAGTCAACTTCGCACGCAGATTGCGCAGTACGACGCATTGAAAACAAACCTGACGGAAAAGATAGAAAACTACTACGGCATACTGAAAGACAGCCGTTACAGCGAAATTCCGCAAGGGGAAATAGACCAAAAACAGCAGCAACTTGACAAACTTGTGCAACGTAGCAACGATTTGCAACAACTGCGACGGGAACAGTTGGAAAAGTACGTTTCCGCAAGTACCGCAAAAATGAAGGTAACTGCTGCGGCTGCGGAGGCAAAAACTTTTGCCATGCTGGAACAGACCCTCAATCACAATCAAATTGTGGGGTTGCTTGTCGCCGACAAGGTAAAGTCCATTTTGAAGGGGGCATCGCAGTACTACAACGCTTTCACCCAAAGCAACGCTTCCGTTGTGGAAAAGGACGGCAAGGCGTGTCTTGCGGTTGACGGCGTTTCCCGTGAGTACGACAGTTTGACAACTGCGGAAAAAACCGCATTGTACGTCAGTTTGCTTTTGTCAATACCCAACACCGACGTTACCGACGGCAGATGGCTTATTTTTGAGGAACGCATCAACCTCGACAGAAAGGCACTTTCGGCAATAGGGAAAAAGGCTGCCAACATCAGTTTCGTGGTGGACTACAGGGAGGAACAGCCTGCCGTTTTGCAACCAAAAGCGACAGTTCCTGAGGTGCAGACGGACGTTTCAAAGCAAAACGTCGCCTTGTCCGACAATGACACGCCCAATCTTCCAACGGAAAACGAGGCGTTGCCGTCGCAAGAGCAAGACCAAGTCGACGTAGGCGCACAAGATGACACCTGCGAAGTTGCACAGCCGTCGGAAAGGGCAGAGCAACAGCCTGTTGACGTTCCTTTGTCGGAAGCATTGCCTCAAGAGGACACTCAAAGTCAAAAAATCGAGGAAACCGACGCCGAAGTAATGGCGCAAGGGGAGGCTTTGCGCCAAGAGGTGCAACCCGACGACCTCACCGACGCCGCAAATTTGCAAAAAGAGGATACAACGGAACAACATTCAAACAGTTCGGAAACTCAATCGGAAACGCAACAGCAAACAGAGCAACAAACAGTTACGGAAAGAGGTAACAAATGATTTATCAACAGTTGAAAGACGCCAATATTGCGGCGCTGAAAAATCACGATGTAAACGCAAGGTCGGTTTTGTCCGTTTTGCTCAACAAAATCAAGTTGGCTGAGATTGAAAAACGCACGCAAAATGCGCCTCTCACCGATGCCGACGTGGTGGCGGTACTGCAAAAGACGCTCAAAGAACTTGCCGAGGAAAAGGAGGCTTTTCAAAAAGCTAACCGTGCGGAAAACGTGCGTGTGTTGGAGGAACAAATTGCATTTTTGTCCGCCTATCTGCCCAAGATGATGACTGCGGAGGAGATAAAGGCGGAAATACTCACGCTGGACGACAAGTCGGTTCCCTCTGTCATGAAACACTTCAAGGCAAATTTTGCCGGCAAATGCGATATGCGTGAAGTGCAGGCGGTTTTGAAATCTCTGTAACCGTCAAAGAAAATAAAAACTAACACCGTATGCAAAAATCCTGTCCTTTTGGGCAGGATTTTTTTGCACAGAATGTAAAATTGTTAAACTGCGATAGTGTGCTTTGCCTGTGCCGTGTGTTTTTGCAATGCTCAACGCTGACGTGAAGTAAAGGCGTTGTTAAATCCAATGCCGACAGTTTTTTGCTGTAAACGACTTATTGTCGCTAAATCAAACAAAGAAAAACAACCGTGCAAAACACTTTACCTTGCAGGACGTACGCAATATAAATGCGGTAAACGGTTTTGTTCGTGCGGTGTGCTTGTGCAATGCCCAACGCTGACGTGAAGTAAAACGTTGACAAGTCTAATGCCGACGGTTTTTTGTGAAAAAACGACTTACTGTCGCTAAATCAAACAAAGGCAAAACAACCGTGTAAAACACTTTACCTTGCAGGACGTACGCAATATAAATGCGGTTTTTTTGTGTCGTGTGCTTGTGCAATGCCCAACGCTTACGTGAAGTAAAGGCGTTGTTAAATCCAATGCCGACAGTTTTTTGTGAAAAAACGACTTATTGTCGCTAAATCAAACAAAGGAAAACAACCGTGCAAAACACTTTACCTTGCAGGACATACGCAGGCACAACGAAAAAACGTCGTTTGTACTCTGATTTTGTGGAAAAGGCAAAAGGGCAAGCCTTGTTGCAACGTTGCATGCAAATTGCCCGAAAAAGCAAAAACCGCAACATAAGTTGCGGTTTCGGGTGTTGTCCGTTTGGTTGGTGTCTTTTTTGTACAATGCAATGTTTTCACACTTAGATTGTCCTTGCATCAACAACAAAATTACAAACAATACAAAGGCGGCACAGATATTTTTCCGTTTTTGCCATTGTACCGTATTTTTTAATACGTGTATTGAATTTTGCGACAACGGCGTCAGTTTTCCGCCAGACTTACACGGTACAGTTCCTTGTAGGTGGGGGCGTTTGCGTTCAGAATGCTTTGGTACAGTACAATTTCCGTTGCGTAAAATTGCTTGTTGAATACGTCCACGCTTTTTGTAACTTCGGAAAAAGGCAAACTGAAACGGTATTTTCGGATAATCGTAATGTGCGGACGGTAGGCACGGTGTTCCACGTCAAAGCCGTTTTTCTCCAACAAATCGCCCAGTTTGTCGTGGAGTTGCGTAAGACTGCCGTCCTGGCGTATGCGTGCGCACACAACGTCGCCGCCACGCAACACGGTAAATTGCTGAAGTGCTATCAACGGTGCTTTTTCATTGCGTATTCCGTCCATGGCGCTCTGCACGTAAATCAGGTCCGGTTCGGCAACCTCTCCCAAAAAGTGCAGCGTGATGTGGTAGTTTTGCATGGGCACAAAGTTGCCTTTTTCGGCAAAGTGTTTCATTTGCTCTGCCGACCTTGCCAAATTTTCCTTTGTTTTTTGTGGAAGTTCTGCCGCTACGAAAATTCTCATCTGCCTCACCTCGCTGTTTTGTACCTACATTGTACCACTTTTGAGGCGTTTTTTCAATACTTTGCATCCCTTGCAAAAATATTGTGTTTGTAGGGCTTGTTGAAAAACTTGCCGTTGTATGCCGAAAGTTTTCAGACGTTCGCCCTTGTGAAGGGAAAGACATTTGTTTTTTTGCGGTTTATGTTCTTTTTTACTGTGTGATTGTTTGTTTGCAAACCCTTGCAACAGGCGGTTTCGCCGTCAATTTCATGCAATAAGGTGCCCTGTTGGAAATCCGCTTTCGCGTTTACTGCGTGCGACGACATTTTGCTGTGTGTTCTGTCTTTGCTTGCGTGGCGGTGGAACAGTTTTTTTACAACGCACAGCGTTTTTGTGTCCTTTTGGCTGTTTTTTGCAACAAAAAGGGCGTTTGCCCTTCTTGGTTACAAATGCCGTCATGCATTTGTTTGTTTTCAGTCGGTAACCTTTCCCACAATTTCCTTTCCTTCTGCGTAGTTGGAAAAAATCGTCGACAGTTCCGCTCCGCCCGTTTTGGAAAAGCAGTCGCTCATTTGTGAGGGTGTGGCAATTTGGAAAGCGTAATGCTTGTAGTAGTCGCCCAGTGCTTTGAAAAACTTGCTTTCCCCCATTGTTTCGTACAGCGTGTTGAACATCAAACTGCCCTTAATGTATGTCATTATCACGTATTCGTTGTCGTTTTTGTATTTGTCCAGACTGCGGTAGGTAATGTCCACGTTGTCGTAGTAGTTGTTGAGTACGTCCACGTAGGTGGTGTACGTCTTTATGTTTGCCAAAATGTTTTGCGAAAGGGGCGTGTCGTCGCAGTTGTCAAGGTACAGGTAGGTCAGAAATTCCACCAGACCTTCATCCATCCAGGCGTCTTCAATCTGATTGTTGCCCACCGTTGCGTAAAACCACTGATGCGCCGTTTCGTGTACGATTGCTTCACAGTAGGACTTTGAACCGGACGTTATCATCACCAACGAGGGGTATTCCATTCCGCCGTAGCAAAAGTCAGTTTCGCACACGGAAAGTTGCTTGTAGGGGTAGTCGCCTATCTTCCGGCAAAAGTACTCGAAAGCACGCACGGCGGTGTCCAGCGAAGCCTCGCTGTCGGTGTCGTTGTAGTAGTAGTAATTTATGGTAGTGTCATCCACGGTTTGCGAAAGTTTTTTGTAACGGTTGCTCAAAACAAGTGCAAAATCTCTTACTGCGTCGGCAGTGTAGTTGTAGTTTACAAACCCGTTTTCCGCATTGGCTTCCGTCAGGTTTCCCGTGCTTGCCACCATGTAACTTTCATCTACTTTGATTGTTACGTTGTAGTTTGCCACTTCGCTGACAAAGGGATCGCCCACGTTGTAGTAGGGGGATGTGCTGTAGTTGTCGTTTTCTATGTGGCACAGTACGGGGTAAAAATTGCCGAGGTTGACGCTGTTTTCCGTCCAGCCGAGGCGGTGTTTGATGTTGGCAAGAGAAACGGTGTAGGTAATTTCCACGGTAATTTTCTCGTCGGGAAACCATTCCTCCACAGGCACGGACAAAATGTCGCAGTCTTCCCCCTCGACGGTGTAGGCAACGGGGTTTCCTTCCGCCTTCACGCCGTCCACTGTAATTTCTCCCCAACTTTCGCCGTTAGGGTAGGCAATGCCCTTGTAGGTGGCGGAAACGACGGCGTTTTTGGCGTCTTCCCTGTAAGCGTTGGGGTACAGGTGAAACTTCACCGCTTTGAAACTGTTTGACGAACGGTTGGTCATTTCCACCGTCTGTACGGCGGAAAGAATGTGATTTTCCCCGTCGTAGGCACACACAATGGTGTAGTTGTCGGCGTTTTTGACGGCATTTTTCATGGAGTTGTCGTCGCATGCCGTCAACAATACCAAGGTAGTCAGCAAAAACACCGCAATAAGCACACAGGCAAGTTTTTTCATTCAATATCTCCAAACACTGTTTTTGGCTTAATATATGATTGTTTTTTGCGTTATATGATGTCGCCGTTCATTTTGCCTTGTCGGACTTTTTTGCAGTTTTTCTACTTTTACTTTGAGATTCCCTTTTTGCGTACGCCGTCAACGGGGCAAAAATGAAATTTTTCGGCTTTTGTTGCATCGGTGCGTGAAAGCGTTACTCGTAAAGGGAAAAACTGTCAGTTGCAGTTAAATTGCGCACAAAGGTTTTCTCACGCATGCGTGCGTACACGTGCGTACACGTGCGTGCGCGTATATTTATTATGGTTGTAATCCGCATGGTTGCAATCCGCTTCTGTTTTGCAAAAGTTGCCTGAAATTTGTTTGTCCGTCGAAAAAAACTTGCTTAAACGTTTTGGCAACGGCTTTTGCGGCATAAAATGGCAACATGAATTTTGTTTTGCGGCAAAATTTCTTTGCAAAGCGTGTTGCGTGGCGTTGTAAAAGGCGTTTTTTGAGCGATAAAAGACGAAAAAAAGCCAGCAAACACGTCCAAACGCCCAGTTGCAGGGTAAAAAACAGGCAAAAACACGTTTTTCGGGCAAAAAATCGTGTAAATTTCTTAAAAATTGGTCAAATACAGTTGACGGTGCTGTGCGTATATGATAAAATTTACGCATTATCAACAGAGAATAGTTATCTCGCCAGAACGTTGAAGTTAGGGCTCCGAAGGTTCTCCAAGTTGTATCGATTAGCCACGAACTTAATATTGTGCGTTTTTTGGTAAGCTCGGAATTGCTTAAGGCGAGAGGTATACTATTTTCATTTTGATGATGTAGTATATTTGCTTTGTTGCGGTTTCGGGCATTTTTGATTTTTGCGGGAAAGGCAGTGAACCTTTCGCAAAATCGCCCAATAAACAAGGGTTAGCCACCCAAAAGGCTGAATAAGTATTGTACCGAATTTTTTCGGAGCAATAAATTAAGTTGAAAATTTTTATGGAGGAACTACAATGAAAAAGACAATGAAACTTGTTTCCGTAATCCTTGTCTTGCTGTTTGTGGCGACATTCGCTTTGACAGCGTGCCAAAAGCACGAATGTCAACACGTTTGTCCTATTTGCGGCAAGTGCACAAGCGATTGTACGGACCCGGTGTGTGCGGATAAGTGCCCCGGTCACGAGACCACTCCCACAACCTATCTTGATATTGCAGACTATCGTGCTTATATGTTGTCGGAACTTGCCGCTGTCAACAGCCGCATTGGTTCTGTAGATGACGGTGGTGCGATAGATACAGCAGTTGCCGCTGCTTATCAAGCAGGTCGTAGTGCAATCGAAAGCGGAGAGAGTGTGTCTGCAGTGCGTGCTGCATTTGATAACGCAAAGAAAGCAATGGCAGAAGAAATTCCTCTTGCCAACGGTGTGTTCAGTTTCACTTCGCTTTCTGCAGAGGAAAAAACGGAAATTCTTGGTTTGTTGGAAGAATATGCCATCAATACAGGTATCACCGGAACAACTTTGTATGAAAACGGCGGATACGTTATGTACAGCACCCGTGTAACTCTCGGAACAGAAACGTACATTCCCGGATATGGATTCGGTGTGTTGACGGAAGGTAGCATCACAGGCGAACTTGCCAACGAACAAAATGCTGCTTGGAAACTTTATTACCACTCTGCAAGCGCATCCGACCCCGGAACGTTGAATGCTCTTGACGACCAAGGTTCCGAAGTTTCCGACTTCTACAGTTACATCACGGCAACCTACTACACAACGTTCATGAACTCTACCAAAGACGGTTACGATTGGGTTCCCGAACTTGCGGCAGCCGATCCCGAACCTCTCAACCTCAACCCGGAAACACAACAGGCTACAACCTGGAGATTTGAAATCCGTTCCGGTTTGAAGTACAGCACATTGAGCTCAATGCCCGACCGTGCTGCGTTCAACGGCAGAGACGTTGCTCCCGAAGACTTCATTACCGCATTCAAACTTCTGTTCAACCAAGCAAACGGTTACTTCCGTGGCGGTGAACAGGCTGGCGCTACCGGTGCCGCTTCCATTGTTGGTGCAAAAGAATACTACGACGCTACAGAGAATGCACGTCAAGGTGTTTTGTCCGACGAAGAAGCCGATTTCTCCGGCGTTGGCGTAAAAGTTTACGAGGAAAACGGAAAATGGTACTTTGAATACGTCTTGGGTGCTCCTGTTACGGAATACTACGCTAAGTACTACATTTCCAGCAATTTGTGGATGCCTGTTCCCGAAGACTTCATCAACTTGGTTGGCGTAAGCAACTATTTGAGTTTCAATACCGACAAAACGCAAACTCCCGTTGACAACTCTTTGTCTTTGGGCGCCTACATCGTTGAAAGATACGACACAGGTTCTCAGGTTGTTTACAAGAAGAACCCCAACTACGTGTATGCAGATACTAAGTATCAAATTGCCGGTGTTCACATCAACATTTTGACGGCTGCTACGACAGATAAAGAAGCAACCATCAAGGAATTCCTTGCAGGCAACATCGACGCTGCAGGTATTCCCGATACCTATCTTGAAGAATATCAGAGCGATCCTCGTACACGTACTACTACAGGTGACAGCTGCTTCAAACTTAACATGAACGCTTTGGACGCTGCTACTTGGGAAAAATTGTTCGGCGTAAACGGCTCTGTTGCACAAACTCCCGTTGAAGGCTATTGGGAAGTTGAACCCGCATTGAGCAACGTTCACTTCCGTCAGGCTTTGTCCTACGCTATCAACAGAGATGAGTTGGCTGCAATCAAGGGATCCGTATCCTCCGTCAACTACTTCTCCTCCAACTACATGTCCGACCCCGAAAACGGTATTTCTTACAACTTGACTCAGGCTCACCAAGACGCTGTTGCAAGTTTGTTGGAAGACACCGAAAACGGCTACTCTTTGGAACTTGCCCGTGACTATTTCCGTATGGCTTTGGACGAATTGGAAGCATCCGGCGCTTACACTCCGGGCACCAAGAAAAACCCCACAGTCATCGAACTTGAAATCTGCTGGCAGTATCCCGAAAACGAAACCGGTTACCACAACTACTTGAAAGAGTACTGGGAAAGCGCCTTCAACGATGATTCCGTTTCCGGCGGCAAGTACAAACTCGACGTTGTATTCGATGTTGGTCCTACATGGGACTACGTGTACTACGACAAGATGATGCTTGGTCAATTCGATATCGGTTTCGGTTCCATTTCCGGTAACCCCTTGGATCCTCTGGCATTCATGAACGTTCTTTCCAGCGATCCTGCCATCTCCGGTAGCTTCACTCTTAACTGGGGTACCGATACAAACGATCCTAACGCCGAAATCCTTGTTTACAACGGAATGCGTTGGTCCTTCGACGCTTTGTACAAGGCAGCAACGGAAGTTGCAGTAGTGGCTGACGGTGCTTACACGGCAGCATTGGCTCTTGGCGAAAGCAGCATCGAAGTTGGCGAAGATTCTGCAACGGTAGAAGTTTCCGTGAAGTTTGCAGACGGAATCGATTACACAATCGACGACTTCGTAATCTTCGGCTATGTTGGCGAAGATTATTGGGAAACCAGCGTTTGGGAATGCATCCAGGGCGAACCCGTTGTTGATACGGAAAACAACACCGTTACCTACACATTGGTAATCCCCGAATCCTTCTACGCTTCTTTGAATCCCGCAGAATCTCAGGGCGTCGACGTGTATTGGAGTTACTCCATCGTAGGCCACGAAGAATTTGCACCCACTGTCGGTGGCGGAACATATTCCTTGACATTTGTGACGGCTGAATAGTGTAAAAGACTTAGTGTGCCAAACACATTTCCAAAAAGCGAAAGGCTTAAGCAATTAAGCCTTCTCGTTTTGTGTGGGGGTGTGAAAATTTGTTAGATAAGATGCGTCTTTTCCGGCGTTTCTGCCGGGAAAGATGCGCTTATTTTACAAAAATAGTGCCGTTATCAAAGTGTAACGGTAGCATTTTTGTAAAATACTTCACTGTAAAGGAGAAAAGTATGGGAAAGTACATACTTAAAAGAATAATTTTGGCTATTCTGACGGCCTTCATCATTCTTTCACTGACATTTATTTTGATTAAACTGTTGCCTCCTCAACGTATGGTTGGTTCTGCACAGACTAGAACGGCGTACTACGACAATGAAGTGCGTTTGGGCTACATGTATTCTTCCACAAAGGAATTGCCCGGCATTAGTTTCGTGGACAAGATAGTGTATCAGGACGGTTCAACCCAATTCTACTACCAAGTTCCCGTTATGAAACAGTATGTTGCTTGGTTGGAAAACATCGTTGTGCGTTGGGACTGGGGCGTATCCATCAAAATCGAGCCCAACGTAAGCGCATTGGTAATAATAGGGGAAAGAGTGTTGACGTCTATGAAAATCAACATTATTTCCGTTATCATTTCCGTGCCGGTAGGCATAGCCTTGGGTATTTGGGCGGCGTTGAAGAAGAACAGTATGACGGACCACGTCATTTCAACGGCGGTAATGATTTTCATTTCCGTGCCCAGTTTCGTGCTGATAACGTTTTTGATGTTGATTTTCTGCTACAACAACAGTATTTTGCCGTCGCAATGGCCCAAAGCCACCGACCCGGACAACTGGAAAACATTGGGGTACATTTTGCCGGTATTCTGTCTTTCCTTCGGGTCTATCTGCGGTTATTGCCGTTTCACTCGTGCGGAACTTTGCGAAGTAATGGAAAGTGAATATCTGCTTTTGGCACGTACCAAAGGTCTTACCAGAAGCCAGTCCATTGTGCGCCACGCATTGCGCAACGCAATGGTGCCCATTTTCCCGTCCATTTTGGCGGAATTCATCGGCATTATGGGTGGCTCCATGGTGTTGGAAGGTTTGTACGGCATTCCCGGTATCGGTAGTCTGTTTGTAAACGCCATCAATGCCAAGGACTACAACGTCCTGTTTGTGGATATGGCGGTGTTTACATCGATAGGCTTGCTTGCCGGAGTGTTCCTCGACATATCTTACAGCATCATAGACCCGAGAATTCGTATGGGGGCAAGATAATATGAAGAGCGTAAAAGATTTGAAAAATTACACCTTCAAGGAAAACGCTTTCACGTTTGCCAATGAAGGAATCAAGATGTCTGACCAAAAATTCGACACAAAGCCCACAAGTTTTGTCAAAGACTCTTTCCGCCGTTTTTGTAAGAACAAATCCTCGGTAGTGGCAGCAATTATTTTGGGTATTTTGATTTTGTTTGCATTGCTTGTTCCGCTGTTTTCGCCTCACGAAACCATTATGCCAAGTGCTGCGGAAACATTTTTGCAACCAAAATTGTTTGAAGCGGGTACAGGCTTTTGGGACGGAACAAAAAAGTACGAGAAAAAAATCAATCTCGACGGTTCCTCTTCCGGCGTTATGTATGACAGAGTAAACGAAACTCCCGCCGGTTTCTACCGTCCCGCCGTTATGAATCTGGTGGTGGACGAAGAGCCTACTCTAGTAAACCAAGCCTCACCTTACGGTACCGGCGGATACGTTATGTTTGAAAACCAATTGTCCGGCACGTCCAACACTGCCACGATGAATTCGCAAAGTTTCACCGTCACTGCCGACGGAAACTACAGCGTCACGATTGCGTTCAGCAGTGAGGAAGACGTTTTGGGAAGCAAATTGGGTGAGTACAGGGTTTATTTCAGCGGTTCCGACGGCACTCAGATAGTGTTGCGTGATTGGGGTAAAGATTACTCCGACCTCACAGTCAATCTCAGTACGGTAGTTGCAAACGCCGGTCTTGACGAACTTGCGGGAAGCATTTACTTCGAACTTAAACCTCTGGAATCGAGTTCTTCCTACATTCTCATTAAAAGTTGCGTAATTGCTGCCGATCAGGCGGACGGACAGGATCTGGAAAACCTTGGTTTTTCCGATGCCACGGCAATGGTTCTTAAAGCTAAGGACAGCACTGGAACATTTCCTTACGGATATTGGTCTTGTACGGGCAGAAAAGGTATCTATGCTTCGGAAGTTTATTTCTGCAGTTTCGTCTACGACACCTATGCCGCCGTGTACGACCAGAAAGAGGTAGTGTACGCCAACTCCGACTTCCAAAAGTTGTTGGATCAGGGATTGTGCAGTTACGACCCTGCCGTCGGACCGGAATCCTTTGTGAAACTGTCTGACGACTGCCCTATTGAATCGGTTGTGTCGCAAAAACTCAATTCCAAAACGGGCAAACTGTTGGAAATAACCGTTAAATGCTACCGTTACAAAATTATGGGCTACGACAGCATGCCCAAGTTTATTTTCGGAACCGACCAAAACGGTAACGACGTTTTAACCAAAATGTTTGAAGGTTTGCGCACGTCGTTGATGCTGGGTGTGTTCACCTTTGCGTTCTGTTTTATGTTCGGTTTGGTTTGGGGTTCAATCTCCGGCTACTTCGGAGGAGTTGTGGACCTTGCCATGGAACGTTTCTGCGATATTTTGGGCGGCGTGCCCTGGATTGTCGTGATGACCTTGTGCATTTTGCATTTGGGCAACAACTTCACCACATTCTTCCTTGCGTTGTGCATGACGGGATGGATGGGAACTGCTGCCCGCACAAGAACACAGTTCTACCGTTTCAAACACATGGAATACGTGCTTGCCAGCCGCACATTGGGTTCCAAGGACCTCAGGTTGATTTTCAAGCACATTTTGCCCAACTCTTTGGGTACTATCGTAACATCAAGCGTGTTGATGATCCCCAGCGTAATTTTCAGCGAATCTACGTTGGCGTATCTTAACCTCGGTTTGCAAGGCGTTTCCTCCTTCGGCGTTATGCTTTCCAGCAACCAGCAGTACATTCAGTCCAATTCCTACCTGATTGTAGTGCCTTCTGTCGTAATGGCGTTGTTGATGATATCTTTCAACCTGTTCGGCAACGGTCTCCGAGACGCAATAAATCCTACGTTAAAGGGGAGTAACTGATTATGAGTGAAATTAAATTGGCAGTAAGAGATCTGTCTATTAACTTCAAGACAGACGGAGGTATGGTTCAAGCCGTGAGGGATATCAGTTTTGACCTGTACAAAGGGGAAACGCTGGCAATAGTAGGAGAAAGCGGCAGCGGAAAATCCGTTACCAACCGAGCAATAATAGGCATACTGGCAAACAACGCCGTTGTGGAAAGCGGCGAAATCATCTACGACGGGCAGGATTTGCTCAAAATTCCCGAAGAAGAGTTTCACAAAATCCGTGGCGACAAAATTGCCATGATATTCCAAGACCCCATGTCCAGCCTCAACCCCATCATGAAGGTGGGCAAGCAGTTGACTGAGGCAATGCTTCTCAAGGGTAAATCCACCAAACGCAATGCCAGAAACAATTTCAACGGCAAGTTGAAGTTGCTGAACGAATGTATGGATGCCGTTTCCGATACGGAAGAAAAGAAAAAGCACAATGCTGACCAATGCAAAACTTTTGACAGTTTCTGCATTTCCAGCACCAAGTTGGAAAGTGCCTACAACGAAATTCACCGTAAGGCGGTGGAGTTGCAGTTGGACATAGACAACTCGTTGTTCCTCATTTCAAAAAAGCAAAACCTCGACATTAAAAAGTTTGTAAAACTTGTTTTGAAACGGATTCCCGAAACTTTACATCCCGACATCGTCGTGATGGACGACCGTCTGAAAAGGGACATTGACGTAATTAACGCCGTGGCAAACAGGGTGGGCTCCGTCAAACAGTTGTCCGTCGAGGAAGAGGGGGCGCTTTCAGACATATCTGTAATATTGGACGCTTCCACCAAAAGACCAAAGCCCAACTACTTCACATTGGGTTACTACATGATGTGCAATCCGGAAGCAAATGTGGACGACATGTCCATCGAAGAATTGACTTCAATGACACGGCAATTCTTGGATGAGCATTTTATGAACACCTTTATTGAAGAAGGCGCACGTGCAATTCAGTACAATCACGACCAAAAACTTGCCGCAAAAAAGGACCTTTTCCAACTTACGGAACAAGCGTTGGAGTACTTTCGTGGCGACATAGAAAAAAAGCGTGCCTACGAAATAGTGGAAGAAGTGGGCAAGAAGGTCAAAGAAGCCATCGACCACCTGCGTGTGGTGAAAAACAGCGCCGAACATGTGTTTACGTCAAGTGCGTTGGATGCATTGCAAAAGTACTTTGTCGGCGAACGTAAAAACCCCAAGGAAATGCACCGTCATGCAAAGGAACAGGCGAAGTACGATGCATTGGTTGCCAAGGGAAAAAGTCCCGACTGGAAAGTGGTTCCTGCCGCTCTTGTAGATTTGGACTTGGCAAAGAAGAACATCCGTGCCGTTTTCCATGCTTTGCGTGCAAGTTATCGCAAAGAAATCGAAGACAGCGCAACGTTCGACAGCCGCAAGAATATGGTGGAACTTATTGACTACCTCAAAGAACAGGCGTCGGCAGTGGTGTACAGAATAACCCCGAAAATGGCAAAGGCAAAGGCAATGAAACTGCTTAAAGAAGTGGGAATTCCCGAACCTGCCATTCGTTACAACCAGTATCCGTTTGAATTTTCCGGCGGTATGCGTCAACGTATCGTAATTGCAATAGCATTGGCGGCAAACCCCGACATTCTCATTTGCGACGAGCCTACAACGGCTTTGGACGTTACCATTCAGTCGCAGATACTGGAACTTATCAACCGTATCAAGGCGGAACGTCACCTTTCGGTAATTTTCATTACCCACGACCTGGGCGTCGTTGCCAACATGGCGGACAGAATTGCCGTCATGTACGCAGGCAAAATTGTGGAATACGGCACGGCGGACGACGTTTTCTACGACCCCCGTCATCCGTACACTTGGGCGTTGCTATCCTCTATGCCCGACCTTGACACCAAGGAAAAGTTGGAGGCTATTCCAGGTACTCCGCCCAACATGATTTTCCCGCCCAAAGGCGATGCGTTTGCACCACGCAACAAGTACGCATTGCAAATAGACTTTGAAGAGCAACCGCCAATGTTCCAGATAAGCGACACCCATTATGCGGCGACGTGGTTGCTTCACCCCGACGCACCCAAAGTTGCGCCACCAAAAATAGTAACCGACCGCATTGCAAGAATGTCCCAAAAGGAGGTAAAGTCAAATGGCTGAAAACAAAGAAGTTTTACTTTCAGTGCAACATTTGGAACAGTTCTTCAAAATGGGCAGAAAGCAACTTAGAGCGGTGAACGACGTAAGTTTCGACATCTACAAAGGTGAAGTTTTCGGACTTGTCGGCGAAAGCGGATGCGGAAAAACCACAACGGGTCGTTCCATTATCCGTTTGTACGACATCACCGGCGGTTCGGTGTACTTTGAAGGACAACGCATCTGTGCCGGCGTAAGACGCTACAAGGAAGCGATTTCGCAGGCAAGGGCTAAGGCGAAAAGCCGTCTGAAAGAGTTGCTTGCACAACCGCAGACACCGGAAAGAGATGAAAAAATTGCCGCCGTCAAAGCGGAGTTGAAGGAAGAAGTTGCACGTCAAAAGGCGGAAATCAAAAGCGCCAAACACGACCAAAAACACTGCAACAGAGATTACGCCCGCAAAGAAATGGATGCGGTAAGAGAAAAATACAGACCTCTTCTGGAAGCGAAACTTAGTGATGACGAACTGAAAGTACTGAAAAAGAAAAGGGCTCAGGAACTGCGTTTGGCATCCAAAGACCGCATCATGAACAAGATGCAGATGATTTTCCAAGACCCCATTGCATCTCTCAACCCACGCATGATGGTGCGTGACATTATTGCCGAAGGACTGATTATTCGTGGTATAAGGGGCAAGAAGTACATCGACGAACAGGTGTACAAGGTTTTGGATTTGGTGGGACTTGTTCCGGAACATGCCGGCCGTTACCCTCACGAATTTTCCGGAGGTCAACGTCAGCGTATAGGAATTGCACGTTCCATAATTTTACATCCCGACCTGATAATCGCAGACGAACCCATTTCCGCTTTGGACGTATCCATTCAGGCGCAGGTAATAAACCTGCTCAACGATTTGCGTGCAAGATTGGGACTCACCATTTTGTTCATAGCGCACGACCTTTCGGTTGTAAAATACTTTTCCGACAGAATTGCCGTGAGGTACTTCGGAAAAATAGTGGAACTCACCACCAGCGACGAGTTGTTTGCGCATCCGCTGCACCCCTACACAAAGTCTTTGCTGTCGGCAATTCCTTTGCCGGACCCGCACTTTGAGAAACAGCGTAAACGTATTGTTTACAACCCCGTGGCGGAACACGACTACTCGCAACAACAGCCCTATATGCAGGAAATCCTTCCCGGACATTTCATTTACTGCAACGATGCGGAATTTGAAAAGTACAAGAAGGAAATTGCCGATCTTGACGCCAAGAAAAAGGATTGAGGCAAAAACCGTATTGAAACAAATTTTGTAAAACAAGCCTTTTGCGCACACAAAAGGCTTGTTTTTGAGAAAAGACAATGAAAACTATTTGGAAATATTTGATAACATTTGCGGTAGGTGCTGTGTTTACGGTGATAATGTTGGTTATTTTCGGCACCTTTGGCAAAACGGCGCCTGCAGCCGTCTTTCAGGATTTGGCGGATTCCTTCTTCGTATCGGGGTTTGTCCTTTTCGGAGCGGGAATGTTGGTATTTCTTACTAACGGCGGTGCGTTTGACGCTTTGGCGTTCGGATTTGTCAAACTTATCGACTCCTTCCGCAAAAACGTGCGCAACACGAAGTACCAAACTTACTACGACTACGCCAACGAAAAAAAGTCCGAGCAGCGCAGTTTTTTGCACATAGTACTTGTGGGCATCGGCTTTATTGCAGTAGCGGTAGTGTTTTACTTCCTCTATCAAAATGCTCTTCAACAGTTGCAGCAGGCAACCGCTTTGTTGTGGTAGACTGTGTTTTGGCATCGGGCAAATTGTGTCGGCAAACGGCGGCAATAGGCAATCGTTAAAACAAACGCTTTGCTTCGGAATTTGCATTTGTGTGCATGTTTGACCGTTGTGGCTCTTTGCTTTTTTGTGGTGCGTGTGTTTTGTGTCGGAACAGTGCCGTTCAGCGGTGGTGTTTTTGATTTTGTACAACAATGTAGTGTAGTATTTTGTGCGGGGCTTGTACAAAAAAAGATCACCGACGAACGGCGAAAACAACGAAAGGCGTCCTTTGGCACGGTTACCGACCGTCAAGCGACGGCAATACGTAAAAAACCGTCAAGAAACGCAAAAATTGTAAAAAATACCTCAAAAAAGGGTGTCAAATTGTTTGACACCCCCTTGTTTTTTGTGGTAAAATCTTTACGCTGCGAAAAAAGGGGATTGAAGCGCAAGGTTACTGAGACAACAGAAAACTTGCTGCCGACCCACACAAAACCTCGAGTTTTGTGGCCGAATTGTTGCTTCAGGCGTCAAGTGGCATCAACAGCCAAACTACCGTCGATGCGTAATCAAGCAAATGAAAATTTGCTTTATTAAAAGTCGCAGTGTGAAACACACGGAAGTGTTGTCGGCACACGCAATTCGGTGAATAAAACAATATTAAAGGAGTAAAACACAATGGCAAACCAAAGAATCAGAATCAGACTCAAAGCCTACGACCACAACCTTGTGGATGTCGCTTGCAACAAGATAGTGGAAGCGGCAAAGAAAATGGGCAGTAAAGTGTCCGGTCCCATTCCTCTTCCCACCGAAAAGGAAATAGTGACGGTGTTGCGTGCTACGCACAAGTACAAGGACGCTCGTGAACAATTCGAACTTCGCACTTACAAACGTTTGATTGACATTTACAGTCCCAATTCCAAGACCATCGACAGTCTTACAAAACTGGATCTGCCCAGCGGAATCGACGTCAAAATCAAACTGTAACATTATAGAAATACTCGGAGGTGAACTTTATCAATGAATAAAGCAATCATAGGTAAGAAATTGGGAATGACGCAGGTGTTCCTTGCAGACGGAACAATGGTTCCCGTAACGGTTATTCAGGCAGGTCCCTGCACCGTTACACAAAAGAAAACGGAAGAGCGTGACGGCTACAGCGCATTGCAATTCGGCTTTGACGACGTTGCGGAAAAGAAACTCAACAAGCCTCAACTCGGACATCTCAAAAAAGCGTCGGTAACGGTGAAACATCTTCACGAATTCCGTCTGGAAAACAGCGACCTCGAAGTGGGTGCGAAAGTGCTTTGCGACGTATTTGCCGAAGGCGACGTCGTGGACGTTACCGGGACAACCAAAGGTCACGGATACACAGGCGTTATCAAACGTTGGAATCAGCACAGACTGAAGGAAACCCACGGTGTGGGTCCCGTTCACAGAGAAGTGGGTTCCATGGGCGCAAACAGCAGCCCGTCCAGAGTAATGCCCGGCAAGCACCTTGCAGGACAATACGGTGTGGAACAGGTAACCATTTTGAATCTTACAGTAGTAAAAGTCGACAAAGAAAAGGGCGTTATCCTTGTTAAGGGTGCGGTTCCCGGTGCCAAAAACAGCATCGTGTACCTTCGCAACGCCGTTAAGAAATAGGATGAAAGGAGTTATTGAAAATGCAAGTTAAAGTTTACAATACATCGGCTGCCGAAGTCGGCAAAATGAAGCTTGACGACGCAGTGTTCGGCTGTGAATACAACGAGGCTCTTATTCATCAGGCAGTCGTGGCGTATCAGGCAAACCAAAGACAGGGAACAAAATCGGCGCTTACCCGCACTGAAGTCAGAGGGGGTGGCATTAAGCCGTGGCGCCAGAAGGGCACCGGAAGAGCACGTCAAGGCTCCATCCGTGCTCCGCAATGGATAAAGGGCGGCGTGGTGTTCGCACCCAAGCCGAGAGATTTCTCCAAGAAAATCAACAAGAAGATGAAGGCGCAGGCTTTCCGCAGCGCAATCAGTTACAAGGTTGCCAACAACGAACTTGTTGTGGTGGACGAAATCAAATTGGCTGCACCCAAGACAAAACTCGTGGCTGAAATACTCAAAAACTTCAACTACGACAAAAAGACGCTTCTCATCGTTGCCGGCGAAAGCGACGACGTGGTGAGAGCGGGCGCCAACATCGAAAAGTTGACGGTTACCGATGCTTCGTTGGCAAACATCTATCAGTTGGTGTCCAACGTTGCGGTCATCGTAACCAAAGACGCTATCAAGCAAATTGAGGAGGCTTATTCACTATGAATTCCTACGATATCATCAGGCGTCCTGTATTGACGGAAAAGAGTTACGCAGGAATCCCCGCAAAAGTTTACACCTTTGAAGTTGCCACAAGCGCCAACAAAGTGGAAATCAAAAAAGCGGTGGAAGAAATTTTCGGCGTAAAAGTAGAAAAAGTAACCACAGCTACCGTAAACGGTAAGTTGAAAAGACAAGGCAGAACACAAGGTCACACGCCCGATTGGAAAAAGGCCACGGTCAAACTCACATCGGACAGCAAGGCAATCGAGTTCTTCGAAAGCTTGTCCTAATAACGGAGGTTAAGGAAAATGGCTATTAAAAAGTATAAACCGACCTCTCCGGCACGTCGTTTCATGTCGGTGTCCACTTATGAGGAAATCACCACGACCAAACCGGAAAAGAGTCTTTTGGCGGTAAACAAGAAAACGGGCGGAAGAAACGCCAGCGGTAAAATCACCGTTCGCCACATCGGCGGCGGAAACCGCACCAAATACAGAATAATCGACTTCAAGCGTGACAAGCAAGTGCCCGCAAAGGTTGCAACCATCGAGTACGACCCCAACCGCACGGCAAACATTGCGTTGCTTCACTACGCCGACGGCGAAAAGAGATACATTCTTGCTCCCGTTGGTCTCAACGTAGGCGACACCGTCGTTTCCGGCGCAGATGCCGACATCAAAGTGGGCAACAACCTTCCTTTGGAAAACATCCCCGTGGGTACAATCGTGCACAACATCGAAATGAACCCCGGCAAGGGCGGACAAATCGCACGTTCGGCAGGCATCTTTGCTCAACTTATGGCAAAGGAAGGCAAGTACGCAACGTTGCGTATGCCCAGCGGCGAAATGAGACTCATTCTGTTGAAGTGCCGTGCCACAATCGGACAGGTAGGCAACCTCGACCATGAAATCGTTTCTATCGGTAAGGCAGGCAAAAAACGTCACATGGGCGTTAAACCCACTGTGCGTGGTAGCGTAATGAACCCCTGCGATCACCCTCACGGCGGTGGTGAAGGTAAATCTCCCGTCGGCCGTCCCGGTCCCGTTACGCCTTGGGGTAAACCTGCTTTGGGTTACAAGACAAGAAAAAAGAAAAAGGCTTCTTCGAAATTTATCGTAAAGCGTGTTAACTAATGCGGAGGAAAGAAAATGAGCAGATCAATCAAAAAAGGACCTTATGTTCAACCTGTACTTTTGAAAAGAGTTCAAGAAATGAACGCCAAAGGTGAAAAGAAAGTTTTGAAAACGTGGTCGAGAAGTTCTACAATCTTCCCCGATTTTGTAGGACACACGATTGCGGTACATGATGGCAGAAAGCACGTTCCCGTTTACATCACGGAAGAAATGGTGGGCTTGAAGTTGGGCGAATTCGCTCCTACAAGAACATTCAGGGGACACGCCGGCAGCAAAACGACAGGTGCCAAATAGGAGGAAAAGAGATGGCTACAAGAAGTAAAGCAAAAGCCCTTGTGCGTGCAGAAAACAAAGACAAGCGCCCCAAGGCAATAGCAAAGTACATCCGCATTGCTCCTTCCAAAGTTCACGTTGTTTTGGATCTCATCCGTGGTGTGGACTACAAGGACGCAGTTGCTATTTTGAAAACAACCACAAAAGCGGCGGCAGAACCCGTTCTCAAATGTCTGAACAGTGCCGCAGCAAATGCAGAAGTGAATCTCGGTATGAACAAAGATACTCTTTATGTTGCAGAATGTTTCGCCGATCAGGGACCCACCCTGAAGCGTATGCAACCGGTTTCTCGTGGTAGAGGCTACCGTATCTTGAAGAGAACAAGTCACATCACGGTGATTTTGGACGAGAGAGCGTAAAGGAGAGTTAGAATTATGGGACAAAAAGTTAATCCACACGGACTCAGAGTAGGCGTTATTCAGGGTTGGGACGCAAAATGGATTGCGGACAAAAAGGATTTCGCCAAATACATCAAGGAAGACGACACCATCAGAACTACTTTGAAAAAGAAGTACTTCGGTGCAGGCATCAGCAAGATTGTTGTTGAAAGAGCCGAAGGCAAGGTGATTGTCGACATTCACACGGGACGTCCCGGCACGCTCATCGGCAAAGCCGGCGCAGGTGCGGAAGAAATAAAGGCAATTGTTTCCAAAATCGCCAAGGACAAGCAGGTTACCGTCAACATCGTTGAAGTAAAGCAACCGGATATGGACGCTCAACTCGTTGCAGAGGCTATCGCCGCTCAACTGGAAAAGCGTGTGTCCTTCCGCAGAGCAATGCGTCAATGCATGGGCAAGGCGACACGTTCCGGCGCAAAGGGAATCAAAACAATGGTTTCCGGACGTCTGGACGGTGCTGAAATTGCAAGATGCGAACAGTACCACGAAGGAAGCATTCCTCTTCACACTTTGAGAGCGGACATCGACTACGGTTTCGCAAGAGCGCTCACCACATTCGGCGTCATCGGCGTGAAGGTTTGGATTTACAGGGGCGAAATTCTGCCCAAAAAGAAAAAGACCGTCAAAAAGGAGGTAACTGAATAATGTTAATGCCTAAAAGAGTTAAAAGGCGTCGTCAGTTCCGTGGAAGAATGAAGGGCGAAGCGCACAAGGGCAACAAGATTGCTTACGGCGAATACGGTCTTCAGGCTTTGGAATGCGCTTGGGTTACCTCCAACCAGATTGAGGCGGCCCGTGTCGCAATGACACGTTTTGTAAAGCGTGGCGGTAAAGTTTGGGTGGACATCTTCCCCCACAAACCCGTCACAAAGAAACCCGCAGAAACCAGAATGGGTTCCGGTAAAGGTTCTCCCGAATATTGGGTAGCCGTTGTAAAACCCGGCAGAGTAATGTTTGAAATGGCAGGTATCCCCGAGGATGTCGCCCGTGAAGCATTGCGTCTTGCCAGCCACAAACTTCCCATCAAGTGCAAGTTTGTGAAGAAAGAAGATGAGGTGAGTGCAGATGAAAGCAAGTAAAGTGCGTGAACTTAATAATGAAGAATTGGTAGCCAAACTTGCCGATTTGAAGAAGGAATTGTTCAACTTGCGTCTTTCTCACGCAACCGGACAATTGACCAACCCTCTTGCGCTTGCTAATGTCAAGAAGGATATCGCAAGAATCAAGACCGTTTTGCATGAAAGAGAAACGGCTACAAAGGCGTAAGGCGGAGGTAAGTTAAAATGGCTATCGAAAGAAACAGCAGAAAAGAGAGAATCGGCATCGTTGTGTCCGATAAGATGGACAAGACAATCGTTGTCGCAATAGTCAATAAATACAAACACCCTCTTTACAAAAAGACGGTGTCCACAACAAAGAAGTACAAAGTACACGATGAAAACAACGAATGCGGAGTAGGCGACACCGTAAGAATTGCCGAAACGAGAAAATTGTCCAAGGACAAGAACTGGCGTTTGTTGGAAATCGTAGAAAAGGCTAAATAGCAGGAGGAAAAGTACAGTGATACAACCACAAACAAGACTTAAAGCCGCCGACAACAGCGGCGCAAAAGAACTTATGTGCATCAAGGTACTTGGCGGTTCCTTCCGTAAGTTCGGCAACATCGGCGACATCATTGTTGCCAGCGTAAAAAGTGCAAACCCCGGCGGAGTTGTCAAAAAGGGCGACGTTGTGAAAGCGGTCATCGTAAGAAGCGCTTCCGGCGTCAACAGAAAGGACGGAACACACATCCGTTTCGACGACAATGCCGCAGTCATCATCGACAATCAAAAGCAACCCAGAGGAACCCGTATTTTTGGGCCTGTGGCAAGAGAACTTCGTGAAAAAGACTACATGAAAATTGTGTCTTTGGCACCCGAAGTACTGTAATTGGGAGGATTTCTAAAATGGCTAGTATGAACATCAGATCCGGTGATACGGTAGAAATTCTTGTCGGCGGTATCGAAAACCGTGGCAAGCGTGGCAAGGTCACCGTGGCTGACCCCGAAAAGGGCAGAGTTGTTGTGGAAAACCTCAACATGGTTACAAAGCACAAGAAACCCCGTACCGCACAGGAAAAGGGCGGAAAGGTGCAGCAGCCCCGTGCAATCGACGTAAGCAACGTGGCTTTGGTTTGCCCGAAATGCGGAAAGACCACAAGAGTGGCGCATGTTTTGGGAGAAAACGGCAAGTATCTCAGAAGTTGCAAGAAGTGCGGCGCCGTTATCGACACCAAAGAAGAAAAGAAACAAACGAAGACAGCAACAAAAACTGCAAAGAAAACTGCCAAGAAGGCAGAAAAAGCCGATAAGTAAGGAGGAACAAAATGGCTACAAAGAAAACCGCTGCAACAAGCGTTAAACCGGTTGAATGTAGATTGAAGAAACTGTACACAGAAACGGTTGTTCCTCAACTCATCAAAGAATTCGGTTACAAAAACATCAACGAAGTACCCAAACTTGAAAAAATCGTTTTGAACTCCGGTTTGGGCGACGTAAAAGACAACTCCAAGTCCTTCCAACTTGCAGTGGAGGAATTGAAGGCAATTTCCGGTCAGAAACCCCTTGTTACCAACAGCAAACTGTCTGTTGCAAACTTCAAAGTGAGAAAGGGCATGGCCGTTGGCGCAAAGGTTACTCTCCGTGGAGAACGTATGTACTCTTTCTTCGACAAACTCGTCAGCATTGCATTGCCCAGAGTCCGTGACTTCCGTGGCGTAAACACCAATCTCGACGGTCGTGGAAACTACACATTGGGTATCCGTGAACAACTTATTTTCCCCGAAATCGTGTACGACCAGGTGGAAAAGACAAGAGGCTTTGACGTTACATTCGTTACAACGGCAAAGACCGACGCAGAAGGCAAAGCATTGCTCAAGTACTTGGGAATGCCCTTCAGAGCATAGTTGAGGAGCGTAATTATGGCAAAGAAATCAATGATAAACAAACAACAGAGAACACCCAAGTATTCCACCCGTGGATACACACGTTGTTCTATCTGCGGCCGTCCGCATTCCGTTTTGAGAAAGTACGGCATTTGCAGAATTTGCTTTAGAGAAAAAGCCTACAAGGGAGAAATTCCCGGCGTTAAGAAGGCAAGTTGGTAAGGAGGAAAATACAAATGGTTGTTACAGATCCTATTGCTGATATGCTGACACGTATCAGAAACGCTATCACAGCGAAACACGCCGATGTAGAAATTCCTGCTTCCAAAACAAAGAAGGCAATGCTGGACATTCTTGTTGAAGAAGGATACATCGCCGGCTACGAAGAAATTGAAAAAGAACTGCAAAACTCTTTGAAGGTAACGTTGAAGTACGGTGAAAAGGGCGAAAGAGTAATCACCGGTTTGAAGCGTATTTCCAAACCCGGTCTGAGAGTTTATGCAAAAAGCGAAGAACTTCCCAAAGTTTTGAACGGTTTGGGAATTGCCATTGTGTCCACAAGCAAGGGCATAATGACGGACAAGAAGGCTCGCAACCAGAATCTTGGCGGCGAAGTACTTGCTTTTGTTTGGTAAGGAGGGGCGGATATGTCAAGAATCGGTAAGAAACCCATCGTACTGCCCGCCGGCGTAACGGCTACCTACAACAACGGTACCGTAACGGTAACGGGAAGCAAAGGCACACTCACCCGCACAATCGACACGGTAATCGGTTGCCACGTTGAAGGAAACGAAATCACCTTCTCCTGCCCCGAAAAGGCAGACGGAAGCGTGCAGGCGAAACACGGTTTGTACCGTGCGCTTGTAGCCAACATGGTCAAGGGCGTTTCCGAAGGTTTTTCCAGAAACCTCATCATCAACGGCGTAGGTTACAAGGCTGCCGTGCAGGGCGACAAACTTGTTCTCAACATCGGATATTCTCACCCCGTGGAAGTAGTGGCACCTGCCGGAATCAAGTTCGAATGTCCTTCTCAGACGGAAATCGTTGTTTCCGGTTTCGACAAGGAACTCGTTGGACAAACGGCTGCCAACATCAAGGCTAAACGTCCCGTCGAACCCTATCACGCTTACGGCGTCCGTTACAAGGAAGAAGTCGTAGTGCTGAAGGAAGGCAAGAAGGCAGGTAAGTAAGGAGTGCAGATATGATAAATAAAATGAACAAAAACGCAGACAGAAGAATTCGTCATGCGAGAGTAAGAAAAAAGGTTTTCGGCACCAGCGTTAAACCCCGTCTGTGCGTTTACCGTTCCACAAATTACATCTATGCACAGGTGATTGACGACGTGAACGGCAAGACGCTTTGCTCGGCATCCAGCAAGGCTTTGGCTAAGGAATGCGAAGGCAAGACCAAGGTTGAGGCAGCCAAGTTGGTGGGAGAAGCCATCGCCAAAAAGGCTTTGGAACTCAAACTCGAAGAAGTTGTGTTTGACCGTGGCGGTTACATCTACACAGGCAGAGTTGCCGCTTTGGCAGACGGCGCAAGAGAAGCCGGACTTAAATTCTAATCGGAGGCAGAAAAATGGAAAACGTAAAAGAAGTTGAAGTTGTTGCAGTTGATGCAACGGAAACGGCGGCTGCTCAGACAACGGAGCAACCCAGACGTAACTTCCGTGAAGGACGCCCCGACAGAAAAGGCGGCAGACGCAACAACCGTGAAAGAGACAACAGAGAAGACGACGGTCTCATCAAAAAACTCGTCAAAGTAAACCGTGTTACCAAGGTTGTAAAGGGCGGACGCACAATGCGTTTCTCCGCACTTTGCGTGGTAGGCGACGGTAAGGGAAGCGTGGGAATCGGAATGGCAAAGGCGGCAGAAGTTCCCCAAGCCATCGAAAAGGCAAATCTCAGGGCTAAAAAAGCCATGGTTAAAATTGCCGTTTTGGACACCACAATTCCTCACGAAGTAATCGGAACGTTCGGACGTGGCAAGGTGTTGCTCATGCCCGCTCAACCCGGTACCGGCGTTATTGCAGGCGGCCCCGTGAGAAACGTTTTGGAAGCAGTGGGAATCAAGGACATCAGAACAAAGTCCTACGGTTCCAACAACGCCATCAACTGCGTTAAGGCAACTTTCAACGGGTTGAAGGAACTGCGTTCCCGTGAACATATCGCCGCTCTTCGTGGAAAGAACGTTGACGAAATTTAAGGAGGCACACAATGGCAGAAGCAAAGAAAACAACTAAGAAAAAGGTTGCTGCTCCTCTTTACGTCAACGGAAGATACGTTGTTGAAAAACAACTTCCCGAAAAACCCAAAAAGGGAGCAAAGCCTTATGCAAAAGCAAAGGGAAGCCTGAAAGTAACTCTTGTAAAGAGCACGGCAGGCAGCCTTAAAGAACATCAGGCAACGGTTGCGGCTTTGGGCTTGACAAAAGTTCGCACCACAAACATTGTGCCGGACAACGCCGCAATGCGTGGAATGATATTCAAGGTTAAGCACCTTGTAACCGTTGAAGAAGTTAAGTAGGAGGCTAACAATGAGAATACACACAATTCAACCCGCAGTGGGGGCAACAACGTCCTCCAAGAGATTGGGTAGAGGTATCGGAAGCGGCCTCGGAAAAACAAGCGGCAAAGGGCACAAAGGACAATGGGCCCGCAGTGGCGGCGGAGTGCGTCCCGGCTTCGAAGGCGGACAAACTCCTCTCGCAAGACGTTTGCCCAAACGTGGTTTCAACAACAAGTTTGCTGTAAACTACGACATCGTAAACGTTGCATCCCTCAATGTCTTTGATGAAGGAACGGTAGTAACGCCGGAACTTCTTGCCGAAAAAGGAATTGTTACCGTTAAGTGCAACGGTGGCGTAAAAGTACTCGGCAACGGACAACTTACAAAAAAACTTACTGTAAAAGCAGATAAGTTCTCCGCTTCCGCCAAACAGGCAATCGAAGCGGCAGGTGGCGTTGCAGAGGTAATTGAATAATGTTTGAGACAATAAGAAATGCCTTTAAGATAAAGGAAGTACGCAGAAAAATTTTCCTGACAATTCTCTTTGTCATCATTTACAGGTTGGGCTGTATGATTACAGTTCCCGGATTGAGCGCAATTGAAATTGAGAACGAACAAGGAATCTTGGGATTGTTGGACTCCATCACAGGTAGTGCATTGAGTCAAGGTACCCTGTTTTCGCTCGGCATTTCTCCCTACATCAATGCCTCCATCATCGTGCAGTTGCTGACGGTGGCTATTCCCTCCTGGACGAGAATGTCCAAGGAAGGCGAAGAAGGTAGGGAAAAACTCAACAAAATTACCCGTTGGGTAACATTTGGTCTTGCTATTCTCAGTGCAGTAGGCATCGTGCTTACGCTGGAAAACCAAGGCGGTTACATCAACTACGCATGGCTGGGTGGCGACGGTATCGTCATCAACGGCGTTGGCTTGGCAACCTTCTTCGAGACAAACAACTGGATAATGTACATCTACATCACCATTGTGCTTGTCGGCGGAAGCATGCTCACCATGTGGATTGGCGAACGTATCACGGAATACGGCGTATCCAACGGTATCTCGCTGCTCATCTTCGTAGGTATCGTGTCCACGGCAGTGCATCAGTTGCGTATCTCCTTTACGGGAGTGTTCCAAGGCAACACCGAAAACCTCATCGTCATCGGTCTGTTCTTGGTAACTTTGATTTTGGTCTTCGCTTTCATCGTTTGGGTGGACGGCGCCGAAAGAAAAATCAAGGTTCAGTACGCAAAACAAATCAAGGGAAACAAAATGTACGGCGGACAATCCTCCTTCATTCCCATCAAAGTAAACGCCAACGGCGTAATGCCTTTGATTTTCGCTTACGCTTTGATGAGTTTCCCTCAACTTATTCTCACCTCTGTTGCCAGCGGTTCCGAAGCGGAAAAATGGTACACAGAGTGGCTCACCGCCAACGGTAACGGCGTGGGTATTGCAGTGTACAACGTTGTACTTGCAATCCTCATCTTCGGATTTGCCTACTTCTATTCGCAAATTCAGTTTGACCCCTCGGAAATTGCCAGAAACATTCAGAACAACGGCGGTTTCGTAACGGGTATCCGTCCGGGACGTGAAACGGCGCAGTACCTCGACAAGGTGGTAAAACGCATCACTTTGTGGGGAGCAATCTTCCTCACAATCATCAACCTTATTCCTTCCGTACTGTTTACACTGTTGCCACAATTGCTCAACCTGAGTGTGGACACACTGTTGGTAAGCAGTTTCAGCGCAACGGGAATGCTGATTGTCGTCAACGTGGCTTTGGAATTCAACAAAGCGTTGGAAAATCAGATTCTCATGCGTCACTATAAAGGATTTTTGAAGTAATATGAAGTTGATACTTTTGGGCGCGCCGGGCAGCGGCAAAGGCACCATGGCGCAAAAACTTACAACAACACTCAACATCCCGCAAATTTCCACAGGGGACATCTTCCGCAAAAACCTCAAGGAAGAAACCCCTCTGGGCTTGCAGGTTAAAAGCATTATGGCAAGGGGTGCGTTGGTTCCCGACGAAATCACCATTGAAATCGTCAAAAACCGCCTTGCCGAAGAAGACTGTGCAAACGGTTACATTCTGGACGGTTTTCCCCGTTCGCTGGCGCAAGCCGCCGCTTTGGAAACCTTCCAGGACATCGACTTTGCCGTCAACCTCGACGTCGACAAAGAAACTGTGGTCAAGCGTTTGTCGGGACGTCGTTTCTGCCCCGATTGCAACGGTACCTACCACATTTCCACGTTGGAACAGGAAACGGTTTGCCCCCATTGCGGAGGTAAACTGATTATCCGTGCCGACGATGCCGAAGAAACCGTCAGGGAAAGACAAAGAGTGTACGAAACCACAACTTTGCCTTTGTTGGAATTTTACAAAGACAGGGGAAAGTTGATAACGGTGGACGGTGACGGCACTGTGGACGAAGTGTACGACAGAATTCTGTCCGTATTGAAAAAATGATTCTAATCAAGTCAAATTCGCAAATAGCGGAAATGCGCAAAGCAAACATCATCGTAAGGGACACGCTCGAACTTTTGCGTGAACACACAAAAGAGGGCGTTTCCACCTACGAGTTGAACAGGCTTGCGCACGAATACATCACAAAACAGGGTGCAAAACCCAGTTTTCTCAATTACAGCGGTTATCCCGCAAGCATCTGCGTTTCCATCGACTGCGAAGTAGTGCACGGAATACCTTCCAAAAAGAAAATTTTGCAGGAAGGGCAGATTGTCAGTTACGACGTGGGAGCGGTGCTCAACGGCTGGCACGGCGATGCGGCAAGAACCGTCGGCGTGGGACTTATCAGCCCTGAATGTCAGAAATTGATAGACGTTACGGAACAGTGCTTTTTCGAGGGCGTCAAAATCATCAAGGCAGGCACGACACGTCTTGGCGACTTGGGACACGCAATTCAAAGTTACGCCGAAAGTTTTGGCTACGGCGTTGTGAGAGAACTTGTGGGGCACGGCATCGGGCATCAGATGCACGAAGAGCCGGACGTCCCCAACTACGGCATTCCCGGACACGGTATGAGATTGTCCTCCGGCATGACGATAGCCGTCGAGCCCATGATAACAATGGGTACGGAAAAGGTGGACTTCATGTCAGACGGTTGGACGGTTAAAACCCGTGACAGAAAACCCGCCTCTCACTACGAAAACACAATAGCTATTCTGGATGACGGAATAGAAATACTCAGTTTGTAAGGTGTATATGAAGGAATGTGAAATAGCCGTTGGCAGCGTGGTGCTGTCCAAACAAGGCAGGGACAAGGGCAACTACTTCGTGGTGGTTGCAACGGGTAAAAACGTCGTGTTCGTCGCCGACGGCGGTGCACGCAAACTTGCCTCCCCCAAAAAGAAAAACATCAAACACGTTTCTTACAGTGGCATCACTCTGGAAGGGATAGCAACCAAACTCTCGGAAGGACAAAAGGTGTTCGACAGCGAAGTAAAAAGTGCTTTAAGGCAACTAAAACAGTAACAGGAGATACAGTATGTCAAAAGACGATGTAATTGAGGTAGAAGGCGTAGTTGTTGAAGCGTTGCGCAATGCGGAATTCCGCGTAAGGCTCACCAACAATCACGAAATTACCGCCTATGTTTCGGGTAAATTGAGGATACACTCAATCCGCATTTTGCCGGGTGACGCAGTCAAACTGGAAATGAGTCCGTACGACCTCACCAAAGGCAGAATTGTCTGGCGCTCGAAGGGCGTTCAGCAATAACAAACACAAACACACAACAAAAGCAATTCAAGGAGGTCAACAAAATGAAAGTTAAACCGTCGGTTAAACCCATGTGCGACAAATGCAAGGTTATCAAGCGTAACGGCAAAGTTATGGTAATTTGTTCCAAATATCCCAAACACAAGCAAAGACAAGGCTGATTGCTTTGGCAAGTTCGTTGCCCTTGGCAGCGACAACTTCGGATACAATCACGAAAAAATCTGTGCAACATCATTCCACTTGGCTTGCACGGTTTTTTGCGTGTCAAGATAGATGCAAAAAAATTCAGTATTATAAAATCATTTTAAGGAGAAAGACAAATGGCTCGTATTTCCGGTGTAGATTTACCCAGAGAAAAGCGTATTGAAATCGGCTTGACCTACATTTACGGAATCGGACGCACCACGGCGAAGAACATTCTTGCCGAAACAGGCGTCAATCCCGACACACGTGTCAAAGATTTGACAGAAGACGACGTGTCCAAAATCCGTGACTGTATTGAAAAGAACATTCACGTCGAAGGCGACCTTCGTCGTGAAGTTTCCATGAACATAAAAAGACAAATTGAAATCGGATCCTATCGTGGTATCCGTCACAGAAAGGGCTTGCCCGTGAGAGGACAGTCCACAAAGCAAAATGCCCGCACAAGAAAAGGACCCAAACGTACCGTTTCTCGTGGCAAGAAAGCGACTAAGTAAGGAGGACGTGTACAATGGCAGTAAAAAAAGTTGTCAAGAAAAAACGTGATATAAGAAAAGTTGACAAAGGACAAGTGCACATTCACGCTTCCTTCAACAACACGATTGTTACCTTCACCGACATGAACGGCAATGCGCTGTCCTGGTGCAGTTCCGGCAGTCTTGGTTTCCGTGGTTCCCGTAAGAGTACGGCATTTGCCGCTCAGCAGGCAGCGGAAGTTGCGGCAAAGGGCGCAAAGGAATACGGAATCCGTTCCGTTGAAGTTTACGTAAAAGGCCCCGGACAAGGACGTGAGTCGGCAATTCGTGCTTTGCAAACGGCGGAAATCGACGTTACGCTCATCCGTGACGTGTCCCCCATTGCGCACAACGGATGCCGTCCCCCCAAACGCAGAAGAGTTTAGTTAAAGGAGATTATCGAAATGGCAAGAAATACAGGTGCAGATTGCCGTCAGTGCAGACGTGAAAAATGCAAATTGTTTCTTAAAGGCGATAGATGCTATTCGGAAAAGTGCGCTTTGACAAGACGTGCAAAGATTCCCGGAGTGCATGCCGACAGCAGAAAGAAGACCACCGAGTACGGTCTTCAGTTGAGAGAAAAACAAAAGACAAAGAGAATCTACGGTCTTCAGGAAAAGCAATTCCACAAGTACTACGAAGAGGCGGAACGTCAGAAGGGCGTTACCGGTGCCAACATGCTTGTGCTGTTGGAAGAAAGACTTGACAACGTGGTGTACCGCATGGGTTTGGGCGTCTCCCGCAGTCAGGCAAGACAATTCGTAAACCACGGACTCATCACCGTCAACGGAAAGAGAGTAACTATTCCCAGTTACCAAATCAAAGTTGGCGACGTTGTTTCCGTCAAGGAAAACAAGCAGGAACAACCTGCATTCGTGGCATTGAAGCAATCCAAGAAGGCTGCAAACCTTCCCAAATGGTTGGACTTCGACCCCGCAACGCTCACAGGAAAAGTGTTGGCTAAGCCCACACGTGAAGACATCGACATGAGCATTCAGGAACACATGATCGTCGAATTGTACTCCAAGTAATAACAACTCGCATTGCAAAAAGTTTGTCCGTGCATTGTGCATTGCTTTGCACGTGGCAAACAAGGATGTTCAAAAAATCATATTAAAGGAGATTGTTGTCCAATGATGGAAATAGAAAAACCGGTAATGACAGTTGAAGAAAGCGGACAAAACGCCAGCATCATCAAAATCGTTGCTGAACCATTGGAAAGAGGCTACGGCATCACCCTCGGAAACGCATTGCGCAGGGTACTGCTTGCCGCTTTGCCCGGTGTGGCAGTGGTTGGTTTGAGAATTGACGGCGTTCAGCACGAGTTTTCCACCATTCCCGGAGTCAAAGAAGACGTTACAGACATCATCCTGAACATTAAGTGTCTTGCGTTGAAATCGGATAACGAAGACAACGATTTCAGAAAGACCATTACAATAAACAAAGCAGGTCCCTGCGAAGTACATGCAGGCGACATCATTACCGACAGCGAAGTGGAAGTTTTGAACCCCGACTTGTACATCTGCACTTTAGAAGAGGGCTACACCCTCAACATGGAACTGTACGTTGCACGTGGATGCGGCTACTACTCCATCGAAAAGAACAAGGAACGCAACAGGGAACTTAAACTCAACTATCCCATCGGTTACATCCCCATCGATTCCATTTTCGGGCCCGTCAAAAAGGCAAGTTACAACGTGGAAAGCGCACGTGTGGGACAAGACATCACACGTGACAAACTGACGTTGGAAGTGGAAACGAACGGTGCGTTTTCCGGAAGAGAAATTGTTTCGTTGGCAGCGAAAATCATTGAAGACCACATCAAAATGTTCGTGGATCTTTCCGAAAACTTCAACAGGGACATTTTGATTCCCCGTGAAAGCGACAATCACAAAAAAGTGTTGGAAATGAACATTGACGATATGGACTTGTCCGTACGTTCGTACAACTGCTTGAAGCGTGCCGGAATACAAACCGTGGAAGACCTCACCAAAAAGAGCGAAGACGACATGCTCAAAGTGAGAAATCTCGGCAGAAAATCGCTGGACGAAGTAATCGCAAAGTTGGAAAGTTACGGTCTGTCTTTGAGAAATAAGGATGAATAGGAGAATTGCAATATGGCAGCACAAAGAAAATTAGGAAAAGCAACAGATCAAAGACTGGCGCTGTTGAAAAACCAAGTTTCGCAACTTTTGTGGAACGGTAAGTTGGAAACAACCGAAGCCCGTGCAAAAGAAGTGCAAAAACTTGCCGAAAAATACATTACCCTTGCTGTAAACACCTACAACGACACAGTTGAAGTGGAAAAGACCAAGATTGTCAACGGAAAGGAAACCACCGTGAAGGTTGTCAACGACGGCGCAAACAAACTTGCCGCAAGACGTACCCTCATGGCTAACCTTGCCGACCTCAAGGAAGCACGTCTTCCCAAGGAAAAGGGTTTGGAATACAAAGTCCGTACCAAGACGGTAAGACACCCCCTCATCGAAAAGTTGTTCAACGTTTACGCTCCCAAATTCGCCAAAATTGCCGAAGAAAAGGGACAAAAGGGCGGTTACACAGCCATCTACAAGATGAATGCACGCCGTGGCGACGCAGCGGAAATGGCTTTGATCGTTGTTCTGTAAGTTTAACAATTACAAAAAGCATCTGCATTGTTTTGCAGGTGTTTTTTTGTTGCTTTTTGTGCGTTTGTCGGCACGCACAAGGAATTTTTTTGTAAAAAGACGAAATATTGCGGAAAAATTTCAATACTTTTTGTTGTAACGCAATTTCTTGCCTTATTTTGCCGTTTTGAGGGCGTGGACGCCCTTCGGAGCGATATTTACGTGTTTTCATTAATCTGCACACACAATAAACACAAACCGCTTTCAGACGTCAATGTTTGTCCGAAAGCGTTTGGCGTGTTCCGTCAAAGTAT
>ERZ1643250.355-NODE-355-length-51134-cov-6.771158_pt1 | contig 51134 bp, 41 predicted proteins | sample MGYA00579262_ERZ1643250 | MGnify/ENA primary metagenome ERZ1643250 (study PRJEB29033, sample SAMEA4952265) | chicken gut metagenome | biome: Broiler Chicken; feature: Gastrointestinal Tract; material: Caecum | place: Ireland | collected 2018 | study: Broiler...
TGAAAAACGGTGCGCCGACAGCTACAGTAAAAGACGGAGATTCCATTATCTTCTTCAACTTCCGCCCGGACCGTGCAAGAGAGATCACGAGAACATTCTGTGACGACGAGTTCACGGGATTTGACAGAGGCGAGAGAGTGAAGACAACTTATGTATGCTTCACAGAGTACGACGTGACGATCCCGAATAAACAGGTTGCATTTGTAAAAGAAGAGATCACAAATACATTTGGTGAGTTCCTTGCGTCTAATGGACTGAAGCAGGCCCGTATCGCAGAGACGGAGAAGTACGCGCACGTAACGTTCTTCTTCAACGGCGGTGTGGAAGAGCCGAATCCGGGAGAAGACCGTATCCTTGTAAAATCTCCGAAAGTTGCAACGTATGATCTGAAACCTGAGATGAGCGCATACGAAGTGTGTGATAAACTGGTTGAGGCCATCAAGTCAGGCAAATATGATGTGATCATCATTAACTTTGCAAACCCGGATATGGTAGGGCATACCGGAGTGGAAACAGCGGCTGTTAAGGCAATCGAGGCTGTAGATGAATGTGTGGGAAAAGCTGTAGATGCTGTCAAAGAGATGGACGGCCAGATGTTTATCTGTGCGGATCACGGCAATGCCGAGCAGCTTATTGACGAGGAGACGGGCGAGCCGTTTACCGCTCATACAACAAATCAGGTTCCATTTATCCTTGTAAATGCAGATCCGTCTTATAAATTAAGAGAAGGCGGCTGCCTGGCTGATATCGCGCCGACTCTGATTGAAATGATGGGTATGGAACAGCCGAAGGAAATGAGTGGAAAATCTCTGATCGTGAAATAATTGATCCGGGTACCGGATCGGATGATACGGTTGCAGAGACCGTTGAAATGAAATGGCAGAAGTATACAGGGGCACGGCAAAACAGCCGCGCCTCTGTCTGTATATCTGAACAGTGTAAAGCAGACCAGGGGAAAGAAAAGAGAGGGTTTAGAATATGCGTGAGAAACTCACAAAAAGCGATGTTGAAAAGATTCAGGCTGAAATTGAACACCGCAAACTCGTGGAGAGAAAAGAACTTATCGAGGCGGTGAAAGAGGCGCGCTCTCACGGTGATCTGAGTGAAAATTTCGAGTATCATGCAGCGAAAAAAGAGAAGAACAGAAATGAGAGCCGTATCCGCTATCTGGAGAGGATGCTAAAAACAGCTATTATTGTGGAAGATCATTCCAAAGCAGACGAGGTGGGGCTGAATAATACAGTGGAAATCTATTGCGAGGATGATGATGAGGTGGAGACATACCGAATCGTCACGTCCGTGCGCGGAAGTTCATTAAACGGCCTGGTCAGCATCGAGTCGCCGCTTGGAAAAGCACTTCTCGGACATAAAGAGGGCGACCGGGTCTATGTAAAGGTCAATGACGATTATGGGTACTATGTCGTGATCCGAAAGGTGATCAAGACCAGGAGCGAAGAGGAAGACCAGATAAGAAGTTTTTAGGGCAACTGAGGTTCAGCTCTTGTTATTGCAGTATATCTGCCGACGTTTTCATGAGAGGAGAAACTATGAAATATACGACAGCAATTTTTGATCTTGACGGAACCATTACAGACTCCTGTCCGGGTATTCTGAACGCAATCCGATATGCGCTTAAAAAGCGGGAAATCGACGAACCTTCTGAGGAAGTGCTGCGTTCTTTTATTGGTCCGCCGCTTCAGCAGCAGTTTCAGACAGTTTTCGGATTGTCGGAAGAAGAAGGCGCCGCAATGGTGTCAACATACCGGGAATATTATGGGGTGAAAGGGATTTTTGAGAACCGTGTATATGACGGAGTGCCGGAAATGCTGGAAAAACTCCGGGCAGCAGGCGTGAGAGTGCTGATGGCTACGTCCAAGCCTGAGAAGTATGCAAAAAGGATAGCAGAGCATTTCGGATTCGGCAGATATTTTGATTTTATCGGCGGCGCCTGCATGGACGGGACGAGGACAGACAAGCATGAAGTCATTGAATATGTGCTGTCGTCATGCGGCATCTCAGAAGATGAAAGAAACAGTACAGTAATGATCGGAGACCGCAGCCATGATATCCTGGGTGCGGAAAAATCAGGCCTGCACAGTATTGGAGTACTGTATGGCTATGGGAGTATAGAAGAACTTAAAGAAGCCGGGGCAGAAGTGACGGCCCTTCATCCGTCCGATATCACAGCCATTGTCGTCTGATTAGAATATCTGTGGATTTTGTTTAACAAACATTTTGCAAAAATGCAGGTATATTTTTACATCCTCTGTTTACAATAAAATCACAGCAGAAAAGCAGCATTTTAGTTGTGAGCACATATGATATATATGACAACAGATGGAGGTGCGAAAATGTACAGAGGATTATGGAATTTTATCACAAAATATACAGACAACAGCCATGCAGTATCGGTATTTCTTCCTATTATGATCATCGGATGGACTCTGGCGGGAGTTGCCGCGGGGCTTATCTTCTGTGCCTTTACGGGGACAGGTGTAATGTCCGCACTGGCAGATCTTATCTGCGCAGGCGGATATGCAGGGCTGATACTGGGACTGTTTGGAGGATGTCTGTTCCTCTACCGGATAGGTATGTGATATTACGGCGGCCACAAACGGATCCAAAGGCCATTTTCCCGGTATTCTTCAAATACAAGACCGTATTTCCCGCCGTTTATATCTTCTTCCCGCTTTTGCCTTCCGCAGATATAAAAATCCTCTGCCAGTACATTCCGGCAGAGGATTTTTTGGGCCAGTCTTTAGTTGGCTTTTTCAAGATTTTTAAATGCAGTTGAAAGCATCAGTTTGATTCTGTTGAGCTGGTTTACTTCACTTGCGCCAGGGTCGAAGTCGATCGCCACGATATTTGACTCGGGATGTCTTCTTCTCAGTTCTTTAATGACTCCCTTGCCGACAACGTGGTTTGGCAGGCAGGCAAAGGGCTGTGTACATACAATGTTACCCGCTCCGCTGTGGATGAGTTCGAGCATCTCTCCGGTCAGGAACCAGCCCTCTCCGGTCTGGTTTCCGATGGATACGATTTCGGAGGCCATCTTTGCCAGATCTTCAATATGTGCCGGAGGGGTGAAATGCCTGCTTGCAGCAAAGGCTTTTGAGGCAGGGCTGCGCAGCCACTCTACCGCTTTGATCCCCAGATTCCCCACAAATGCTTTGGACTTCTTGAATCCCAGATGGGATACTTTAAAGTTCTGATTATAGAAGCAGTACTGCATAAAGTCGATCAGATCGGGAACAACTGCTTCGGCGCCTTCCGCTTCCAGGAGATCTACCAGATGGTTGTTTGCAGCCGGCAGGAACTTGACAAGAATTTCGCCGACTACGCCTACCCGCGGCTTCTTGATATCAAGGATTTCAATGTTATCGAAGTCGTTGATGATGTCGCGGCAAAGTTTTTTGAACTTCCGGCGGGATGGATAACCCTCGGACACAAATTTCTGTACTACGGCCACCCATTTGCGGTGTATCGCGTTTGTAGTGCCGGGAACAGCCTCGTAGGGGCGCATCCGGTAAACACATTTCATAAAGATATCACCGAATACGGCTGCATATGCGATGCGCACGGCCAGAGGAAGGGTGATCTTGAATCCCGGGTTTGCCTCCAGTCCGCTAAGATTGATGGATATGACCGGAATATGTGCATAACCGGCTTTTTTCAGCGCGCGCCGGATGAATCCGATATAGTTAGAGGCACGGCAGCCGCCTCCGGTCTGGCTGATGATGACGGCCAGATGGTCTGTATCATAATTGCCTGAAAGGATAGCGTCCATAATCTGTCCAACTACGATCAGAGACGGGTAGCAGGCGTCGTTGTTTACGTATTTCAGACCCATGTCCACTGCCTGGCGGTTGTCGTTCGGGAGTACTTCGATTTTGTATCCTGCGGCTTTAAACGCGGGCTCTAAAAGTTCGAAGTGGATGGGTGACATCTGCGGGCAGAGTATGGTATGGGTTTTGCGCATTTCCTTTGTAAACGGCACTTTTTCGATAGAGGCAGGCCGGATCGTGCGGTCTGCTTTTTTCTGTTCCCGCACGCGGATCGCTGCCAGCAGGGAACGCACACGGATGCGGGCAGCTCCCAGGTTGTTGACCTCGTCGATCTTCAGTGTGGTGTAGATCTTGTCGGAGCCGGTCAGGATATCGGCCACCTCGTCGGTGGTTACCGCGTCCAGTCCGCAGCCGAAGGAGTTGAGCTGGATGAGATCCAGATTCTCCGTTGTCTTTACATAGTTAGCCGCTGCATACAGACGGGAGTGGTACATCCACTGATCCATGACATTTAAAGGCCGCTCTACCTGATGAAGGTGGGAGACCGAATCCTCTGTCAGCACGGCAATGTTATAGGAAGTGATCATCTCCGGCAGGCCGTGGTTGACTTCCGGGTCGATATGGTACGGACGTCCGGCCAGGACGATACCGCGGTTTCCGGTCTCATTTAAAAATTTGATCGTCTCCTCGCCCTTCTTTCTCATATCCTCGCGGCAGGAGGCGAGCTCAGTCCATGCGTCATGGACGGCGGCTCGGATCTCGCTTTCTGTTAAAGAGAATTTGCTGCCAAGCTCCTCGATCAGACGGTAGGAGATCGTCTCCTCGCTTTTCAGGGAGAGAAAAGGATGGATAAAGTCTACCTCTCCGTTTACAATAGTGTCCATATTATTTTTTATATTCTCCGGGTAGGAGGTTACAATGGGGCAGTTGTAATGGTTGTTTGCCTCTTCAAACTCGTTTCGTTCATAGGGAACGGACGGGTAGAAGATATGTTTTACTCCTTTATTGATCAGCCACTGTACATGCCCGTGAGCCAGCTTTGCCGGGTAGCATTCGGATTCGCTGGGGATCGACTCAATGCCCAGCTCGTAGATCTTCCTGGTAGAAGATGGAGAAAGCACTACGCGGAAACCGAGTTTTGTAAAAAACGTAAACCAGAATGGGTAGTTCTCATACATGTTCAGGACGCGGGGGATACCGATCTCGCCCCGTTTTGCATCCGTTTCGGAGAGCGGCTCGTAGTCAAAGTAACGGTGAAGCTTGTAGTCAAACAGGTTCGGCATGGTATTTTTTGATTTTTCCTTGCCCAGTCCCCGTTCACAGCGGTTTCCTGTAATAAATTTCCGGCCGCCGCTGAAATGGTTGATGGTCAGACGGCAGGTGTTGGTGCATCCCCGGCATTTTGTCATAGTCGTGGAGTACTCCATAGTTTTGATATCGTCGATCGAGAGCATAGTCGTGCCCTCGCAGTCTGTATATCGCTCGCGGGCGATCAGAGCCGCCCCGAAAGCGCCCATGATACCGGCAATGTCAGGACGTATAGCCTCGCAGTCTGCGATTTTCTCAAAACTTCTCAGAACGGCATTATTGTAGAAGGTACCGCCCTGAACGACAATATGGTTCCCGAGCTCAGACGCGCTGGACACTTTGATTACCTTGAAAAGCGCATTTTTGATAACCGAGTATGCCAGTCCCGCGGAGATATCCGCCACGGAAGCGCCTTCCTTCTGAGCCTGTTTTACCTTGGAGTTCATAAACACGGTGCAGCGGGTTCCCAGATCGATGGGATTCTGGGCGTAAAGCGCCTCGTGTGCAAAGTCCTCCACTGTATAGTTCAGCGATTTTGCGAAAGTCTCGATAAAGGAACCGCATCCTGAAGAGCAGGCTTCGTTAAGCTGTACACTGTCCACGGTCTGGTTCTTGATCTTGATGCATTTCATATCCTGTCCGCCAATATCCAGGATACAGTCTACGTCCGGCTCAAAGAAGGCGGCAGCGTAATAGTGGGCTACTGTTTCTACCTCGCCCTCGTCCAGCATGAGAGCCGCTTTGATCAGCGCCTCGCCGTATCCGGTAGAGCAGGAGTGGACGATCTCCACACCTTCGGGAAGCTGCTCGTAGATGTCTTTGATCGCGGAAATAGTCGTTCCCAGCGGATCTCCGTCATTGTTGTGATAGAAGGAGTACAAAAGTGTTCCGTCTTCTCCTACAAGAGCGGCTTTGGTTGTCGTGGAACCTGCGTCGATCCCGAGAAATGCCTTCCCGCGGTATGTAGCCAGATCTTTGACCGGCACCTGGTGTTTTGCGTGGCGGGATATAAACGCCTCGTACTCTGCGTTTGTGGCAAATAAAGGATCCAGACGATCCACTTCGATCTCCATTTTTACTTTCTGTTCCAGCCTGTTCTGAAGTTCGCGAAGAGCCACAGGGGTATCCTTTTTCGAATTCAGTGCAGAGCCGATGGCAGCAAACAGATGGGAGTGATTGGGCGCGATGATATGTTCGTCGTCCAGCTTCAGCGTCCGGATAAATGCTGCGCGCAGCTCTGAGAGGAAATGCAGAGGTCCTCCCAGAAACGCTACATGTCCGCGGATCGGCTTTCCGCAGGCAAGTCCGCTGATAGTCTGATTTACTACAGCCTGAAAGATGGACGCCGCCAGATCTTCTTTTGAGGCGCCGTCGTTGATAAGCGGCTGAATATCAGATTTGGCGAATACGCCGCAGCGTGCCGCAATGGAATAGAGCGCTTTATAGTCTTTGGCGTATTCATTCAGCCCGGAGGCATCCGTCTGCAGCAGGGAGGCCATCTGGTCGATGAAGGATCCTGTGCCGCCGGCGCAGACGCCGTTCATTCTCTGTTCTACATTGCCGCCTTCAAAATAAATGATCTTCGCATCTTCTCCGCCAAGCTCGATCGCAACGTCGGTCTGGGGAGCATAATCCTGTAGTGCTGTGGATACAGCGATAACTTCCTGAACAAAGGGAACCCCGAGATTTTTGGCGAGAGTCAGGCCGCCGCTCCCGGTGATGACCGGGGAGACGTAGATTGGCCCCAGCTTGTAGAGCGCGCGCCCCAGGAGGTCTGATAAAGTCTCCTGGATATTTGCATAGTGCCGCTCGTAGTCGGAGAAGAGTACTTCATTTTCTTCGTCCAGAATCGCAATTTTAACTGTTGTGGAACCGATATCGATCCCTAAAGTATGTAATTCTTTCGGATTCATTGCATGATCTCCAATCTTCTGTGAAATAAATATATATTATAGTTTCTACATATTAAATGTATTTTTGAATTTACAGCAATATACATTATACGACAGGAATCGGGAAAAGACAATTGTCATTATTATGAGGGATTGGCAAATTCTGCTTTTGCTTATGGATATTTTATATAAACTTTCACAGAAAGGCCGGGAGGCTCTTACATCTGTTTGACAAACGCTGTATGTGACGGTACAATTACACATGGAAATAAAAATGTAAATGATCAAAGAAAGTTAGGGGTAATTACAGTTGAACTGGCTCGACAAATTAGAAAGAAAGTTAGGACGTTTTGCAATTCCGAATCTGACGGTTTACCTGATGATCTGCTATGTGATCGGATTCATGCTCTGGAATCTGGCAGCCATGAATCTGATACCGGCTGAAGTGATCGGCTATCTGACGCTGGAACCGGCTCTGATCTTAAGAGGACAGGTGTGGAGGCTGATAACATGGCTTGTGGTTCCTCCGTCGTCCAATCTGATCTCCCTGGTCTTTTTCGTGCTTTTGTACTATTCTCTCGGCACGGCGCTTGAGAGGACGTGGGGCGTCTTCCGCTACAATGTATATATTTTTTCCGGCCTGCTTTTTACGGTGCTGGCAGTGTTCGGCCTGTATGCATTTTATTATTTCGCATATGGGTTTGAAATGCCGATGTCTGTCCTGGGGATGGCAGGGAGCAATTATGTTACATTGTCTATTTTCCTGGCGTTTGCCGCGATTTATCCAGAGATGGAAGTGCTGCTGTATTTCATCCTTCCGATCAAGATGAAATGGATGGCGCTTGTTTACGTTGCGATCGCCGGATATGACTTTATCAATGGAAATATTGTCACACGTGTGGTGATTGGGACATCGCTTTTGAACTTTGTGATCTTCTTCCTCTCCTCGAGGAATTTTAAGAGGTTTGGCCCGGGAGAACAGGCCAGAAAGGCAAAATTTAAAGAGCAGTCCCGGCCCCATATGACCTACACAAACGGAGCCCATCACCGGTGTGCAGTGTGCGGGCGGACAGAGCTGGACGATCCTTGCCTGGAGTTCAGGTATTGTTCCAAATGTAATGGAAATTATGAATACTGCCAGGATCATCTTTTTACGCATGAGCATGTTAAATAAAGGAAAGACTTTATTGTGACAGCCGGATGGGCGCGGTATGCCGATGTAAATCCGTCTGTCGGATGCCGCGGTGAAACGGGGCGGCGGATCAGTTACCGACGCCGGTTATAAATAATAGAAAAAGGAGGTCGCGCATGGAAAAAAAGACGAAAGTGGTCTGCACAATGGGACCGAATACAAATAACAGAGAACTATTAAGAAAGTTGATCCAGAATGGAATGGATGTGGCCAGATTTAATTTTTCCCACGGAGATCATGCAGAGCATAAGCACCGCATGGATCTGGTAAAACAGCTCCGTGAAGAAGAGCATACAAATACGGCAATTCTTCTCGATACAAAGGGGCCGGAAATCCGTACCGGTGCTCTTAAGGGCGGCAAAAAGGTGATGCTCAATACAGGAGATACCTTCACGCTTACAGTTGAAAACATAGAGGGCGATGAAAAAAGGGTTTCAATTTCCTATACCGGACTGGTGGAAGATGTAGATACCGGCAGCACGATTCTGATCGACGACGGCCTGATCGGCCTGAAGGTGCTCAGCAGAACGGAAACGGATATTGTCTGTGAAGTTATAAACGGAGGAGAATTGGGGGAGAAGAAGGGGGTCAATGTGCCGAATGTTGCAGTACGTCTTCCCGCAATTACCGAAAAGGATAAAGAAGACATCCGGTTTGGGGTAGAACAGGGGATTGACTTTATTGCCGCATCATTTGTGCGCAACGCTGAGTGTGTCCTTGAGATCAAAGCCTTTCTGAAAGAGCTGAACGCGCCGTATACTCCGGTCATTGCCAAGATCGAGAATGCGGAAGGGATTCGGAATATTGACGAGATCATCCGTGCGGCGGACGGTGTTATGGTTGCAAGAGGCGACCTGGGCGTTGAGATTCCGGCAGAGGAGGTTCCTTATCTGCAGAAAGTGATCATTCAGAAATGCAACAGCAACTTTAAGACTGTCATTACGGCAACACAGATGCTGGATTCCATGATCCGCAATCCCCGCCCTACGAGGGCGGAGGTCACGGACGTGGCAAATGCAGTGTATGACGGAACGGATGCGGTCATGCTTTCCGGGGAGACTGCGGCCGGGAAATATCCGCTGGAGGCACTGCAGATGATGGTGCATATTATTGAAAATACGGAACAGCATCTGGAGTATGACAGGATGCTGGAAAAGGCGTACGGAAGACTAAAGAGCAGCCTGTCCAGTGCCATCGGATATTCCTCCGTCCTGGCAGCGGCCAATCTGGACGCGAAATGTATCATTACGCCGTCCGTATCAGGAGCCACTACAAGAGTGGTGTCCAACCTGAGGCCAAAACAGGTGATCCTGGGCGTGACTCCCAATGAGAGGGCTCTGCGCAGAATGTCTATTTACTGGGGCGTTATCCCTCTGAAGTCCATGCAGTTCAGCACAACGGACGATATCTGCAATGGGGCCATCGAGCTGGCCCTGGTCAAACAGTATGTAGAGCCCGGCGACGTAGTCGTGCTCACGGCAGGGATACCGTCATCCAATATACTGCAGGAGAGGACATCCTCAAGTAATATGATGAGGATCGCCACAGTGGAATAGAGGTTGAGCCACGAAAAATACGATAAGGAGAAAAGAGAATGAATAAAAGGCCATTTGTGACAAAAGAACAGGTAGAGGAGATTGCCAAGACATATCCTACACCGTTTCATATCTATGACGAAAAAGGGATTCGCGACAATGTAAAGGCGCTGAAAGAAGCGTTTTCCTGGAATCCGGGTTATAAAGAATACTTCGCGGTCAAGGCTACGCCCAATCCATTTCTGATCGACATCCTGAAGGAATACGGCTGCGGATGCGACTGCTCCTCCTACACAGAGCTGCTGCTCTCGGAGGCGCTGGATATAAAAGGACACAACATTATGTTTTCTTCCAACGATACTCCGGCAGAAGATTTTATCCTTGCGGACAAGCTGGGTGCGATCATCAATCTGGACGATATTACGCACATTGATTTTCTTGAGAAGGCGATCGGGCACATTCCCGAGACGATCAGCTGCCGTTATAATCCCGGCGGATTGATCAAGATCAGCAATGATATTATGGACAATCCCGGTGATGCAAAATACGGCATGACGCCGGAACAGATCACGGATGCATTCCGCATACTGAAGGAAAAAGGGGCAAAAGAATTTGGGATCCATGCATTTCTTGTCAGCAATGCCGTAACAAACGATTACTATCCGATGCTGGCGAAAGTCCTGTTTGAGCAGGCGGTCAGGCTGGCGGAGGAAACAGGTGTGCATATTAAGTTTATCAATTTATCCGGGGGAATAGGCATTCCGTACAGACCGGATCAGGAGCCAAATGATATTTATGCCATCGGCGAGGGCGTGCGCCGGGTATATGAGGAAGTGCTGGTTCCGGCAGGAATGGGCGACGTGGAGATTTACACCGAACTTGGACGTTATATGCTGGGGCCATATGGCGGTCTGGTGACAAAAGCGATCCATGAAAAGCATACTTACAAAGAATATATCGGTACAGATGCCTGTGCGGTCAATCTGATGCGTCCGGCTATGTACGGTGCATATCATCATATTACCGTCCTGGGGAAAGAAGATGAACCGTGCACATACAAATATGACGTGACGGGGTCTCTCTGTGAGAACAACGACAAGTTTGCGGTGGACAGAATGCTCCCGAAGGTAGATATGGGCGATTATCTCTTTATCCATGACGCCGGGGCACACGGATTTTCCATGGGATATAACTACAATGGAAAACTGAAGTCTGCAGAACTTCTTCTCAGAGAAAACGGAGATGTCCAGCTTATCAGGCGGGCAGAGAAGCCGGCGGATTATTTTGCGACATTTGACTGCTTCCCAATCGGGGAGAAACTTATAAAAAAGTGAAAAACAGTTGAAAAACCAATGCGAATATGATAATATTTTAGTCGGTCAGAGAGAGCGGGACGCCGTTTCTCTCTGATTTATTGGCCGCTGTGGCGGAATTGGCAGACGCACTTGACTCAAAATCAAGCGGAGCGATCCGTGCCGGTTCGAGTCCGGCCAGCGGCACTTAGTGAATGCGGCACATAAAAGATTTTATGCGCCGCGTTTTTATACGCTGAAAATGTATACAAGTATACGATTGATAAAAATTATTGCTTGCATTTGAAAATGGGAAATGTTAAGCTAAAAGTGTATCAGTATCCACATAAATAATTAATAAGGAATTAAGGAGGGAAGTATACAAACGATGACAAGAAAAAGAAAGTTACTGGTATGCTCGCTTTTCATGTGCATGGTGCTGAGCGCACTGCCTGGCGTGAAAAGCAGCGCGGAGGAGAAGCAAGGGGAGACATCATCCGCGGCATCGGAAATTCAGGACGAGAATATCCAGCGTCTTGAAGAGACGACAGTTATGGACGAAAATGCCAATATCTATGAGGTGGATGATGAGGATGGCTCCGTGGAGGGCAGAAAAAACGGAATCGCGCTTTTTTCACGTTCTGCATCTGGAGCAATGGTAGTGAATTTTAATACCGGCGGGAACGGTGTGACATATTACACTGATGAGGCGTCGGGAGATCAGGGTTACACCAACGGCGCTTACGGCGCTGACGCTGCATACCTGGGTATGGCAGGGACAAAAGTAAGATTTATGCTTGCCGGGGTGACGGGAACCGTGGAAGCGGCTGATGTAGAGGTGGTCGAATATTCTGCATATCAGGATGCGGTCAGCTATTATACCGTGTCGGATGGGAAACTGATACATTACATATCGCAGAATCTGAAGACTGCCAAGCATTCCCAGATCAATAACGGTCCGGCTCCGTCCTGGATGGAATCCGGGGTCAGATACTACAGTTATGACGGGCATTACTTCTATAAGGACTACACGGCCATGCTCTTGGATTATCAGAGCGGGACCCGGGAACATTCTGTAAACAGTTCCGTCCCGTTTTATAATTATTATCAGTTCCTGCCCCTCAGGAGCAGGACAGCATACAGTGCAGATGAATTAAATTCTATGCTCCTGGGCAAAACAAAGGACAATTCCAAGCTCAGAGGTACGGGAGCGTCATTTGTTTCCGGCCAGGATACATACGGCGTCAATGCGCTTCTTGCGCTGAGTGTAGCTGCAAATGAGAGCGGATGGGGGACAAGCGGTATCTGTCAGCAGAAAAATAATCTGTTTGGGCTGAATGCAACGGATTCCGCGCCAGGGGAAGACGCGTATGCTTTTACCTCTGTAGACGACTGCATCCGGCAATTCATGAGTACCCATATGTCGTCCGGGTATCTGTATCCAAAAAAGTGGTCATATAACGGCGGATACCTGGGGAATAAAGGCGGCGGCATCAACGTGCGCTATGCCTCGGATCCCTACTGGGGAGAGAGAGCAGCGGCCATCGCCTGGACGCTTGACGGAATGGGCGGTGAAAAAGACCAAAGCAGATATACTGTCGGCGTGGCGGAAGGGCATTCCGGTGTAAATATAAGGAGCGAAGCTTCCACCGGGTCTGCAGTTCTGTATACGACAGGCTCCCGTCAGGTGTATCCGGTGATCGTTCTTGACCGTGAGGCGGCCGGAGGTTTCTATAAGATTCAGAGTGAAGGCGTAGTCAACAGCGACAGGAGCGCTCTTTTAAAAGCGGCAGAATATGATTTTGATAAGATGTATGCATATATTTCGGCAGATTATGTGAGCATTGTCGGCGAAGGAACCGAAGGTGAAGACGAACCGGAAAATAGTGCGGGAGATGCCGGCGGAGAACAGTCTGATCCTGTAAAAGAGCCGGAAAAGGAACCGGATGATTCCACAGTACAGGGAAGCGGAAACTCTGGATCAGAATCCGGGACAGGGCAAACCGGAGGCAGTACACCTGATCCCGAGCCACAGGGCGGCGGAAATACGGAGTCCCAGGGCAGCGGAGGCGATACTGCAGAGAAGGATAAGCCGGAAAGCGGTGCCGAACAGACGAAACAGGAAGTGCAGGCTTCCGGCGAAAGCGGGGAGGCCGCTGTACAGACAGAACAGGCGTATTCAGAAACCGAAGAGCCTGATATAACTGAAAAGACGGCGGAACCCCCCAAGGCTGAGAATACGTCTGCAGCTGCGGATAAAGGCATGAATGCGGCTTCTGAAAAGGCGCCGCAGACAGGAGATATGACGGATTTATCTGTATGGGCGGCACTGGCGGGAATTTCTCTTTTGCTGTCTGCTGCTGTGATGTGGAAAAGATATAACATGAGCCGATAAGCTGCGGTGGCAGTTTAGTCATGAGGTAAGGAGAACAGCGTGGAATCTGTTTTGATCGGAGACGGATTTCACGCTGCCTTTTTATGCAAATACTGTTGCGGGGGAATGTACAAAGACGGTTATTTTTCAGTGACAAACAAACATATATATGATAGAATAGGTTTTTATAATGGAAAAAGAAAGGAAAAGGTCTGAACGTTTTGAAACAGGCCTGTGGACAGACAATGAAGAATACAGAAAACAAATCACTTGTAAAGCTTGTGTTCCACATGATACAAGGGGCCCTGATCGGTCTGGGCGCCGTGCTCCCGGGCATTTCCGGAGGAGTTTTAAGTGTTGTGTTCGGAATCTACAAGCCGGTTATGGAACTGCTGGCAAATCCATTTAAACACTTTAAAACTCATATCCCGCGGCTGCTTCCTTATCTGATCGGCGGCGCAGTAGGTTTCCTGGGAGTTGCCAAACTGCTGGCGTTTGTGCTGGACAAATATCCCGATCCTTCCGTATGCCTTTTTGTGGGGCTGATCACAGGTATGCTTCCGTCTTTGTGGAGGGAAGCGGGAGAGCAGGGGAGAACCAGGGGATCCTATCTCTCCATGGCGGCTGCCTTTGTCATTATCCTTGTGCTTTTGCTGGCGCTTGGAGTTTCTTCTATTGTAATAAAGCCGGGATTTGGGTGGTATCTGTTCTGTGGATTCTGTCTGGCCCTCAGCGTGATCGCGCCGGGCATGAGTTTTTCTACCCTGCTTATGCCGCTGGGGCTGTATACACCTTTTGTGGAGGGGATCAGCGATCTGAATATGAAGATACTGATTCCCGGAGGGATCGGAGCCCTTGCCACGGTGATCTGTCTGGCGAAACTGATCAATATGTTGTTTGACCGTTTTTACACCTATGCGTTTCACGCGATCGTGGGGATTGTAGTAGCGGCGACCATCGTAATCATCCCATTCCAGAGCTTTGCTGTTTCAGCAGCATCATGCCTGGCAAATGTTATATGCCTTGTAGTTGGAATCGTGGCGGCTCTTGCTCTGGACCGCTTCAACAGCACGGTTGAGGTTGGCTGACATGCAAAGCGCTTTGCCAGTGTCTAAAATATGTTATGAATGAAAAACGGCTGCCGGATTGAGAATGATTTCTGATCCAGCAGCCGCTGTTGTGTTGCAGTATGCGGGAAATGACCTGCGCCATTCCTGCATTACAGCTTATCTGTCTGTTTGTATATGTGTCCGATATTTTCAAGATCAGAAAACCGCCGGATCCGCATATCGGCATCCGGTACGTTTCCGAACCCGTATTCGGCAAAGATAAAGGAAATGCCGGCTTCCGCGCAGGCGTCTGCGTCGCCCTGTGTGTCTCCCACATATACGGGATCTTTCAGGCCATTTCTTTCCATGAGAGTGCGGATGGTCTGTCCCTTTGATGTCTGCGTCTCGCCAAAGCAGAGATGATCCTTTATAAACGGCTCAAGTGCGCAGGTGCGCAGCAGCACTTCAATATAGCCGCGCTGACAGTTGCTGACGATGAAGAGAGGATACTGCCTGGAAAGAGCCGCGAGTGTATCAGTAACGCCTTCATATATTTTCCCGGGATGTGTTTCCAGATATCGGTTCTCATATCCGAAGCAGATCTCCAGCAGATCCATGCGCTCTTTTTCTGGAAGAGCAGAAAAAAGTGTATCGGCGATCTCTGTCATTGTTTTTCCAAAAACTCCTGCCAGCAGATCGTCTGTGATCGTAAGATCCAGAGATGAATTTTCCTGGATGGCAAGGTTCCATGCCTTTGCCACGCTGTCTGTGGAATCCCACAGCGTTCCGTCTACATCAAATATAATACTGTCCATAAATTGACTGCCTTTCTTGTTCTGCTATGTGATAGTAGTTAAATCGTTATCAATCATACCATAAAATCAGCCTTTAAAAAAGACCGACTTTAGTGTATACTTTACTATTGAGTGAAATTCAGATCATCCGGAAGGGAGAAGCGGGACAGATGAGAGAAAAGATCGTACTGATAGACGGGCACAGTATTTTGAACAGGGCCTTTTACGGGGTGCCCGATCTGACAAATTCGGAGGGGCTTCACACAAATGCTGTGTATGGGTTCCTGAACATTATGTTTAAAATACTGGATGAAGAACAGCCGGAGTATCTGACCGTAACCTTTGACGTGCATGCTCCCACATTCCGGCATGAGATGTATGCAGATTATAAAGGGACAAGAAAGCCTATGGCAGAAGAACTGCGCCAGCAGGTTCCGGTGATCAAGGATGTCCTGCAGTCCATGAATATTGAGATTATCGAGCAGGCCGGGCTGGAGGCGGACGATCTTCTCGGCACGATTTCGAGAATGTGCGAGGAGAAGGGGATGGATGTGTCCATTATTTCCGGTGACCGGGATACTCTGCAGCTTGCTACAGAACATGTGAAGATACGGATTCCTAAAACAAAGCAGGGCAGAACAGAAGTGGAGGACTACAATGCTGCTGACGTAATAGAAAAGTACGGGGTTACGCCGGCAGAGTTTATTGACGTGAAGGCTCTTATGGGAGACGCTTCTGATAATATTCCCGGCGTTCCGGGAATCGGGGAAAAGACGGCAACAAAAATCATACAGGAGTATAAAACGATTGAAAATGCATATGAACATGCAGATGAGATCAAGCCGCCCAGGGCAAGCAAAAATATACAGGAATACTGGGAACAGGCAAAGATGAGCAAGGCTCTTGCAACGATAGATGTCCACGCCGATATCGGGTTTGACGTGGAAAAGGCACGGCATGGGAATCCTTATACAAAAGAGGCCCACGAACTTTTCAAACGCCTTCAGTTTAAAAATATGCTCAGCCGTTTTGATGTAAAAACGGAAAGCAATGCGATCGAGAAGTGCTTTAAGGAAGTAGCGGACCGGGAGGAACTGGAGAAAGTCTTTCAGGAGGCAGGACAGGCAGAACGCGTGGGCGCTGCATTTTCCAGAGATCCGGGAAATGTGCTTCCCCTGTTCGCTCATCCGTCCGGGTTTGGAAGGATCGCTCTGGCCTTTGGGCCGGAGAAAATATATTCGTTTCCCTGTAGTATGGAGACGGACATGGACTTTCTGTTTTCCAAGCTCTCGGATCTTGCGGGAAGGGTTCCCTGTTTTGCCGTGTGCGGGCTGAAAGATGTGCTTGCGTTCCTTCCTGAGGTTCGGCCGGACAACGGGTTTGACGTGACTCTCGCCGCCTATCTCCTCAATCCGCTTAAAAGCGATTATGATTATGAAGATGTGGCGAGGGAACAGCTGGGAATTTTGATCGATGAAAGACTGGATGATTCTGTCAGGGCATGTTATGAGGCGTACACGGCTTTTGCCGCTGCGCCGGTCCTGGCTGAGAAATTGGAAGAAGAAGGGATGGACCGGCTTTTCCGGGAAATCGAAATGCCCCTTGTATTTACTCTTTACGAGATGGAGCAGGCGGGCGTAAAGGTAGAAGGAGAAGCCCTGAAAGTCTACGGCGACCAGCTGGGGGCGAGGATCGGGGAGCTTGAGCAGGAAATCTATGAGCTGGCCGGGGAAGAATTTAATATCAATTCTCCGAAACAGCTGGGGGTTATCCTTTTTGAAAAACTTCAGATGCCCCATGCAAAAAAGACAAAGACCGGATATTCAACAGCAGCTGACGTGCTGGACAAACTGGCGCCGGATTATCCGGTCGTGGCAAAGATCCTGGAGTACAGGCAGCTTGCAAAACTGAAGTCAACCTATGCCGACGGTCTGGCCGTCTATATCGGAAGTGACGGACGTATCCACGGGAAGTTCAACCAGACAGTGACAGCTACCGGCCGCCTGAGCAGCACGGAGCCCAATCTGCAGAACATCCCGGTAAGAATGGAACTGGGACGTCTGATCCGGAAAGTTTTTGTTCCGAAAGAAGGCTGTGTTTTTGTGGATGCTGATTACTCGCAGATCGAACTGCGTATTCTGGCTCACTGCTCCGGAGACGAGCAGCTGATCCGGGCATACCGGGAGGCAAGAGATATCCACAGGATGACCGCGTCTCAGGTATTCCACACGCCGTTTGACGAGGTGACAGATCTCCAGAGGCGCAATGCCAAGGCGGTGAACTTCGGAATCGTGTATGGCATCAGCTCTTTCGGCCTGAGCCAGGATCTGAGTATTACAAGGAAAGAGGCGGCCCAGTACATTGAGCATTATTTCGAGACTTATCCGGGAATAAAAAAATTCCTGGATGACTGTGTGTCCAATGCAAAGGAAAAGGGGTATGCGGTGACCTTGTACGGAAGACGCAGACCGGTGCCGGAGCTTAAGTCCAGCAACTTCATGCAGCGGAATTTTGGCGAACGGGTGGCGATGAACGCGCCCATTCAGGGGACAGCGGCCGACATTATCAAGATTGCCATGATCGGTGTACACGGAGAACTGAAAAAGAGAAATCTGAAATCCCGTCTTATCCTTCAGGTGCATGACGAACTCCTGATCGAGGCGGATGAGTCGGAAGTGGACGAGGTAAAGGAAATCCTGAAAGAACAGATGGAACATGCAGCCAGTCTTTCGGTCCCTCTGCTTGTGGATATGCATACAGGAAAGAACTGGTATGAAGCCAAGTAGAAGACGATTATAGCAGATATAGTAAAGTAAGATATTGTGGGGACAGGTCCCGCGGGAGGACAGGGTTTGAAAGTACTGGGAATTACGGGAGGCGTGGGCTCGGGGAAAAGCCATGTGCTGACGTTTCTGAAGGAAGAGTACCGTGCGCATGTCTGCCAGATGGACGAAGTGGCGCGGCGGCTCCAGCAAAAAGGGAGCGTGTGTTATCGGGATATCGTTGATCATTTTGGAACAGATATTTTAGAGGCGGACGGCCAGATCGACCGGGCCAGGCTGGGGGCAGTTGTGTTTTCTGATGGCGGAAAACTTGAACTCCTTAACCGGATCGTCCATCCTGCAGTCCTGGAACAGGTCAGGCGTGATATTGCGCAGAAAGGCGCAGAAGGGATAAAACTGTACGTGCTGGAGGCGGCGCTCCTTCCAGATGTGGGAGGGGAGCTGTGCGATGAACTCTGGTATGTGTACGCGGATGAAGAGGCCCGGCGCAGTCGGCTGAAAGCTTCGAGAGGTTATACAGATGAGAAGATCACACAGATGATCAAAAGACAGCCCACGGAAGAAAGGTTCCGGCGGGCATGCACTGCGGTGATCGACAACAGCGGACCGTTTGAAGATACAATGAGACAGATAGGAGATAAGTTGAGATTATGAGAATGTGCAGCATTGCCAGCGGAAGCAGCGGCAACTGTATCTATGTGGGCAGCGACCACACCCATCTGCTTGTAGATACAGGGATCAGCAGAAAAAGAATAGAAGAGGGGTTAAAAAAACTGGAGATAAAGGGAGAGGAGATCGACGGAGTGCTCATCACTCACGAGCATTCGGACCACATCCAGGGGCTGGGAGTTTTGAGCAGAAAATATGAACTTCCTATTTATGCAACGAAAGGAACTATTGAAGGGATCGCGAGCTGCACTTCTCTTGGGAAGCTGCCGGAAGGTCTGTTTCACCCCATCCGGGCGGACGAGCCTTTTCTGCTGGGAGATATTGAGGTGAAACCTTTTGCCATATCTCACGATGCCTGTGAGCCGACGGGATACCGGTTTGAATGCGGCGGCAGATCGGCTGCAGTGGCCACTGATCTCGGGAAATATGACGATTATACTGTGTCTTGCTTAAGCGGCCTGGATGCAGTCCTTCTGGAGGCAAACCACGATATCCACATGCTGGAGGTAGGGGGATATCCTTACTATCTGAAACAAAGGATCCTGGGGGATAAAGGACATCTGTCAAACGAATTGTCAGGCAGGCTCCTTTGTGATATACTACATGATAATCTGAAGCACATCATCCTGGGACATTTGAGCAAAGAGAACAATTATGCCCGTCTGGCATATGAGACGGTAAAGCTTGAAGTTACTCTGGGGGATAACGATTACAGGGGGGAAGACCTTGATATGTTTGTGGCTGCAAGAGACAGCGTTTCAGATATTGTTATGATATGATGCCGGCGCTGCGGTACCGGTCGGGCGCAGAACGGAGCGCGAGAAGATCGGGAACGCAGGGTATAGATATCTGCGGCATTATGTATAGAAGAAAAGAATGCGGTTTAGGAGGACGACAGAATATGAAGAAGTGTATTGTGACGGTATTAGGAAAAGATACGGTCGGAATTATTGCAAAGGTGTGTACATATCTTGCGGAGAATGAGATTAATATCCTCGATATTTCCCAGACGATCATCCAGGGATATTTTAACATGATGATGATCGTCGACGTGACAGATCTGAAAAAAGATTTTACGGCTGTCTGTGACGAGATGGAGGAGCTCGGCCATGAGATCGGCGTAAATATCCGCTGCCAGAGAGAGGAAATCTTTGAGAAGATGCACAGACTGTAATTACAGCCCAGTCATTTGCAGACCGTGCGGAAAAATGTTAAAGCTGAATAGATTGCGAGGAAAAGACTATGATAAACATGTACGAAGTATCAGAGACAAACAAGATGATCGAGCATGAGAACCTGGACGTGCGTACCATTACGCTCGGCATCAGCCTGCTGGACTGCATCGACTCTGACCTGGAGCGGCTGAACCGTAAGATATATGATAAGATAACAACAACAGCAAAGGAGCTTGTTGCAACGGGGCAGGAGATTGAAAAGGAATTCGGGATTCCGATCGTCAATAAAAGGATCTCCGTTACGCCCATTGCCATTGCCGGAGCGGCAGCCTGCAAAAGCCCGGATGACTTTGTAGAAATAGCAAAGACTCTCGATCGGGCGGCCAAAGAAGTGGGCGTAAACTTTATCGGCGGCTACACGGCTCTTGTGTCAAAAGCTATGACGAAAAGCGACGAGAATCTGATCCGTTCCATTCCACAGGCGCTTTCTCAGACGGAACGGATCTGCAGTTCTGTCAACGTGGGCTCCACCAGAACCGGCATTAACATGGATGCGGTAAGGCTGTGCGGAGAGATGGTAAAGGCAACTGCAGAGGCTACAAAAGACAAGGACTCTCTGGGCTGTGCAAAGCTTGTGATCTTCTGCAACGCGCCGGATGACAATCCGTTTATGGCGGGCGCTTTTCTGGGGGTTACGGAAGCCGACGCGGTGATCAATGTGGGAGTCAGCGGTCCCGGGGTTGTGAAAAAAGCATTGGAAAAAGTCCGTGGGAAAGGATTTGAGGAGCTCTGTGAGACCATTAAGAAAACGGCCTTTAAGGTAACCCGTGTGGGGCAGCTTGTAGCCGGAGAGGCGTCGAAAAGGCTGGGCGTTCCTTTTGGGATCGTGGATCTGTCCCTTGCCCCGACGCCGTCTGTGGGCGACAGCGTGGCAGAGATCCTGGAAGAGATCGGACTGGAGAGCGTGGGCGCCCCAGGTACAACGGCAGCTCTGGCTCTGCTCAATGATCAGGTGAAAAAGGGCGGCGTCATGGCATCTTCCTATGTGGGAGGTTTAAGCGGAGCGTTTATCCCGGTCAGCGAAGACCAGGGGATGATCGACGCAGTCAATGCGGGGGCGCTGACGCTGGAGAAACTGGAGGCCATGACCTGTGTCTGCTCTGTGGGACTTGATATGATCGCAATACCGGGTAAAACTTCTGCGAGCACGATTTCCGGTATCATTGCAGATGAGATGGCGATTGGCATGGTGAACCAGAAGACGACGGCCGTACGCCTGATCCCGGTGATCGGAAAAGACGTGGGAGACACGGCGGAATTTGGAGGACTTCTGGGTTATGCGCCGATCATGCCGGTGAATGAATTTGGCTGTGAGACTTTTATCAGCAGAAAGGGCAGGATACCTGCACCCATTCACAGTTTCAAAAACTGACAGGAGAAAGAATTATGGGAAAAGTAGCGATTGTAACCGACAGCAACAGTGGAATAACACAGGAGCAGGGAAAGGAACTGGGGGTTTTTGTCCTCCCTATGCCTTTTTTCATTGACGGACAGATGTTCCTGGAGGATATTACGCTTACCCAGGAGCAGTTTTACGAAAAGCTGGGAGCGGATTCGGATATCTCTACCTCCCAGCCGTCGCCGGGAGATGTGATGGAACTGTGGGAGAAGGTTCTCAAAGAATACGATGAGATTGTCTGTATCCCCATGTCAAGCGGACTGAGCACAACCTGCTTTACTGCCATATCTATCGCAGAGGAGTATAAAGGAAGGGTACAGGTAGTGGACAACCAACGGATTTCTGTGACCCAGGCACAGTCTGTCTATGACGCAATGAAGCTCAGAGACGACGGGATGACGGCGGCGCAGATCAGAGAAGTGCTGGAGAGGGAGAAACTTCAGGCCAGCATCTACATTACGGTCGACACCCTGAAATACCTGAAAAAAGGCGGAAGGATAACACCGGCTGCAGCTGCCATAGGCACGGTCCTCAACCTCAAGCCGGTGCTGCAGATCCAGGGAGAGAAGCTGGATGCTTTCGCAAAAGTGCGGGGCTGGAAGGCGGCCAAGAAGACCATGCTCAATGCCATTGAAAATGATCTGGACACCCGGTTCGCATCTGTGAAGGACAAGATGGTGCTGGGTATGGCTTACACCTGCGGCAAAGAAGAGGCGCAGGAGTGGAAGAAAGAGATCACAGAGCGGTTCCCGGGATATGACATCGTGGAAGGACCGCTGTCTTTAAGCGTTGCCTGCCACATCGGTCCGGGAGCTATGGCTGTGACCTGCATGAAGCGTGTGTAGAAATGCAAAGGAAAAGGTTATATTTTGATGACAGGCTGGCTGTATTCATTGCAGAAAGCAGTTTTGAATTTATCTGTCACAACTGAGGTGTACAGGTTTGAGGCAAGGATATCATGGCGCAGCATTCTCTGCCCCAGGGGAGGGAGTTCCTGCGCCTGGGAGAGCTGCGCGAGAAGAGGCAGCTCTCCTTTTTTTGCGATGGCGGAGAGAAGCCTTTCGCTGTCTTTTCGGACACCCAGAAGCCGGGCGTAGAAATGGCAGCCGTTTTCCGTATACTCCTGTACATTTTTTTTCTTGATTCCCAGCATAATATGAAGAAGCGCCCGGTTGATCCGTGTCTGGGTCACATCCCGTGTTTTCAGTAGTTCACAGAACTGCCTATAGTTAAAGAAATTATTGAGCTGGGCGCAGATCCGGTTGGCAAGCTCCAGGGAAACATCCATGTACCGGATTAGTATATCGGGTGTTTTATTTAACAGCTTATATTTCAGGATCAGAGAAAAATCATTTTGGTAGACCGGGTACTGGACCCGGTGAAAGTCGCTCAGAAGTTCCAGGCAGCAGTCGGGAACCTGGCCTTCCAGTTCTCCCAGTATGCCGGAGAAGGGCGCGTTTTCGAAGGATCCTCCGCTGCGGTCCGTGCGAAGGGAGGATCCGGAATAAGCCAGGAGAGAGCGGATGGCGGAAGCAGAACTGTATTCACCGTTCATCTGCCGGTCGTGGTAGTGGGAGCCCCGCCGCTGGATCGTGAAAGGGATAATGGGACTGTTCAGTTTTTTCAGAGCTTTCAGGTACTCGATGCCCAGAATATTATTCGGGTCATTGAGCACAAAGGATATGCCCTCTTTTTCGGCATACTCTGAGAGGGCTTCCTGGCGTGCGGCGGGAAAAGATCTGCCTTCTCTGAGATGGCGCCTGAGAGCAGCCTGATATTCTGCAGGCTCCTCAAGAAGGATATCCGCCGCCCGCTGCAGTGCATGCAGGTTGTTGCATTCGCTTCCAAAGCAGAGAAAATCTACAATTCCCAGCTTCTGCAGGAGAGAGACGGCACCCAGAGCGAAATACTCTGCGCTCCCTGCGGAGTAGCATACCGGAAGTTCGAAAACCGCAGCAGCGCCGCATTTTAAAGCCATCTCGGTTCTCAGCCGTTTTGGCATGATGGCGGGGGTGCCGCGCTGGACATAGTCGCCGCTCATTACTACAACAGCGGCATCAGCTCCGGTAATTTTTTTAGACTCTCCTATGTGGTAGAGGTGGCCGTTGTGAAACGGATTATATTCTGTGATCAGTCCTACAATTTTCATAAGAATCTCCTTGTATATCATTTTCTACCATATTATACTATAAAAAGACGGATTCTAACAGATAAACGAAAAAAGACTGGACAAAGAGGGTGTAAGGCATGGAACAGAACAGAAAACCGGACGTAGAGCGGATGACAGCGCTGCTGGAGGAGCACAAATTTAAGCAGCTGAAGGATGAACTGGAAACCATGCATCCTGTTGACATTGTGGACGTCCTGGAAGAACTGGACAAAAAGCAGAGGACCCTTGTGTTCCGCCTTCTGGCAAAAGAAGAGGCCGCAGAGGTTTTTACAGATATGAACAGTGACATGAGGGCGGACCTGATCAACTCCCTGACGGACTCGGAGCTGGAGGAAGTTATGGACGAGATGTATGTTGATGATACTGTGGACGTTCTGGAAGAGATGCCGGCCAATGTGGTGGATCGTCTGCTCATGGCAACGGACGAGGATACCCGTCAGAAGATCAACGCTCTTCTGCAGTATCCGGAGGACAGCGCGGGAAGTATCATGAATGTGGAGTATATCAGTCTGCGAAAAGAGATGACCGTTGCTGATGCTATTCTGAAAATCCGCCAGGTAGGCATTAACAAAGAAACGATATATACCTGTTATGTGACAGAAAAGAAAAAACTGATCGGTATCGTTGACGTAAAAGATCTCCTTACAGCCGGGGAGTCCAGGCTTATCGAGGAGATCATGGACGAAAATGTACTCTGTGCAAGAACGCTGGACGACCAGGAATATGTGGCAAATATGATCAACAAGTACGGACTGGTGGCAATCCCCATTATCGACCATGAGGACTGCCTTGTGGGGATCGTAACCGTTGACGACGCTATGCTCGTCCTTCAGGATGAGACGACGGAGGATATCAGTATCATGGCCGGCGTCAGCCCCAGTGAGGATTCTTATTTCGGCACTTCGGTGTTTCAGCATGCAAAGAGCAGGACACCGTGGCTGCTCATCATGATGCTGTCCGCCACGGTTACCGGACAGATTCTCGGGTACTATGAAAATGCGATGGCTGCCATGCCGGTTCTTATCACTTTTATCCCCATGCTGATGGGAACCGGAGGAAACTGCGGCTCCCAGAGTTCTACGCTGATCATCCGCGGACTTGCAGTGGGAGAGATCGAATTCCGGGATGTATTTAAAGTTATTTTTAAGGAGGCCAGGATCGCGGTTATTGTAGGGGTGCTCCTTTCTCTGGTAAACGGAGTCCGGATCTATTTTATGTATGGGCATGACATGACTCTCGCCCTTGCCCTGGGGCTGACCATGATCGGAGTGGTGCTTATGGCGAAATGCATCGGGTGCATCCTGCCTCTGACGGCAAAAAAATTGGGACTTGATCCGGCGATCATGGCGGCGCCGCTGATAACTACGATCCTGGATACCTGCACCATCCTTGTGTATTTTAATATCGTGACGGCCTTTTATCCGGGCCTGTAATATACGGTCTGAACCGGAATATTGTTTTTAAAATTGCACATGAAATTCCCTTGTATACAAAAAACCTTTGCGTTATAATAAAAATCAGGTGAGAAATTAGGAAAGGTGGCAATTACAAACATGGGATTTATTGATGAAATCAAGGCAAGGGCAAAAGCGGATAAGAAAATAATTGTTCTTCCTGAAACAGAGGACGAAAGAACTTATAAAGCCGCGGAGACGGTTTTAAAAGAGGGGATCGCAGATCTGATCCTGGTGGGGAGCAAAGAGGAGATCGAGAAAAACAAAGGCTCATATGACATTTCGGGGGCTTCCTTTATCGATCCCGCTACCAGCGATAAAACAGAGGGCTATATTGCAAAGCTTGTAGAACTGAGGCAGAAAAAGGGCATGACCGAAGAGCAGGCGAGAGAGCTTCTTTTAAATAATTACCTGTACTACGGTGTTATGATGGTGAAGATGGGAGACGCCGACGGTATGGTATCCGGCGCGTGCCATTCCACGGCAGATACGCTCCGTCCGTGTCTGCAGATCCTGAAGACAAAACCGGGCACAAAGCTTGTATCTGCATTCTTTCTGATGGTCGTACCGGACTGTGATATGGGAGCGGACGGCACATTTATCTTTGGCGACGCAGGACTTGAGCAGAACCCGGATCCGGAGAAACTGGCGTACATAGCTCTTTCTTCTGCAGAGTCCTTCCGCACGCTGACAGGCAAGGAGCCGATCGTGGCAATGCTTTCCCACTCCACAAAGGGCAGCGCAAAACACGCGGATGTAGATAAAGTTGTGGAAGCTACAAGACTGGCACACGAGTTTGCGCCGGATCTGAAGCTGGATGGAGAACTTCAGCTTGATGCGGCTATCGTGCCGGAAGTAGGCGCTTCCAAAGCTCCGGGAAGCTCAGTGGCAGGACACGCCAACGTCCTGATCTTCCCAGATCTCGATGCGGGAAACATCGGCTATAAGCTGGTTCAGAGACTCGGAAAGGCAGAGGCGTACGGCCCGCTTACCCAGGGAATAGCAGCGCCCGTCAACGATCTGTCCCGCGGCTGCAGCGCAGAGGACATCGTAGGAGTTGTGGCGATCACGGCTGTTCAGTCACAGGCTCAGTAAAGTTCGGTAAAAACGGCACATAAAAAGATATGCCGGGAAAAATAAAAAGGAATAGGTTTCAGGAGGAGAGAAAATGAACGTATTAGTAATTAATTGTGGAAGTTCTTCCCTAAAGTTCCAGCTGATCAATGCAGAATCCGAGGAAGTGCTTGCAAAAGGAATCTGTGAGAGGATCGGAATTGACGGACGTCTTACCTACCAGCCGGAAGGCGGAGAAAAAGAAAAATCGGACAAGCCCATGCCGACACACACAGAGGCGATCCAGTTTGTGATCGGGGCGCTGACAAATCCGGACACGGGAGTTGTAAAGAGCCTGGATGAGATCGGAGCAGTGGGACACAGAGTTGTACACGGCGGAGAAAAGTTCGCTTCCTCTGTTGTGATCGACGAGAGTGTAAAGAAGGCCATCGAAGAGTGCAACGAGCTGGCGCCGCTTCACAATCCGGCCAACCTGATCGGAATCAATGCATGTGAAAAACTGATGCCGGGTACGCCTATGGTGGCAGTGTTTGACACGGCTTTCCACCAGACAATGCCGGAGAAGGCTTATATGTACGGCCTTCCCTATGATTATTATGAGAAGTATAAGATCAGACGTTACGGTTTCCACGGCACAAGCCACAGCTATGTATCAAAAAAAGCTGCCGAAGTGATGGGAAAACCCGTTGAGGATCTGAAGACGATCGTATGCCATCTCGGAAACGGATCCAGTGTTACGGCTGTTCTGGGCGGAAAGTCTGTTGATACATCCATGGGACTTACTCCTCTTGAGGGACTTGTAATGGGAACCAGATCCGGTGATATCGATCCGGCGATCATGGAGTTCATCGCAGAAAAGGAAGGTCTTGACATCGCCGGCGTGATGAATGTCCTGAACAAAAAGTCCGGTGTGTTCGGTCTTTCCGGTGATCTGTCCAGCGATTTCCGTGATCTGACAGATGCGATGAACGCAGGGGATAAAAAAGCAAAGATCGCAATGGATGTATTTTCCTATCGTGTGGCAAAATATATCGGTTCTTACGCAGCTGCCATGAACGGTGTGGATGATATCGTATTCACCGCAGGCATCGGAGAAAACGATGATTATGTAAGAGAACAGGTGTGCAGCTATCTCGGATATCTCGGCGTTGATTTCAACAAAGAAATAAACGACGGACTCAGAGGAAGACAGGAAGAACTCACAAAGCCGGGTTCCAAGGTAAGGGTATTCGTTATTCCTACCAACGAAGAACTGGCGATCGCAAGAGAGACACTTGCACTCGTAAAATAGACAGAGATTTATTCCTGATTTTTGTGGTTGACAAACAGGATTTACATGATATAATGGTCTAGGTGTGAATAGGAGTAATCCATTATGCTAATTAACCTATCAGACGTTATGTCAGACCAGCATAGGACGGTTGAAGAGACTGTGGAATGCACGCTGGATGAGATCCGGATCAGATCCGGCAGCTATCCGGTCGTCCGCAGGGAACCGGTTCATGTGCGTGTGGAGTTTGTAAAGGGAAAAGAGCTTATGATCTACACAGATACAGTGCTTTCCATTGAAATTCCATGCGACAGGTGCCTTGAGGCTGTCGTGCATGAATTTGTGATCAACAGTACAAAACATGTTGACTTAGGTCTCTCCGATGCAGAACTGACAGAGGAACTGGATGAATCAAACTTTATTGACGGATATCATCTTGACGTGGACAAATTGCTCTACAATGTGATTTTGTCAGAGTGGCCAGAAAAGACATTGTGCCGTGAGGACTGCAAAGGCCTCTGCAAAGTGTGCGGCCAAAATTTGAATACGGGGTCCTGCGACTGTGAGGATCCGGGACTTGATCCTAGAATGTCAGTTGTCCGTGACTTATTTAAGAATTTTAAGGAGGTGTAACCTATGTCAATCTGTCCAAAGAATAAATCTTCAAAGGCAAGAAGAGATAAAAGAAGAGCCAACTGGAAGATGAGTGCTCCGAACCTTGTAAAATGCAGCAAGTGCGGCGAGCTTATGATGCCTCACCGTGTATGCAAGGCATGCGGATCCTACAATAAGCGCGAAATCATTTCCGTTGACTGATCCAGCTGGAAAGCCAGGGCGCAGAACATTTCGTTCTGTGCCTTTTTTGTGCGATAAGCCCGGAATGTGCCTTTGGGCACTTCCGGTGATTCGCATACAATATAACCCTATAGTTATACTTGATTTTTATAATGTTTTCCAGTAGAATAATTTCAGTAGTGTTAGGAGGAAGGAAAATGTCTGATGTTACAAGGGTAGCGCTCGATGCAATGGGGGGCGACAATGCGCCCGGTGAGATTGTAAAAGGCGCGGTAGAAGCGGTTCAGAAAAGAAGCGACATCAAAATACTGCTGACCGGCAGGGAGGACGTGCTGAAAAAGGAACTGGCCGGTTATACTTATCCGTCGGAGCAGATCGAGATCGTGAACGCTTCAGAGGTGATCGAGACGGCGGAACCGCCTGTAAAGGCAATCAGGGGCAAGAAAGATTCTTCTATTGTAGTCGCCATGAAGATGGTGAAAAAGGGAGAGGCGGACGCCTTTGTATCAGCGGGAAGCACAGGCGCGGTCCTTGTCGGCGGACAGGTGCTTGTCGGCAGAATAAAAGGCGTGGAGAGACCTCCTCTTGCACCGCTTTTCCCCACGCTGAAGGGAGTGTCTCTTCTGATCGACTGCGGGGCCAATGTGGACGCAAGGCCGTCCCATCTGGTGCAGTTTGCAAAGATGGGCTCTATCTATATGGAGAGCGTTATGGGGATTAAAGATCCGACTGTCGGAATCGTAAACATTGGGGCGGAAGAAGAAAAAGGAAATGCTCTTGTAAAGGAGACGTTTCCGCTCCTGAAGGCATGTGATGACATCAATTTTATCGGAAGCGTGGAGGCAAGGGATATCCCGTACGGCGCAGCTGATGTGATCGTATGCGAGGCGTTTGTCGGCAATGTGATCCTGAAGCTTTACGAGGGAGTGGGGGGAGCTTTGATCAAGAAGATCAAGGGCGGCATGATGTCCTCTCTCAGAAGCAAGATCGGTGCGCTGCTCGTGAAGCCGGCGCTGAAGCAGACGCTGAAGGACTTTGACCTGAGCGAACACGGCGGGGCACCGCTTCTTGGACTGAATGGGCTCGTGGTAAAGACCCATGGAAGCTCCACATCCAAGGAAATATGCAATTCTATTATCCAGTGCGTCACATTCAGAGAACAGAAGATCAATGAAAAGATAAAAACAGTGATACAGCAGGAGACGCAGGAAAATTTTGAGTAAAGTAGGAGGATTGAATTATGGAATTTGAAAAACTGCAGGACATTATCGCGGATGTGCTCAACGTCCAGAAAGAAGAAATCAAACCGGAGACAACATTTGTGGATGATCTTGGCGCTGATTCTCTTGATATTTTCCAGATTATTATGGGAATCGAGGAAGAGTTTGATATCGAGATCGACAATGATGAAGCTGAAAAAATCGTGACCGTGCAGGATGCGGTTGACCAGATAAAAAAGGCAGTGGAATAATTAAAAAGAAGCGAAAAAGCCCCTGTGGGCTTTTTCGTTTTCATAACAGAGGTATGGATTATGGATAAAAAAATGAAAGAACTGGAGGAGAAGATCGGATATACGTTCAGAGATCCGGCGCTTCTTCAAACGGCAATGATGCACAGCTCCTATACCAATGAGAATCACATCCCGAAACACCGCTGCAACGAACGGCTGGAGTTTTTGGGGGATGCAGTTCTGGAACTCGTATCCAGCGAATTCCTTTTCCGGAAATCGCCGAAAATGCCGGAAGGCAGGCTGACCAGACTGAGGGCGAGCATGGTGTGTGAGTCTTCTCTGGCCATGTGTGCCGCGGATATCGGACTGGGAGAGTATCTTTACCTGGGAAAGGGTGAGGAAGCTACCGGGGGAAGACAGAGGGACTCTGTTACATCCGACGCGATGGAGGCCTTGATCGGAGCCGTGTATCTGGATGGTGGTTTTACTAATGCAAAAGAGTTTATCCATCGGTTTGTGCTTACGGATCTGGAAGATAAGCAGCTCTTTTATGATAGTAAAACTATCCTGCAGGAAATCGTGCAGGCTGGCGGAAATGGCAGGGTTTCCTACAGACTTACAGGTGAAGAGGGGCCGGATCACGATAAATCTTTCTGTGTGGAAGTGAAGATTGGCGATGCGGTCTTTGGTTCCGGAAAGGGCCGCACGAAAAAAGCTGCGGAGCAGCAGGCAGCCTATCAGGCGATCTTGGAGCTGCGCAGGCAGAAGTAAAGGTGTTGTATGTATTTAAAGAGCATAGAAGTGCAGGGATTCAAATCCTTTGCAAATAAGATAAAATTTGACTTTCATAACGGCATTACAGGCATTGTCGGGCCAAACGGCAGCGGGAAGAGCAACGTGGCGGACGCGGTGAGATGGGTCCTGGGAGAACAGCGGGTCAAGCAGCTGCGCGGCGGCAGTATGCAGGATGTGATCTTTTCGGGAACGGAGAACCGAAAACCGCTGAGTTACGCTTCCGTTGCAATTACTCTGGATAATTCGGACCATAAGCTTCCCGTGGAGTACGGCGAGGTCACAGTCACCCGAAAGCTGTACCGTTCTGGAGAAAGTGAATATCTGATCAACGGAACCGTGTGCAGGCTTAAGGATATCAATGAGATGTTCTATGATACCGGGATTGGAAAAGAAGGGTACTCCATTATCGGGCAGGGGCAGATTGAAAAGATCTTAAGCGGAAAGCCGGAGGAGAGAAGAGAACTTTTTGATGAGGCGGCAGGAATCGTAAAGTTTAAGCGGAGAAAACAAGTATCTCTGAAAAAGCTGGAAGAAGAGCGGATGAATCTGACCCGCGTGGACGACATTTTAAAAGAACTGGAAAAACAGCTGGGGCCGCTTGAGAAGCAGTCTGAGACCGCCAGAGAGTATCTCAAGAAAAAAGAAGAACTGAAGACCTATGACATCAATATGTTTCTTCTGGAGGAAGAACGCCTGAAGGAACGCATCCGGGAGGCTCAGGAAAAATATGAGACTGCCTCCGCAGAAATGGAAGAGGCAGGCGGACGCTATGAGAAGATGAAGGCAGAGTATGAAGCCATCGAAGAAGAGATTGATGGAATAGATCTTGCGATCGAGACGGCCAAAAACCAGCTTAACGAGACAACCTTATTAAAGCAGCAGCTGGAAGGCCAGATCAATGTCTTGAAAGAGCAGATCAACACTGCGCGCATGAATGATGAGCACTATGATAACCGGGTGAGCACCGTGCGGGTGGAAATCCAGACAAGGCAGGAGCAGAAGTCTTCTCTGAAACAGGAGCAGGAAAACCTGAGAGAAAAACTGCGTCAGGCTTCCCAGGAGGACGGGAATGCAAGAGCGCAGCTTATTGAAGTTCAGACAAGGATCGCAGAGCACACAGCTCAGATTGAGAGCGGAAAACAGGAGATCATGGAACTTCTGGAAAACCGCGCCTCTACGAAGGCAAAGATACAGCATTACGATACGACGAAAGCCCAGATCGCTTCCAGAAAGGAAGTCCTGGAAAGGGATATAAAAGAAATTTCCATGGAAGCGAAGAAGCAGAGCGAGAGCCTGAAACAGTATGAGGACCAGCTTGAGTCGATCCGGGGAGAAATCAGATCATATAATGCCCGGATCGCGGAAAATGAGGAGCAGATCGAAAAGCTTCAGAAAGAACTGTCTGAAAAGCAGGAGAAACTCCGGATCGGACAGACTGCGTACCACAGAGAATCCTCCCGGCTGGAGTCCCTGAAAAATATTACCGAGCGCTATGACGGATACGGAAACAGCATCCGCAGAGTTATGGCAAATAAGGATCGGGAGACAGGGCTGATCGGCGTTGTGGCCGATATCATTAAAGTGGACAAAGAGTATGAGATCGCTGTGGAGACTGCTCTCGGCGGAAGCATACAGAATATTGTTACCGACAATGAGGAAACAGCAAAAAGGATGATCGCCTTTCTTAAGAAGAATAAATTCGGCCGTGCTACGTTTCTTCCGCTTACGAGTATGCAGGGGAGCGGCGGGATACGCAATCCGGAGGCGCTGCAGGAGCCGGGAGTGATCGGTCTGGCAAACACCTTGGTCCATGTTGAAAGACGGTTTGAAAATCTGGCGGGTCAGCTGCTGGGGCGCACCATTGTTGTAGATCACATTGACCACGGCATTGCCATTGCCAGAAAATACAGGCAGACTCTCCGGCTGGTGACGTTGGAAGGGGAACTGATCAATCCGGGCGGATCTATGACCGGCGGAGCATTTAAGAATTCCAGCAATCTTCTGAGCAGAAGGAGAGAAATTGAAGAATTTGAAAAGACGGTTTCCATGCTCCGCGCAGATATGGACGAGATGGAACGTCAGGTCAACGATGTGAAAAACCGCCGGGCCGGATGTTACGGCGAGATAGACAATGTGCAGCACATGCTCACAAAGGCTTCGGTTGTAGAAAATACGGCCAGGATGAATCTGGAACAGACGCAGCTGCGCCAGCTTGAGGCAAAGCAGCGGCAGGATGCGATTTCCAAAGAACTGGAAGAACTGGAAGAGCAGCTCGGGGAGATCGCAGATAATGAGGATTCAATCCAGATGGAACTTGAAACTTCCCAGAATCTGGAGAAAGAGTGGAACGAGCGGATAGAGGCGCTACAGAAAACACTTGAGGAGGAGAGAAAGCGGGAGGCTGTTCAGATGAAACAGTCGGAAGACGTGCATCTCTCTTTGGCCAGCCTGGAACAGCAGGACTCGTTTATTCAGGAAAATATAGCCCGGATCGACGAGGAGACAGAGAAGTTTGAACAGGAGCTTTCCCAGCTTGACGCAAATAAAGGGACTGTCTCTGATGAGATCAGAGAGAAGGAAGAAAAGATACAGGAGCTCAGAGAGACTATAGATAATTCCTCTGATCTGTTTGACGAGATCAGAACGGAGATACGGACGCAGACGGAAAAGAGGGAAGAACTGAATCAGAAGCACAAGGATTTCCTCAGTCAGAGAGAAGATCTTTCAAAGCATATTTCCTCCCTGGATAAGGAGTGCTACCGTCTGAACAGTCAGAAAGAGTCTTTCGAGGAAGCTTCGGAGAAGCAGATCAATTATATGTGGGAGGAATATGAACTCACATATAACCGTGCGCTGGAGCTGAGAAATCCTGATCTGACGGATTTATCCTATATGAAGAAGCAGATCCAGGCGCTCAGAGGAGAAATCAGGAAACTGGGTACTGTGAATGTCAATGCCATAGAGGATTATAAAAACGTATCCGAGCGGTACAGTTTCCTGAAGGGACAGCATGACGACCTGGTGGAAGCTGAAGCTTCCCTGATGCAGATCATCGACGAACTGGATGCGGCCATGAGGAAGCAGTTTTCCGAACAATTTGCCCGGATCTCCGCAGAATTTAACACTGTGTTCCGGCAGCTCTTCGGCGGCGGAAAAGGAACCCTTGAACTGATGGAGGACGAGGATATCCTTGAGGCGGGAATCCGGATCATCGCTCAGCCGCCGGGAAAGAAACTGCAGAATATGATGCAGCTCTCAGGTGGGGAAAAAGCGCTTACAGCTATTTCTCTGCTCTTTGCGATCCAGAATCTGAAGCCCTCGCCATTCTGCCTTCTGGATGAGATCGAGGCGGCACTGGACGACAATAATGTGATCCGTTTTGCGAAATACCTGCATAAGCTGACGGAGAATACCCAGTTTATCGTGATCACCCACAGAAGAGGAACGATGTCATCCGCAGACCGGCTCTATGGTATCACTATGCAGGAAAAAGGCGTATCAACGCTGGTGTCTGTGGACCTGCTGGAAGATCAGCTGGATAAATAAAAGAAAATGATTTTGCAAGGAGAAACAGGAGAAGATAATAGGGAAGGAGAGGCTTAAATGGAAGAAAAGAAAGGGTTTTTCAGGCGGCTGGTTTCCGGTCTGACGAAGACAAGAGACAACATTGTCTCCGGTATGGACAGCATCTTTCACGGATTTTCCAAAATTGACGAAGACTTCTACGAGGAACTGGAGGAAATCCTCATTATGGGGGATCTTGGCGTTCATGCCACCATGGAGATCCTGGACGATCTGAGAAGAAAGGTGAAGGAAGAACATATCCGCGAGCCTCTTGCGTGCAGGCAGCTGCTGATCGACAGTATCAAAGAACAGATGGATGTGGGAGAGACTGCCTATGAATTTGAAAACCGTACCTCGGTGGTGTTTGTGATCGGTGTAAACGGAGTAGGCAAGACTACCACGATCGGAAAACTGGCGGGGAAATTAAAACAGCAGGGGAAGAGAGTTGTGATCGCCGCAGCCGATACCTTCCGCGCAGCGGCAGGAGAACAGCTGAGAGAGTGGGCCAACCGCGCAGGCGTGGATATGATCGGGGGACAGGAAGGGGCAGATCCTGCCTCTATCGTCTATGATGCGGTGGCGGCTGCCAGGGCAAGGAAGGCGGACGTGCTTCTCTGCGACACGGCGGGACGGCTCCACAATAAAAAGAACCTGATGGAAGAACTGAAAAAGATAAACCGTGTGATCGACAGGGAGTATCCGGAAGCGTATCGGGAAACTCTTGTCGTACTGGATGCGACGACAGGACAGAATGCCCTTGCCCAGGCCAGAGAATTCAACGAAGCGGCTGAAATTACCGGCGTGATCCTGACGAAAATGGACGGGACCGCTAAAGGAGGAATTGCCGTCGCCATTCAGGCGGAACTTGGAATTCCTGTAAAATATATTGGTGTGGGCGAAACGATTGACGATCTGCAGAAATTCGATTCAGAGGAGTTTGTTAACGCTCTGTTTTATAAAGAGGAAGCGTAAATCCTCCGGGTGAAAAACGGTTTTAGATTATTCAGTCTACGGACAGAAAGAAGGATGATAAAATGTTGACATTGGACAAATTTGAAGAGGCAAGCAATCTTGTCAAGCGGGTGACCAACCCTACAAAACTTATTTACAGCGATTACCTGAGCGACCAGTGCGGCGGAAAGGTATATTTAAAGCCTGAAAACATGCAGCACACGGGAGCTTACAAGATCAGGGGGGCATATTATAAGATCAGCACACTTTCTGCTGAAGAGCGGGAGCGGGGGCTGATCACTGCGTCCGCGGGCAATCATGCCCAGGGCGTAGCGTATGCGGCGAAAAAATTCGGATGCAAGGCAACGATCGTTATGCCTACGGTAACTCCGCTGATCAAGGTGAACCGTACAAAAAGCTACGGGGCGGATGTAGTGCTGTACGGAGACGTATATGACGATGCGTACGCTTATGCCTGTGAGCTGGCAGAAAAAAACGGCTATACATTTGTTCATCCTTTCAATGACCTGGATGTGGCTGCGGGACAGGGGACCATTGCCATGGAGATCGTCCAGGAACTTCCCACGGTGGACTATATCCTGGTGCCGGTGGGCGGCGGCGGGCTGATCGCCGGAGTTTCCTCTCTGGCCAAGATGCTCAATCCGAAGATTAAAGTGATCGGCGTGGAGCCGGCAGAGGCTGCCAGCATGACAGCGGCACTCCAGGCCGGTGAGGTGGTAGAACTGGATTCTGCAAATACCATTGCAGACGGCACGGCGGTGAAGGCTGTCGGCGATAAAGTGCTGCCCTATATCCAGGAGAATGTGGACGATATGCTTCTGGTGGAAGACGACGAGCTGATCGGCGCTTTTCTGGACATGGTGGAAAACCATAAAATGATCATAGAAAACTCCGGCCTTCTGTCCGTGGCAGCGTTAAAGCAGCTTGACTGCAGAGGAAAAAAGGTTGTCTGCATCTTAAGCGGAGGCAATATGGATGTTATCACCATGTCATCCATTGTCCAGCACGGCCTGATCCAGAGAGACCGGATCTTCTCCGTCTCTGTACTGCTGCCGGATAAACCGGGCGAACTGGTGCAGGTCGCAAAAACGATCGCAGACGAGCAGGGGAACGTTATAAAACTGGAGCATAATCAGTTCGTCAGCACAAACAGAAATGCAGCCGTGGAACTGCGTATCACCATGGAAGCTTTCGGAACAGAGCACAAAAACAGAATTCTTGACGCACTGGAAAAGGCCGGTTTCCGTCCGAAACTGATCAGTGCCAAACTGTATTAAAAGGGGTCTGACCCCTTTTGAAGAAGTTGTCAGAAAGGAGCTGCTTATGTCCAGAAGAATACCGAAACCGGGAGATATTTACAAACATTTCAAGGGGAAACGATATAAAATTCTGCATATTGCTGTCAGCACGGAAACAGGGGAGGATGTTGTTGTGTTTGAGACGGTTCAGGGAGACCACAAGGTATATGTGAGCCTGCTGGAATCTTTTCTGAGTCCGCTGGATACAGGAAAGTATCCCTATACTGACCAGAAATATCGTTTTGAGCTGTGCAGGAATGTGACGGAAGAGCACAGTTTGAAAAAGCTGCGCCGGGGAAATACGACAGAGTTGATCCTGGAATTTCTTGATCTGGATGACAATGAGTCCCGGGCGGAATTCCTTCAAAAGCATCAGACCCAGATTGACAGCAGATTTTTGACTGCTGCGGCAGAGAGTCTGGAATTTACAGAACGGGCGGAAACTGTGGAAGAGCGTTATTCGGCTCTTCTCAGATTTCTGAGAACAAAGATGAAATATGAAGGCGGACGCCTGAGATAAGGAAAACGCAGAAAAAGGACAGGAAACTGTCCTTTTTCTGGTTTTGCTTTTTAAGAGCAGGCAGGAATAGACTATTCCAGAGTCCTGTTTTTGTGTCTGTCGAGAAGAGTGTGGATCTTATCTGTGGGATTCATTACCGCTCCGATGGTAATATCGTGGTTAAAGGAATCAATGATCATTGCCAGGAACTTGCTCATATCTGCCTCAATGAAATATGGCTTTTCGTAAAGTTCAGGAGGAAGATAGGTCAGGTTGGTGGTAATGACCTTGTCGATATAACCCTTCTCATAATATTCGTCGAATTTTTCAAACCCGTTTGTGAAAAGTCCGAAGGTCGTGCATACGAATACCCGGGCCGCATTACGGTTTTTAAGCTGCAGAGCTACGTCCAGCATACTTTCCCCGGAGGAGATCATATCGTCTACAATGATCACATCCATTCCGGCTACATCGTCACCGAGAAATTCATGGGCCACAATGGGATTTTTTCCGTTTACGATCGTGGAGTAATCCCGGCGTTTATAAAACATTCCCATATCCACACCCAGTACATTAGAAAAATAGACAGCGCGGTGCATGGCTCCTTCGTCCGGGCTGATGATCATCAGGTGCCCCTTGTCCGGCTTCAGATCCGGTACTGCCCGGAAGAGAGCCTTCATAAACTGATAGGGCGGATTGAAGCTGTCAAATCCGCTCAGCGGGATGGCATTCTGAACCCGGGGATCGTGGGCATCAAAGGTTATAATATTAGATACGCCCATCGCGTTTAACTCTTCCAGAGCCAGGGCACAGTCAAGGGATTCCCTTCTTGTGCGCTTGTGCTGGCGGCTCTCATACAGAAACGGCATAATTACGTTGATGCGTTTCGCTTTTCCGGTGGCTGCGGAGATAATCCGCTTCAGATCCTGGTAATGGTCATCGGGGGACATATGGTTTAAATGTCCGCTTACGGTATATGTGAGACTGTAATTACATACATCAGTCATGATGAAAAGATCTGTTCCACGGATCGTCTCCCTGAGAATACCTTTTGCTTCTCCTGTTCCAAAGCGGGGACAGCAGCAGTCTACAAGATAGTTATTTGATTTGTAGTTGACATATAGGGATGATTCAGAGACTTCGTTGATCGTGTTTTCTCGGAAAGAAACGATATAATCGTTTACCTTCTGGCCCAGCCCGCGGCAGCTTTCCATTGCTACGATCTTCAGCGGGGCTACGGGAAGGGTTTTTTCCAGCAGTTCGATATTTGACATGATTTTCTCCTATATAACATAGATTTAAAGGTTCCTCTTTTTTATATCATTTTTTATATTCAAATTCAAGCATACCTTTGCGGGAAATGAGAATTATGTTATACTTAAATTACTGTTCACACAGTAACATCCTTAACAGAACGCAGACCAGAAGGAGACGCTTTGGATATATGAAGAGACATACGCATATAATAGAAGCCGTAGAAGAAGGCGGTATTGCCGCCGAACTGGGAATTGAGCCCGGCGACCGGCTTTTGTCCATTGACGGGCATGAAATAGAAGATATTTTTGACTATCAGTTTTATGTGGAGGAGGAGGAACTTCTTCTTCTGATCGAAAAACCGGACGGGGAACAATGGGAACTTGAAATAGAAAAGGATCCGGACGAACAGCTGGGCATTACCTTTGAGCAGGGACTGATGGATGAGTACCGTTCCTGCCGGAACAAATGTATTTTCTGTTTTATCGATCAGATGCCTCCGGGAATGCGGGAGACACTGTATTTTAAGGATGACGATTCCAGGCTGTCCTTTCTTCAGGGAAACTATATCACTCTGACCAATATGAGCGACAGGGATGTTGAGCGGATCGTCCGCTACCGGCTGGAACCCATCAATATCTCTTTTCATACCACGAACCCGGAACTGCGCTGCAGGATGCTGCACAACCGGTTTGCAGGAGAGGCATTAAAAAAGGTGGATATCCTGTATCAGGGCGGCATCGAGATGAACGGCCAGATCGTTCTGTGCAAAGGGATCAATGACGGAGAGGAGCTGGAGAGGAGCATCCGGGATCTGGGCGCATACCTTCCCCTTTTGAGAAGTGTGTCTGTGGTGCCTGTAGGCCTTACAAAGTACCGGGAAGGACTTTGCCCGCTGGAACCGTTTACAAAGGAAGATGCCAAAAAAGTGCTGGAAGTGATCCGCCGCTGGCAGGAGAAGTTTTACCGGGAGTACGGTCTTCACTTCATCCATGCAGGAGATGAGTGGTATCTGCTCGCAGAGGAAGAGGTGCCCGGAGAAGAACAGTATGACGGTTATCTGCAGCTGGAGAACGGAGTGGGGATGCTCCGGCTTTTACTCAATGAATTCGAGGAAGGATACGCAAAGCTGGAAACGGCAGCCGTTCAAGGAGAAATCTCCATTGCCACGGGAAAGCTTGCTTATCCGTATATCCGCCGGATGGCAGAGCGGATGGAAGAAAAATATCCGGGACTTTGTATTCATGTATACCAGATCCGAAATGATTTTTTTGGCGAGAAGATTACTGTTTCGGGCCTGATCACCGGACAGGATATCATTTCTCAGCTGAAGGAACAAAATCTGGGAAGCTGTCTCCTGCTTCCGTGCAGCATGATGAAGGCAGATGAGGATGTCTTCCTGGACGATTATACAGTAAAAGACGTGTCTGAAGCTTTACAAGTGAGGATCGATATTGTAAAATCAAGCGGACAGGATCTGATTGATTCAATACGAAATAAAATGACAACCTAGTGTACAGACAGGTCTTTCCTTCAGCTGATTGCTGGTCTGAAAATGGACGTGTGTGTACACGAGTCGGAAAGATAAAGAAAGGAATTAATAAATGAGTAAACCGGTAGTTGCGATTGTCGGGCGTCCGAACGTGGGAAAATCAACTCTGTTCAACGCTTTGGCAGGAGAAAAAATTTCTATCGTAAAGGACACTCCGGGAGTTACCAGGGACAGAATCTATGCGGATGTATCCTGGCTGGACCGGGAGTTTACGATGATTGACACAGGAGGGATCGAGCCGGACAGCAATGATGTGATCCTTTCCCAGATGAGGGAGCAGGCTCAGATCGCCATAGACACGGCAGATGTGATCCTGTTTCTGACGGACGTAAGACAGGGACTGGTAGATGCGGATTCAAAAGTCGCCGATATGCTGAGAAGGTCAGGAAAGCCTGTGATCCTTGTAGTAAATAAAGTGGATCATTTTGAAAAATATATGCCGGATGTGTACGAGTTTTATAATCTGGGAATCGGCGATCCGGTCCCTGTATCCGCCGCATCCAGGCTGGGGATCGGGGATCTGCTGGACCAGGTGATGGAGTATTTCCCGGAGCATAAAGCAGGAGAAGAGGAGGACGACCGCCCCAGAGTGGCGATCGTAGGAAAGCCAAATGTAGGAAAATCTTCTATTATCAACCGGCTTCTTGGTGAGAACCGGGTGATCGTCTCCGACGTGGCGGGGACTACGAGAGACGCCATCGATACGGCTGTTATACATGACGGAAAGGAATATGTCTTTATCGACACGGCAGGCCTGCGCAGAAAAAGCAGGATCAAGGAGGAACTGGAACGCTACAGCATTATACGGACCGTGACTGCTGTGGAGCGGGCCGACGTGGTGCTCATGGTGATCGACGCCGTGGAGGGCGTGACTGAGCAGGACGCAAAGATCGCGGGCATTGCCCATGAGAGAGGCAAGGGAGTCATTATTGTAGTCAACAAGTGGGACGCTATAGAAAAGAACGACAGGACCATGCGGGAATATGAAAGCAGGATCCGTCAGATCATTTCCTATATGCCATATGCAGAGATCATGTATGTCTCCGCTGTCACAGGCCAGAGGCTGAACCGGCTGTACGACATGATCGACATGGTAATTGCGAACCAGACCCTCAGGATCGCCACCGGAGTGCTCAATGAGATCATGACAGAGGCGGTTGCCATGCAGCAGCCTCCTTCGGATAAGGGAAAGAGGCTGAAACTCTACTATATCACACAGGTATCCGTAAAGCCTCCTACATTTGTTATTTTTGTGAATGATAAGGAACTGATGCACTTTTCCTATACCAGATATCTGGAGAACAAGATCAGAGAGGCCTTTGGATTCCGGGGAACTCCGCTTCGGTTCATTATCAGGGAGAGAAAGGAAAAGGAGCGGTAAAGTATGGAACGATTAATCTGTCTTGCGGTGGGGTATGTATGCGGCCTTCTTCAGACCGGATATCTGGTAGGGAAGATGAGCCATGTGGATATCAGAAAAAAAGGAAGCGGAAATGCCGGAACCACGAATGCTCTGAGGGTATTGGGGTGGAAGGCAGGGATTCTGACGTTTGCGGGAGATGTGATCAAATGTGCGGCGGCATTTTTAATCGTGTACTATATGTACCGGGGAAGTGACTGCCGGCCGCTTCTCACCATGTATGCGGGAGCCGGGGTTACCCTGGGACACAATTTTCCGTTTTATATGGGATTTAAAGGCGGGAAGGGAATTGCAGTTATGGCCGGACTGGTAGTGGTAAACAGTTTCTGGCATCTTCCGTCAAGCCTTCTGATGATTCCGGTGACGCTGGCATTTTTTCTTTTGCCTGTCATTATTACGAGATACATATCTGTCGGTTCCCTGTCAGCGTACACGGCATTTCTTGTGGAAATGATCGTGATCGGCCAGCTGGGGTGGCTGGACATGGAGGCCCCATACCGATATGAACTATATGGAATTCTGTTTCTCCTGACAGCGCTTGCCTGGTACAGGCACAGGGGGAATATCGGGCGCCTGCTGAAGGGGACGGAAAATAAATTCGGAGTAAAGAAAAAGGAGTAAACGGCTATGGCAAATGCAGGTGTACTGGGAGCAGGAAGCTGGGGAACCGCGCTGTCGGTTCTTCTTTGCGACAACGGGCATCAGGTTACAACCTGGTCTATTGATGAGAGCGAAGTAAATATGCTCAATGAAAAACGGGAGCACGAGACAAAACTGCCGGGAGTAAAGCTTCCGGATACGTTGATCGTCACAAATGATCTGGAAGAGGCGATAAAGGGCAAAGACTTCCTTGTACTTGCAGTGCCCTCACCCTTTACCAGGTCAACTGCGGCAAAGATGTGCCCCTATGTGGCGGATGGGCAGATTATCGTTGATGTGGCAAAAGGGATCGAGGAATCTACACTTATGACTTTGTCGCAGCAGATCAGCCAGGAGATCCCGCAGGCAGATGTGGCGGTGCTTTCGGGCCCAAGCCATGCGGAGGAAGTGGGAAGAAGGCTGCCCACTACCTGCGTGATCGGCGCAAGGACAAGAAAAACAGCAGAGTATCTGCAGTCCATGTTTATCAGCAAGGTGTTCCGTGTATACACGAGCCCGGATATTCTGGGGATCGAGCTGGGCGGCTCCCTGAAGAATGTGATCGCTCTGGCAGCCGGGATCGCAGACGGACTGGGCTACGGAGACAATACGAAGGCTGCGCTCATCACCCGGGGGATTGCAGAGATCGCCAGGCTGGGCGTAAAAATGGGCGGGAGACTTGAAAGCTTTACCGGTCTCACCGGGATCGGAGATCTGATCGTAACCTGCGCCAGTGTTCACAGCCGGAACCGCAAGGCGGGATATCTGATCGGGCAGGGCAGATCTGTCCAGGAGGCAATGGACGAGGTCAAGATGGTGGTAGAAGGAGTCTATTCCGCCAAAGCTGCGGCGAAACTGGCCGAGAAATATCAGGTGGCCATGCCGATCGTAGAGGAAGTAAACCAGGTGCTCTTTGAGGGCAAGCCCCCTGCCGAAGCAGTGGACGACCTGATGCTGAGAGAATCAAGAAGTGAAAACCGCGCTCTCCAGTGGGAGGAGTAATCTTACTGTCAGGAATATGCCTGTCAGAAGAGATGCCCTTGCATAGAGACAGCAGTTATACAAGAATATAGTCATACCCTCTTTTTTTGCTGCATACACTGGTATCAGCAGAACAAGGGGGTATTTTTATGGATTCATTTCAGCTATACAGTGATATGAAAGCCCGGACAAACGGAGAGATTTATATCGGCGTTGTAGGTCCGGTGCGGACAGGCAAGTCGACCTTTATCAAAAGGTTTATGGATCTTCTGGTGCTGCCCAATATGACGGATGAGCATGCCAGAGAGAGGACTCAGGATGAACTTCCCCAGTCGGCGTCGGGGACCACGATCATGACTACAGAGCCTAAATTTGTGCCAAAGGAGGCAGCTTCTGTCCGCCTTTCCGAGGACGTGGAGGTGAAGATCCGGCTGATCGACTGCGTGGGCTATATGGTGGAGGGGGCATCGGGACATATTGAAAATGATGTGGAGCGTCAGGTTAAAACACCCTGGTTTGAGTATGAGATCCCGTTTACAAAAGCAGCGGCGATCGGCACTCAGAAGGTTATCCACGATCATGCCACCATCGGCTTTGTCGTGACGACGGACGGAAGCGTGACTGATCTTCCCCGGGAAAGCTATATTCCGGCAGAGGAGAAGACAGTAAAAGAACTGCAGTCTATCGGAAAACCCTTCCTGATCCTCCTGAATTGCCAAAAGCCCTACTCGGACGAGGCAAAAGCGCTTGCAGAAGAACTGGGGGAGAAATACAGGGCCCGTGTAGTGCCGGTGAACTGTGAGCAGCTGAAGACGGATGATATTCATGAGATCATGCGGCAGGTGCTCTATGAATTTCCTGTCACAGAAGTGGAGTTCTATGTGCCTAAATGGGTGGAGATGCTTTCGCGGGAACACAGGATCAAGCAGGATCTTCTGTCAAATATCAGAATAATCATGGATGGGATGAGCGATATCCGAAGCGCGGTGTCCGGGCCTGTCCAGGCAGAAAGCCCGTACATAGAGCAGATTTCAGTCACAAAAGTGGAGATGGATACGGGAAGAGTGCAGATCCAGATCAGCTTTGAACAGAAGTATTACTATGAAGTATTGAGTGAGCTGACCGGAACACAGATCAGCGGAGAATATGAACTGATCCGCACCATGAAAGAACTTTCTGCCATGAAGCAGGAATTCAGCCAGATCAAGGATGCCTTTGCAGATGTAAAGATGAAGGGGTACGGGGTGGTACGTCCGTCCAGAGAAGATATCAAGCTTGATGAGCCGGTGATCATCAAGCAGGGCAGTAAATTCGGGGTGAAGATCCGTTCGGAGGCTCCGTCCATCCATATGATACGGGCCAATATAGAGACAGAGATCGCGCCCATCGTGGGGAATGAGCAGCAGGCCCAGGATCTGGCAGATTATATTAAAAAAGAAAGCGAGAGCCCGGAAGGAGTGTGGGGGACAAATATATTTGGAAAATCCGTGGAGGATCTTGTCATGGACGGGATGAGGAACAAACTGACTATGATCAATGACGAAAGTCAGATAAAGCTGCAGGATTCTATGCAGAAAATCGTAAATGACTCCAACGGAGGGCTGGTGTGTATTATAATCTGAACCGGTAATATATCGGTGCTGCCGCACTGAGTATTTCGTGCGGCAGTACTTTTCTTATTTTACGGATGATAGTATAATAAACAGTACAGTTTCCGACAAAGGAGTGCGTTTAATGAAGACAAAAAATGTATATGAAGGTATTCTGTCATTTCAGGGGACATGGAGAAACTATCAGGAAAGGATCCTCCATGAAGCGGATGCCTACATGGCAGATAAAAGAATTCATATCGTGGCGGCTCCAGGCGCGGGGAAAACGACACTGGGGATTGAACTGATACGCAGGACCGGCGCTCCCTGCCTGGTCCTGTCACCCAGGATCATTATACGTCAGCAGTGGCTTGAGCGGATCAGAGAGTCTTTTCTTCCCCGGGAGAAGAGGGAAAATGCGGACAAGTTTTTTTCTGATAATATAAAGGATCCGCGCCTGATCACTTCTGTTACTTATCAGACCCTGTTCTGCGGTATGACAGGGAAAAAGGCAGAAGAAGAGGAATGCGAAGTCAGGGGAGAACGAGAGGAAACAGACTATACAGGCTTTGATCTGGTAAACACCGTAAAAGAAGCCGGGGTGCGCACGATATGTCTGGATGAGTGCCATCATTTGAAAAATGAGTGGTGGAAAGCTCTGGAGACATTTATGGAAGAAATGGGAGATGTAACCGTGATCGCACTGACAGCGACTCCCCCCTATGACTCGGCTCCGGGGCAGTGGGAAAAGTATATCCAGATGTGCGGGCCCATTGACGCGGAAATTACTGTGCCGGAACTCGTAAAGGAGGGGAGCCTTTGTCCTCACCAGGACTATGTATGGTTTAATTATCCTTCCGCCGAAGAGGACGAACAGGTATACCAGTTCCGGAAAGGAGCAGACGAGATGTTCCGGCTGCTGATGGAAGACAGGCAGCTCAGAGAAGCGGCAGCTTCTCATAAAGCGCTTTTCAGGTATGATGAGTACTGTGATCCTATGCTGGAAAATCCATGCCTATTGTCCTCGCTGCTGATTTATTGTCAGGCGTGCGGTATCCCTTTTTCTGGACGCTGGCTTCAGGCGCTGGATGTAAAATCTCTGCCGGATATGGATGAAAGGTGGATGGGCTATTTCATCCAGGGGATTCTTTTCGATGACAGGGATAATTATGAACTTACGGATGAATTCAGGGCGATCTTGACAAAAGAACTGAAAATAAGAGGGTTGATCAGGCAGAAAAAAGTTAATTTTCTTACGAATGAAAAGGTAGAAAAAATGCTGGCCGGGAGCAGGGGAAAGATGAACAGCATCCTGCAGATCGCGGCGTGTGAACATGCCGCCCTTGGAAATAAACTCAGGATGCTGATCCTTACTGATTATATCCGACAGGAATACAGGGCGGCATTGGGAAACCCGGATAGAGAACTGTATTCGATGGGAGTTTTTCCCATATTCGAACTGCTGCGCAGGAAAGGGGCCGGCTGGAGGCTGGGGGTTTTGTGCGGGAGCGTGATCCTTCTTCCTGATCGTGCTGTGGATGCGTTCCGGGACGAAGCCCGGGAGGCGGATCCGGTTTTCACCAGGTTAACAGGAACTGATGGAAAGGCTCTGGGATACAGCCAATTTTCCTTTAGCGGCAAAAAAGAACCGTATATCAGAGCTGTGACCAGATTGTTTGAGAGGGGTTATATACAGATCCTGACAGGCACCAGATCACTTTTAGGCGAGGGATGGGATTCGCCATGCATCAATTCTCTGATTATGGCAAGTTTTGTAGGATCTTATGTAACAGGGGGACAGATGCGGGGGCGGGCCATCCGTACTTGTAAATGGGATCCGGGTAAAGTAAGTAATATATGGCACCTGGTCTGTATATGTGATGTAAAAGAAACACAGGAAAAAAGAAGAATGGGAATTAAGAACCCGGAATTGTCAGAGGATTACTATACACTGGAACGCAGAATGCAAAGCGTGGTAGGCGTAAACTATGACGGCACCTTGATCGAGAACGGTATAGAGCGGCTGAGTGTGATATCCGCTCCTTATACCAGAGCACATACGGCAGAGATGAATGAAGAGATGGCTGCCCGCAGCAGGGACAGAATGAGGGTAGCCCGGCAGTGGGAGAATGCGGTTTCCTTTCCGGGGGGAATGGAGGCGGCAGACGCCTGCACTGCGAAACGCAGGGCATTCAGGCCCGGAGCCCGGTTCCGCCATGCTTTGGCAGCTCAGGCAGTATGTACGGCGGTACAGATATGCAATATGATTTTTCGTATGCTGCTGAGGACAGGACAGGGCTGGGAAAATCCTGTATTCTTTCTTATTACCGGAACATTTCTTATTTGTACAATATTGTTTTGCAGAAGACTTCCCCGTCTTCTTTTTCCGGTAAAGAGATTCCAGGCCATAGGGAATGCTGTGCTGTCTGCTCTAAAAGAAGGTGGATATATTGTCTCCCAATGCCAGGTTATAACAGAAGAAAGAGATAAATTTTTGTTCTGTTCCTGGCTGCAGGGGGGAACAGACCGGGAAAAAAATGTCTATGCAGATACCCTCCAGCAGACCCTCTCACCGGTAGAAAACCAGCGATACCTGCTTATCGGCGGAAGGGTTGGGAAGAGGCGCAGAGAATATTATTGTGTCCCGGCGCTCTTTGCGGGTACACGAAAAAAAGCGGAACTTTTTCAGAAATGTATGAATATGGTGACAGGCAGGAGCAGTCTCGTTTATACCCGGAATCCAGAGGGACGGAAAATGCTGATAAAGGCAAGGGCATGTTCTTTTTTCAATCAGAATGAGCGGTACGCAGTCCGTAAGAAATATATCAGAGGGAAATTGGAATAAGAAAAACAGAGGAAAGTTAAGCTTGAACACGGGCACTGCTGATATTATAATACTAATACAGGACAATTTGGAGGCAAAAGTATGAGTGTACAATATGAAAAACTGGAAACATGCTATAAATACTATCAGTCAGTAACTGATTTTGTGCCCAGAGTGGGACTGATCCTGGGATCCGGGCTGGGCGGATATGCAAAGAATATGAAAGTGGAAAAGGAGATCCCATACGGTGACATTCCGGGGTTCCCGGTATCAACTGTGCAGGGCCACGACGGGAAGTTCCTGTTGGGATACATCGGGGAGGTTCCCGCGGTTGTTATGAAAGGACGGGTGCATTACTACGAAGGGTATTCCATGCAGGACGTGGTGCTTCCAACCCGCCTGATGAAGCGCATGGGAATCGAGATCCTGTTTTTGACCAATGCGTCCGGAGGCATTAAGAAGGGCTTTCAGGTGGGAGACTTTATGATGATCACAGACCAGATCTCCAGTTTTGTCCCTTCCCCTCTGATCGGCGAAAATGTTTCAGAGCTGGGCGAGCGTTTTCCGGACATGACTCATATCTATGACCCGGAGCTGATGGATCTGATCCGTGCGACAGCCGGAGAAGAACAGATCGCGATTCAGGAAGGCGTGTATCTGCAGACGACAGGGCCGAATTTTGAGAGCCCGGCAGAGATTCGTATGTACGGAGCGCTCGGCGCGGACGCGGTGGGAATGAGTACGGCCTGTGAGGCGATGGCGGCACGCCACGCCGGAATCAGAGTGTGCGGGATCTCCTGCATCTCTAATATGGCAAGCGGCCTCTCGGATGAGGAGTTAAGCCATCTGGATGTACAGGCTGTGGCGGATAAACGATCCGCAGACTTCGAGCGGCTTGTTACAAAAGTGATCGAAAAAATGTGAAAATATTTTAGAGATGAGGGGTCTGTTTTGCACAGAACGGTACCGTAAACGGAAAGGAAGGGACAGACAGGCAGATGAAAACAAGAATATACAATGCGAGAGTGCTTACAATGGAGCCGGAGCGGCCGATTTTTGACGGAGAGATCCATATAGATGGAGATACGATCTCCTATGTGGGGCCGGAAAAGGAAAGCGGAGAGACGATATGGGACGATCAGATCGACGCCCAGCGCAATCTGATCATGCCGGGTTTTAAAAATGCGCATACACATTCGGCTATGACATTTCTTCGTTCTCATGCAGACGATATGAAGCTGGATGAATGGCTGAATACCCGTGTTTTTCCGGCTGAGGCAAAGCTGACGGGAGAGGACATTTACTGGCAGACAAAGCTGGCAGTGATGGAGTACCTGACCAGCGGGATCACTGCCGTATTTGATATGTATATGTACCGGGCAGACGGGGCAAGAGCCATGAGAGACTGCGGATTCCGAAATGTGTTCTGCGAGAGCATCAATGATTTCGGCGGGACGCTGGAGCAGGTAGAGTCAGACTATCACACTTACAATCAGGATGCGGACCGGCTGATCTCTTATCAGCTTGGATTTCATGCGGAATATACGACCAGCCGGGAAACGATGGAGGGGCTGGCGGCTCTTTCTGATAAGTATCAGATCCCGGTGTATGTACACTGTTCGGAGACGCGGAAGGAAGTAGAAGACTGCAGGTCGCGGACAGGAATGACCCCGGTAGCCTATATGGACTCCCTGGGGCTCTTCCGCCATGGAGGCGGCCTCTTCCACGGCGTACACATGGATGACGGTGATTTTGAGATTATCAAGAAACGCGGGCTGTATGTGGTCACAAACCCGGCCTCCAATCTGAAGCTGGCAAGCGGCATCGCACCGGTAAAAAGATATATGGACAAAGGGATCCCGCTGGCGATTGGCACAGACGGGGCAGCGAGCAACAACTGTCTGGACATGTTCCGGGAGATGTTTCTTGTGACCGGGCTTCAGAAAGTGGTGTGCGACGATCCGGAGGTAGTCCCGGCAAGAGAGGTTCTTCAGATGGCAGTGGTAAACGGCGCTCATGCAATGGGGCTTCCAGAGTGTGACACACTTTCTCCTGGGAAAAAGGCGGATCTGATCATGATCGATCTGATGCAGCCGAATATGCAGCCGCTTCAGAATATTGAGAAAAATATTGTGTACAGCGGAAGCAAGCAGAACGTAAAGATGACAATGATCGGGGGAAAAGTACTTTACCGGAACGGGGAGTTTTTCATAGGGTGCAGTCCGCAGAAAGTCTATGAAAAGGCCGGTGAGACCGTAAAGAGAATTCTGGGCGTACAGGGTTGAGACAGTCTTGCGGGCAGGTTCAGGCGGCCGAAGACAGCAGGGAAAGCATACACGGCAGGCGGCAGGAAGACAGATGGAGCAGAGAAGTCCGCAGAGGAGCGGTATGCAGGGCAGAGTATAAGAGAATAGAAAGGGGTACTTATGATGAGAGCAGCAATATTTACAATCGATACGGGCATTTATAAGGCAAAGGCGGAAAGCGCGGCGGCGACGGCGCTGAAGCGGATGCTTGAGCAGGTGGGATTTCAGGTGAAGGCGGCAGGGGTCCTGCCTAACGACAGGGCAATGACAGCCGAGGTGATGCGCCAGCTTTCCGATGCATCTGCCGTAGATCTTATCCTTACTACGGGAGCTGTGGAATATTCGGAGGAGGACTGTGCGCCGGATGCACTGATGGATGTGGCGGACAGGCTTCTGCCGGGGATACCGGAGGCTTTGAGGGCTTACAACATCCGCTATTCTAAAAAAGTGATCCTGGACCGGTCGGCAGCAGGCATCCGGAAAAAAACGCTTCTGATCAACCTGCCGGAGAGCGCAAAGACAGCCAAGGAAGACCTGGAATATATCCTTTCTGAGGTGGTTCAGGTCGTGGAGGCGATCAGTCTATGATGAAAGTAACATTTCTGGGGCACAGCGGTTTTCTGACGGAAACAGATGACATGTATCTCCTTTTTGACTATTACAAAGGAGAACTGCCGGAGATGGATCCAGATAAAAAGATGTGTGTCTTTGTGAGCCATGCACATTATGATCATTACGGGAAAGAGATTTTTCGTCTGCGGGAGAAATTTGGAGAAATCCGGTATATCCTTTCTTCTGATATTTCCGCTCCGCAGGAGGAAGACATCCTGTCTGTACGGCCAAATGAGAACGTGGAGACTCTGGGCCTTCAGATCAGAACTCTCCGCTCAAATGATGAAGGGGTGGCTTTTCTTGTGAAAGATAAAGACCGGACCATTTACCATGCGGGAGATCTGAACTGGTGGCACTGGGAAGGCGAGCCGGAGGAGTACAATAAAATGATGCGCCGCTCTTACCAGTCAGAGGTCAACAAACTCCAGAAAGAAAAAATTGACGTGGCTTTCGTGCCGGTGGATCCGCGGCTGGGAGAGCAGTACTGCTGGGGGCTGGACTGCTTTATGAAGCGGACGGATACAAAGAGAGTGTTCCCCATGCATTTCTGGGGAACCTATGATATATTTGACCGGCTTATGCTGGAAAAGTGTACAAAAGAGTATCAGGACAGAATAGTCAGGATCGAACGGGAGGGGCAGCCTTTTCTGCTGGAAGAGTGAGAAACCGCAGAAAGGACGCTCCTTTCCTGCTGAAAAACAAGAAACAGAGCAGACAGAAAGGACAAAATATGCTTGTGAAAATTTATACAGACGGAGCAGCCCGGGGAAATCCAGACGGGCCGGGAGGATACGGCGCGGTTCTGGAATATGTGGATATGGGAGGGAATCTCCATGTAAAGGAAATCTCGCAGGGCTATGTGCGTACGACCAACAACCGGATGGAGCTGATGGCAGTGATCGCGGGTCTGGAAGCCTTGAACCGTCCCTGCACGGTGGAAATATATTCTGATTCTCAGTACGTTGTCAATGCATTTAACCAGCACTGGGTAGACAACTGGATCAAAAAAGGCTGGAAAAGAGGGAAAAATGAACCGGTAAAAAATGTAGATCTGTGGAAACGGCTTCTTCAGGCAAAGGAGCCTCACAAGGTCTCTTTTCACTGGGTGAAAGGGCATGACGGACACCCCCAGAATGAACGCTGCGATGAACTGGCGACTACGGCCGCCGACGGAGAAGAACTGGTCGTTGACGAGGGCGTCTGAAGATAGTATAATAAAAATCTGTGTTAAGTAGGACAGACAATCGCGGCTGTATGTGCCGAAAGGCCGCAGACGAGGAAAGTCCGGGCTTCACAGGGCAGGATGCCG
>ERZ1643250.358-NODE-358-length-50614-cov-68.541546_pt1 | contig 50614 bp, 38 predicted proteins | sample MGYA00579262_ERZ1643250 | MGnify/ENA primary metagenome ERZ1643250 (study PRJEB29033, sample SAMEA4952265) | chicken gut metagenome | biome: Broiler Chicken; feature: Gastrointestinal Tract; material: Caecum | place: Ireland | collected 2018 | study: Broiler...
CGAAGTGTGAGGAGCGTCAGAAGACCTTTAGTGTAACTTTTTTGCAAAGTTAGCAATATAACAGAAACAAGACGTATGTGTTAAAATAGCAAATAAGTATAAATAATAAGAATATGGCATAGAGGTAGCAAAATGCTGATTTATGAAGGAACGAAAGATAATTTTTTGTCAAGTGTAGAGCAGGATACAATCGCTGTAGAAATAGAGAACAATATTTATGAAAGAATGCATCGACACACAGCCAAGAATGAATTCCGTGCATGGGAAAATTCTATGGAATATATGTATAAGGTATTGAATGATCAGGATATTCCATCTGATGCGGGAATTGCTATAGAGTACAATATTCCACAGACGTCTAAACGAGTGGATTTTCTGATATCCGGTTATGGCAATAAGGAAGATGCAAATGTCGTTTTAATTGAACTGAAGCAATGGGACGAGCTGAAGGCGGTTCCGGGACGGGACGGTTTGGTGCAGACATATACCGGAAATGCTGTGAGGCAAGTGGTTCATCCTTCCTATCAGGCTTGGTCATATGCCATGCTGATCAGTGATTACAATGCTACTGTACAGGAAGGAATGGTTTCCATATTTCCGTGCGCTTATCTGCACAATTATAGACGACATGATCAGGATCCGCTTGATGCTGAACAGTATGAAAGCTATCTGGAAGATGCACCGGCATTTACACGCGGGGAAGTTACAAAGCTGAGAGATTTCATTAAGAAGAGTATCCGAACTGGCGATAATAAAGAATTGATTTACAAGATTGATTCGGGATGCATTAAACCATCGAAAAGTCTCCAGGATTCTATTGCAAAAATGCTGAAGGGCAACCGTGAATTTATTATGTTGGACGAACAGAAGGTCGTTTATGAAGAAATCCTGAATGAATCCAGACAGTCTGCCAAAGATGATAAAAAGCGGGTTGTGATTGTAAAGGGGGGGTCCAGGAACAGGTAAAAGTGTGGTAGCTGTAAATCTTCTGGCCGAATTAACAAAAGAGGATCAGTTTTGCCAGTATGTATCCAAAAATTCAGCACCAAGAAATGTGTATCGGAAAAAATTAAAAGGAAGTATCAGGAAAAGTAGTGTTGATAATATGTTTAAAGGTTCAGGTATTTACACAGAAACCGATAATAATATGATTGATACGATCCTTGTAGATGAAGCACATCGTCTGAATGAGAAATCTGGAATGTTCCATAACATGGGAGAAAACCAGATTAAAGAAATTATTCATGCAGCGAAATGCAGCGTATTTTTTATTGATGAAAGCCAAAGAGTTACACTTCAGGACATAGGACGGGTAGATGAGATCAGAAAATGGGCGGAGGAGGAAAAAGCTCAGGTTACAGAGATGGAACTGGTGTCTCAGTTCAGGTGCAATGGTTCTGATGGATACCTCGCCTGGCTGGACAATACGCTGGAAATTCGGGATACGGCAAACTTTGACATGGAAGATATCAATTATGATATCCGAATTCTTGATTCTCCGGAAAAAATGCAGGAGTTGATTATCGAAAGAAATCGTACCTCGCATAATAGAGCGAGAATTCTGGCTGGTTACTGTTGGAACTGGAAAAAAGAAGGAGTCAATGATCCATCCGTGCATGATATAAAAATCGGAGATTTTGAAATCAGCTGGAATCGGAAAAATACGACTACGTTTGCCATTGATGAAGATTCCATTCATGAAGCGGGATGTATCCATACCTCTCAGGGATTGGAATTCGATTATGTTGGAGTCATCATTGGGGACGATATGCGATATGAAAACGGAATGGTCGTTACAGATTTTACAAAAAGAGCCAGAACAGATCAGTCTTTGAAGGGAATAAAAAAACTGTATAAAGAGAATCCGAAGCTGGCGGAAAAAGAAGCGGATGAAATTATAAAAAATACATATCGGACATTAATGACACGAGGCATGAAAGGCTGCTATGTATATTGTACAGATCAAAGGTTGGCAGCTTATCTGAAGAAATGTCTGGAGACACGGAAGAGTGAGGGTGAAAAATGACTAAGGAAACGATAGAACAGGTATTAAAATTCAGAGATGATCGGAACTGGAAGCAGTTTCATAACCCGAAAGATCTGGCAATTTCCATCAGCCTGGAGGCAGCGGAACTGCTGGAAGTATTTCAGTGGAGTGCAGATGATGTATGGTGTGAGGAGAAAAAAGACAAGGTCAGGGAAGAACTGGCGGATGTACTGAATTACTGTATTTTAATGGAAGATACCTGCGGGTTGGACCTGGACGAGATCATCCAGGAAAAGGTGAAGAAGAATGCTGATAAGTATCCGGTAGAAAAAGCATACGGTCATAAAGAAAAATATACTGAACTGGGAGAATGACATGCAACTACCACATTCTGATATATTGGATATTGCCCATTTTTCCAGATTGTTTGATAACAAAAGCGAGTGTTACAAATTATTCTGGTTTCAGGCAATTGCACGGAAAATAAAAGAAGGACAGAAAACAATTACATTTGAAACATTGATTGATGAAATGATTGCAGATGCCTGGTATATGGTTTTGGAGTACCGGTTGAATCTTGGCCCTAATGATGCACTGGAACGGGTGGTTCACCGGCTGGGTGAGATCAGTAATATGAAATCCTGTGAGAAGAAAGACGTTGTTCTGGAGTATGTGAAGACATGTAAAGATAAAGAAGTTTTATCCATGAAACGGACGTTATCTTACAATGTTCCCTATCGTTTGCAGGCGCCTTTTATGGAATCTATGAAAGGAAAAGAATGGAACAGATCCGGGGAAAATCTTGCGAAAAGAATCAACCAGGAACAAAGGCTGATGTATTATTTTTTGCAATTCAGTGGTCTGAACACTCAAATCCAGATACAGGAAGAATGGGCAGATTATATTGATCGTAATTATGAAATCATACAAGGATGGGTGGAACTGAACCTGATCCAGTATCTTCAGAGAAGAAATCCCAGTGTCCCTGGAATCGTGGACAAGCTTTACCCGCCGAAAGAGCGGAACCTGGAAAAGGTGAAAAAGTATTGGAAAATGCTTGTTTCCATAAAACCTGTCTGCGAAATCTATGGGGAAAATTCACTCAATGAAAAGAATATTTCCATTGATCATTTTGTACCCTGGTCGTATGTGGCACATGATGAATTGTGGAATCTGACGCCCACAACCCGGAGTATCAACAGCAGTAAAAGCAACAGCCTTCCGGACTGGAATATGTATTTCCCATTATTATGCAAAATGGAATATTTGTCCTATGAATTGATGTGGGAATATCCGGAAGTACATAAAGCCTTTGACAAATGCGCGAAGGAGCATCTGAACAATCAGGAGATCAGGCATAAACTTTATCAGAGTGGTCTGTCGGAAAGGGAGTTTTCTGGACGTTTGGAGGAGGTTATGTTTCCGGTCTATCAGTCGGCAAAAAGTATGGGATTTTCCAGTTGGAGCTTGAGGACATAAGATGATGTGTAACTACTACGAAAGCAATGCAGAACGCTATGCGACAGAAACATTTTCCGCCGATATGTCGGAACAGTATCAAAGATTCCTGCCTTTGCTAAAAAATGGAGCAAAGATTCTGGATGTGGGGAGCGGGAGCGGACGTGATGCATGTTATTTCCAGAAACAGGGATATCAGGTCACAGCATTGGAACCATCTAAGAATCTCTGCAGAGAAATACGGAAAGTGTTTTCTGGAGAAATTGTGTGTTCAGAGGTCCAGAACTATCGGCCGACGGAACGGTACGATGGGATCTGGGCGTGTGCGTCATTGATTCATCTGAAGGAAGAAGAAGTGCTGCATTTTTTTGAGAAGATTGATTTGTATCTAGAGGACAGTGGGATTATATATGTTTCTGGGAAAAATGGGATTTCCACAGGAGAAGTGGAGGATGGACGTTTTTTTCTTGAGTTTACAGAACAGTTGGTAGAGAAAATCCTGACGGTGAATAAACAATTGAAACTGGAACAGTTGTGGTATACTGAAGATGTAAACAATAGAAAAGGATTTCGATGGTTGAATGTAATATTTCGATAAGTTTAAAGTAGTGATTACCTCTTGGCTCATTTGAGGTGGGTTTGTCCTTTGGTATCAGAGCCCGTAAATCCTTATTTGTTTATGCATGAAACAGAGCTTTTTTATGGCTCTGTTTTTATATTGTTGTAATACCATCAAATTGACTTTAAGCGTGGTTTGGAGTATAATTAATCTCGAATAACTGTACATTATTTACAAGAATAGAGGATAATTATGGAATACTTATCACTTAGGCAAACAGCAGAAAAATGGGGGCTTTCGATTCGTAGAGTGCAAACTTTATGCAGTACAGATAGGATACCGGGAGCTGTTAAGATTGGTTCCTATTGGGCAATTCCGATAGACGCGGAGAAACCAAAGGATGAAAGAATTAAAACTGGACGGTACATAAAAAAGAGAGCTTAAGAAGTATCAAAACATAGAAGATAATTTCGAAAACTGAATATAGCAGTGAAGAGTATTTGGTTTTATGCAAGATGAAAGGGAAATACAAATGAGGACAAAAAGCTTGCCACCTTATGCGCCTACTTTAATTGAATCAACAAGGGCAATCGGATATTCGCTTGAAGCTGCAGTAGCGGATATTATTGATAATAGTATTGCGGCTAATGCAGTGAATGTTGATATTTATTTTTTCCCGGTAGATGGTGCATATATTGCTATTCTTGACAACGGAAGTGGAATGAATGAGAAAGAAATAAATATTGCAATGCAGTATGGAAGTAAGAATCCAACAGAAGAAAGAGATAAAAAAGATTTAGGACGATTCGGACTGGGATTAAAGACTGCTTCTTTATCGCAATGCAGATGTTTAACGGTTATTTCAAAACAGGGGGAAAGATTAGAAGGGCGCCAATGGGATATTGATCATGTCATAGAAGTGGGGGATTGGTCGTTAATTATTCTTGATGAGGAGGAAATAAATGAATTTCCTCAAGTTGAGGAATTAAAAAAATATGAATCAGGTACATTAGTGATTTGGCAGAAATTAGATCGTTTAAAGGCTGGTGAAATCAATTTTGAATTATCACTTGGACGAAAGATTGATCGAGTTAGGAATCACTTATCGCTGGTTTATCATAGATACTTGATGGGTGAATCTGGAATTAGGAAACTTAAATTGTTTATCAACGGGGAAAAGGTAAAGGCAATTGATCCGTTCTTGACAAATAAAAGCGTACAGGCGATGGATGATGAGACATTGATCATTCAAGGCCATAAAATATTGGTGAGACCATATATTCTACCGCATATTTCTAAACTTACATCAGACGAAATAAAAATGTTAGGTGGTAAGGATGGCCTTCGAAAACAGCAAGGGTTCTATGTTTATAGAAATAAAAGATTATTGGTATGGGGAACTTGGTTCAGGATGATGAGACAAGGTGATTTGTCTAAACTTGCTAGAATTCGTGTTGATATACCAAACACATTAGATGATTTATGGACGCTCGATATAAAAAAATCTTCTGCGTTACCACCTGCTGAAGTTAGAAAAAATTTAGAGATTATTATTAATCAAATAGCAGAGCGTAGCAAACGGACGTGGACCTTTAGGGGGAAAAAAGAAGTAAGTGATACAGAAACACATATATGGAATCGTATGAAAAATAAACAGGGTGGATACTACTATGAGATCAATCGAGAACATCCATTTGTACAACAATTAGTAAAAGTCGATCCGAGTTTGAAGATGTCAATATATGCTCTGCTACAACAAATAGAATTAGGATTACCACTTAATCAATTATATGTGGATTTGAACAATGATGAGCAAATTACAAATGATAATGAACAATCGATTGTAGATGTGAAAAAATCATTAGAAGCAATGATTACAATGTGTGCAGAGAAACAGGAAAAATGTGATTTACTTGATGCAGTTGTACATATTGAGCCTTATTCATTATATTCTGATGTTGTAGAAGAACTAAAGAAGGAGATTTTGGGAAATGAGTAATCCATGTGTTGAACAATTAGAAAATATCATCTCAGCGTATGTTAATAATATTTACAAGGAAATTCCACCAACAGAAGAAGAATTTATAGAAAAAGCAACCTTGTTACGAGATGCAAATGCTCAAATAATGCCAGTTTCTGATGATGAATTTGAAGAGATAATGGCAAGACTTAAAGAGTCGCTAGTTATTCAGATGGATGTAGGGGTATATATTAATGATCGTAACAATGGTCATCAATCATGGCTTCCTTCTAAGAGGGCTGATTTTGATTTCTTTTTTTGGAATAGATATAAAAAGTATCTTGAAGAAATTAAACATTGGAATCCAAGAGTTACTACTAATTTGGGAAAAGTTTCTGATGAAATATTAGACTTATGTGGCGATCCATCAGAGGATCGTTTTGCAATAAAGGGATTAGTATTAGGGGATGTACAATCTGGAAAAACTGCTAATTATACAGCTATATGTAATAAGGCTGCAGATACAGGTTATAGAATTATTATTATTTTAGCTGGAATGCAGGAAAATTTGCGTAAACAAACACAAGAACGGTTGGATGCGGAATGTACTGGGAGAAAAAGTGAATATTATCTCGATCCTAAAGCTGAGCAGGGAATAAAAAACCAACCGGTTGGTGTGGGGAGATATGGAACTAATAAAAAAATAGTTGCATTTACTTCAGTAACAAAAGATTTTGATAGTGGGATTCTTAGAAATAATAATTTAGGTATTGAGAATGTTAATTGCCCGGTTGTCTTGGTAGTCAAGAAAAATAAAAGAATTCTCAATAATTTAATTAAGTGGTTATCGGATAATAATACTCAAAATGTAGCAGGACAGATTGATCTTCCGCTTATGCTTATTGATGACGAGGCAGACAATGCATCAGTAAATACAAAAGATGAAGATTCCAAGCCTGCGGCAATTAACGACTGTATTAGACGTTTGTTAAATCTCTTTAGCAAGACAACATATTTAGGAATTACAGCAACGCCTTTTGCAAATATTTTTATTGATCCAGAAAAAGATGATGACTTATTCCCGGCTGATTTCATCTATGCATTATCGGCTCCAACTAATTATATTGGTGCCGATAGAATATTTGGGGAGAATTCTGATAGTGATTATATGCTTCAGGAAATTAATATGGAGAAGTTAGAGGAATGTTTTCCTCCGAAGCATAAAAAAGATTTTATTGTCGAAAATTTACCTGAGGATTTATATGAGGCGTCATATTATTTCTTGTTATTAAATGCTATTCGTGATTATAGAGGAGATATAGCAGAACATAGATCGATGATGGTACATATTAGTCTTTACACGAATGTTCAGAATCAGATACAAGAAATTTTGAATATGTGGCTGGATCAGGTTAAATCAGATGTACGAAATTATGCTAAATTACCTTTAGCTCAAAGTGAAAAAATAAAAAATATTAAAACCATGCATGTTGTTTGGGATAAGTATAATTTGAGCGGAATCGTGGGGATAGAATGGGAAGATTTACTGAAAAATTATTTACATAAAGCCATTTCTCCTATTGAAGTTCGTGCAGTAAATATGAAAACAGGTGCGGCAAGTTTAGATTATTTTAATCATAAGAATGATGGATTACGTGTTATAGCTGTAGGCGGAAATAGTATGTCTAGAGGTTTGACTTTAGAAGGACTAGGGGTGACATATTTCCATCGAAATACTAAGATGTATGATACATTATTGCAGATGGGACGTTGGTTTGGTTATAGACCAAACTATGGGGATATTGTAAAGATTTGGATGACACCGGAAGCGATTGACTGGTACGGACAAATTACCAGAGCGACAGCAGAGCTTAAAGAAGAAGTTGCAAAAATGAGAAATGCAAATCAAACACCTAGAGATTTTGGCTTAAAAGTGAGACAAGATCCAGGAGCTTTAATAGTAACCGCACGTAATAAGATGAGGACCGCTACAGATTTAACCTGTCCAGTTTCTGTTTCGGGCAATTTACTGGAAACTCCAAGATTAAAGGCATCAAAGAACATTTTGTCTTCTAATGAAAGAATATTTAAGAATTTTGTAAATTCATTAAATGATATTGGAAAAAAATTTTTAGACACAGAGCGTACAAAGGGTCATTATTATTGGAAGAATGTTCCAAGCGAAAGTGTTGCTCAATTGTTATTGGATTTTGAAACAAATCCTTGGCATTTGAGTTTTAATGGAAGGGCTTTGGCAGAATTTATCGAAAGCCATCAGTGGAATGAAGGTTGGGATGTAGTATTAATAAAAAAGGGAACTGGAATCCCGTATGATGGGGTATTAAAGTGTGGTGCCGAGAATCTAGTGATTGAAGGAACTGAAAGAAGGCAAATATTAGCGGATAAAAAAATGATTAGTGTCAGTGGTACAAAACTTCGTGTAGGAGCAGGCGGTTGTACGCGAATTGGATTAACTCAAGACGAGATTAAAGATGCAGAGAAAGACTATAGAGAAATTCCAGGTAACGAGAACAAGAAAAATGTTCCCGACAAGGCTTACTTGATATCAGATAGAGCGCCCATTTTGATGCTTCATGTAATTCAAGCAGATTATTCAAAGGCTGAAAATAAAGATCTGCCAGAATTTTTGTTCGCTTTGGGAGTGGGCTTTCCTAAAACAAGTAGTTCTACTGAAACAGCTAATTATAAGGTGAATCTGATTGAATTAAGAAATTGGGTAGACGTTTACGATAATTATGATGAAGAGGATATGTAATGGACAGTAAAGAGAAGGAATTAAGAGAAAAATGGAATACCATTAATTACTACTCTGGCGGAGCATTGAAATTGTCAGTAAAGCATCCTCTTGAGTGGTATGTTCGTTATGCGACTCCGGAGCATAAGTCGGTTGTAATAGTAAGTCAAAAGGCGCTAAAAAAGATTGACTCATCAAAGTGCATTGACGCTTCATGTAATCAACGAAAAGATGGTAAATATGCTATATCTTTCACATTAATGGACAGAAAACAAGAAGATGTGTTCATCACAATGACGGGAGATATTATTGAATATTCAAACGTAGATACTGATGATATCGCATTATTAAAAGTGTTGCGTAGATATAATGCGTGGCTAAAATTATTAGACCATAAAAGTAATGCTATTTTAGGAAGCAACACCCAGAAAGGCTTGATAGGAGAACTGTTATTTCTTAAAGAGAAAATAGAAGCAGGTATGGCACCATCTATAGCATTAGCTGGGTGGGTTGGACCAGAAGGTGCAGACCAAGATTTCGTTTATGCGGATTGTTGGCATGAGATAAAAGCAACGGGTATTTCGTCGGTTGGGATTTCAATTTCATCAGTTGAGCAATTAGACAGAGATGATGACGGAGAATTGGTTGTTTATCGTATTGATAAATGCGCTCCAGATTATCCAGAGTCATTTACTTTGTACGGATTAGTACATAATATTATAGATTTAATTTCGCAAAGAGGAGAGAATCCTGATGAATTAGTTTTGAAATTAGGATCTGCTGGCTACATTGACATGAAAGAATATGATAAGCAACATTTTAGAATGTCTTCAAAGCAGATTTTTTCTGTAAGTGATTCATTCCCTAAAATAAGGAGAAGTGATATTCCTGCTGAAATTACAAATGCGGAATATCAAATTAATATACCTAGTATCAAAAATTGGGAGAAGCAATAAAAAAGGGAGAAGGTCAAACATGGATTCTGCCGAATTTAAAAAGGATTTTATAGAGAGCATAAAAACTGCAGCAGCAGTTACAGGAGAAGGATCATGTGCATCCTTTGTGGACAACATGGCTCAATATTTGATTGATGCTGAAGCATTAGCAGATTTTACACCATCTTTTTATACAGGGAAAAATGGTCGTAGTAAATATAGAGTAGATGGATATGCATATGATGAATTTGATAATACAATGAATCTTATTATAGCTGATTTCGACGGGAATGAATTAGAACGTCGGTTCACTGGGACAGCTGCAAATAAGAATTTTGGTCTGCTCTTTAAATTCCTTGATACAGCATTGACAACTAATTTGTATCAAGAAATAGAAATGAGTACACCATGTGCAGATTTGGTAGATTTATTACGTTATAATCGAAAAATGATTCGCAAATACCGGTTTCTTGTGTTTACAGATGCAGATATGAGTTCTGCAATAAAAACCATTGAAATAGAGGATTATGATTCTGTCCCGATAGAAGGACAAATTTGGGATATTGATCGATTATATCGAGTTTGTTGTTCTGAACAGGGACGCCAAATTATAGAAATTGATTTTAAAGAATATTGTGGGGAAGGTATACCTTGTATTGAAGCAAGTTCAGCATCTACTGAACAGTATAGCAGTTACCTTGGCGTTATTCCTGGAACGGTTTTAGCGGATATATATGATAAATTTGGTAGTAGATTATTAGAAGGAAATGTACGTTCCTTCTTGTCTACGAAAGTGGCGGTAAATAAGAAAATACGAGGAACCATTCTAAATAATCCCAAGATGTTTTTTGCCTTTAATAATGGGATTTCAGCGACTGCTATGGATGTTGAAATAGAGAATACCAATCACGGTAAATTTATCACATTTGTTAGAGATTTCCAGATTATTAATGGTGGTCAGACGACAGCGTCTATTTCAAATGCACGATATAAAGATAAGGCAGATTTATCATCTATTTTTGTGCAAATGAAATTAACTTCGATTGATGAATCAACTCCAGAAGAATCAGATGAATTAATTAGAAATATATCCAGATCATCGAATAGCCAAAATAAAGTTAGTGATGCAGACTTTTTCGCATCGCATCCGTTTCATCGTCGGATGGAACAGATTTCCAGACATTTGTTTGCACCAGCATCTGAAGGTGTTCAATATGAAACAAAATGGTTTTACGAGAGAGCACGAGGTCAATATTTACAAGAACAAATGCGCTTGACACCAGCAAAGAAAAAACAATTTGAATTACAGAATCCTAAAAACAAAGTTATTAAGAAGACGGATTTGGCCAAGGTGCAAAATACATGGAGAGGATTTCCTCAGATTGTAAGTAAAGGTGCACAGACTAATTTCAATTCGTTTGCAGAATATATAGACGAACAGTGGAATGAGCACGATGAGCTGTTTAATGAACAATATTTTCAAATGACTGCTGCATTGATTCTCTTATTTCAGTATTTAGAAAAAACCATACCAAAACAACCTTGGTATGAGGGGGGATATCGTGCAAATATAATTTATTATACGATAGCTCAATTTAGGAGATTGATACATAGTCAATATCAAGGGATGGATCTTGACTTAATGCTGATTTGGAACAAGCAGAGTGTGCCAGAACAAGTTGGATCTGTTCTAATTGCTCTTGCTGAATTGGTACTTCTTAAAATAACTGATCCATCAAGAAAGGTCGCTAATGTTACTCAATGGTGCAAGAGAAATGATTGCTGGGAAGATGTTAAAAAGATCAATCTAAATATTCCTGAGGATATTGAGAATTATTTAATCACTATTGATGAACAAAAAGTAGCACAAAGATCTGCAAAAAAGGAACAGAAAGTTGTTAATGAAATTCAGATACAGACAACTGTTGTAAATTACCCAGTAGAAATGTGGAAGAAATTGTCGGAGTTTGTTGTGAAAAATCACATGGTTACTCCAACAGATGTATCTGCATTAACAATTGCTTGTCAGATGCCATTAAAAATACCAAATACTTATCAATGTAAGCGATTACTTGCATTGTTACGCAAAGCCTCCACGGAAGGCTTTAATATTGAAGTGTAAAATGGAGGAAATATGTACAATACGATAGACTTGTTTGCAGGTGCTGGAGGATTGAGTCTTGGATTTATGCAAACAAAAAAATTTGATATAAAGGTTGCTTTTGAATTTAATCCCGCTATGCAGGAGACATATAAGAAAAATCATCCGGGAGTCGATGTATTCGGAGATGTTAGAGATGCAAATTATACAAAGATAAAAGAAAAATATGGCGATATTGATGTTGTAATAGGAGGACCGCCTTGTCAAGGATTTTCCAATGCTAATCGTCAAAAAAACCATGCAATTAGTCAAAATAATTCTTTAGTAAAAGAGTATATAAGAGCTATTTTACAATTAAAACCAAAGGCTTTTGTAATGGAAAATGTGAGCATGCTTAGGTCAGATGTTCATAGATTTTATTTATGTAGTGATGATCAAGCATTAGTTGATAACAACATAATAGAAACATCTAATACGGAGCTGCTTTTACTAGACGCGGCATTTGTGTTTGATGGAGTGATAAACATTGTACAATCTCAAGAATTAGTAGAGCAATATAGGTGGGATGATATTGACTACCTTGAACTTAATGTAATTTATAAAGCATCAAAAAATGCAGGCAAATTTAAAAGTGTATTAGAAAAACATAAAACAAAAATAATAAAGATTGCAGAAAAACATAAAGATTTTGATGAAACTGATCCTATTTTTAGGGCAGACAACGTGGCTTTTGATGCAATGTTGAATTATTATGCAGGTGAAATAGCGGAATCAAAAATTCGAAGGTTAATTGAACCGGCCATTATGTATCAGAGGATGATAAGCAAGGCTCAAGAGATATTTGAGAACGATATAATAGTTGATAGTTATACAGATAAAAAGGGACTCGTTGCAAATATCCGTTCCTATGCAGTGTTTGATTATTTAAAGGCAAAATTGTGTAGTACAGATAATGAAAATGGTTATGTAATTTCGGCAGACGTTTTATCTGCAACACAATTTGGCGCACCACAAAAGAGAATGCGCTTTGTAGTCATGGGAATTCGTAAGGATATTGCAGGTGAAGTGAAACTGCCAGAAGGAAAGTTCAAAAAAGGTCCATTTAGAACCGTTGAGGATGCGATTAAAGATTTAGAAGATGTTGATCCTGTTTTCAATATTTCTGATGATATAGATGGCATTAAATTGCAAAAGAAATCAGATTTAAGCGAGTTGGCTCAATCACTTCGGGATTCTAAGGTGTTGCATAATCACATTATAACCAAAACAACGGATGTCGCGATGAAACGTTTTATAGCATTAGAGCAAGGCCAGAATTTTCATTCGTTATCTGAAGAATTGAAGACCAACACATATACAGATGTAACTAGAACTCAGAATACGATTTATTTACGTTTAAAGTACAATGAGCCTTCAGGTACAGTTGTTAATGTGCGTAAATCAATGTGGGTCCATCCTACAAAGAATAGGGCTATTAGTATTAGAGAAGCAGCGCGTTTGCAGACTTTTCCAGATAGCTTTGTTTTTTGTGGGACAAAAGATAAGCAGTATCAGCAAGTAGGAAATGCTGTTCCGCCTATAATGGCAAAAGCTATAGCTAAGAAGTTAGCCAATCAATTAAATAAGGCATTGGAAAAAAATAAAGAGAAGATATGAGCCGAAGAGAGTATTATTTTAACTCGATTAATAAAACGTAGCGTCGGAACAACTGCCTGAATTAATAAGAAGATCTGAAAAAGTCAATATATCCATATGGATTTAAATAAATTGTTTTCATTGAATATACGGATACTGTTATCTAATATAAAAAAGGTTAAAAATATGGAGAATAGGACAGGACAAAAATGGTCTAGAGAGGAAACGATATTAGCTTTTGAATTATATTGCCGTACGCCATTTTCTAAAATTACAAAAACTAATAAGGATATTATTGAACTTGCGAAATTATTAGGAAGATCTCCAAGTTCTGTTGGCTTAAAAATGGCAAATCTTGCTCATTTTGATCCGGAGATACAGCGACGTAATTTGAGTGGGATGGCTCATGGAAGTAAATTGGATAAAGACATTTGTGAAGAATTTGCAAATGATTGGGAAGCACTATATTTAGAGTCTCAAAGAATATTAGCTAATAAGAAGAAAGTTCCTTTTGAAGAAATGATAGATTTGGGTATAGAAAGCGAATGGGTACTGTGGCCAAAAGGCGAGTATTATGATGCTCAGGTCAAATTGCGCATGGGACAGTATTTTTTTAGGATAGTTGTTTTAAATGCATATTCTAACAAATGTTGTGTTACAGGACTAAAAGATCCTCAGTTATTGATTGCGAGTCATATAAAACCATGGCGTGTAAGTGATATAAGAACAGAGCGGACTAACCCGCATAATGGTTTATGTTTAAATGCTTTGCATGATAAAGCATTTGACCGGGGATTGATAACCCTGAGTAAAAACTATGAAATGATTATTTCTTCCAAGTTAAAATATGTTGAGATGGACAATGATACAAGAAAATGGTTTATGCAATATGAACATCAAAAAATAAATTTACCTGATAAATTTATACCTGATAAAAAATTTATTGAATATCATAATGATATGATTTTCCAAGGTTAAGGGAGTGGAAAAAGTGGACAATTTGACGCAGGAACAACGGCGTAAGAATATGCAACATATCCGTTCCAAAGATACATCCATTGAAATTGTTCTTAGAAAGAAATTATGGGAAAAGGGATATCGTTATCGGAAGAATCTGAATAATTTACCTGGAAAGCCAGATATTGTTTTGACAAAATATAAGATCGCTGTGTTTTGTGATGGAGAGTTTTTCCACGGAAAGGATTGGGAGATTCTAAAACCTAAATTGGAAAAAAGCAAAAATTCTGATTATTGGATTAGAAAAATATCACGAAATATTGAGCGTGATGATGAAGTAAATAAGGAACTTTTGTTTCAAGGTTGGACAGTTATTCGCTTTTGGGGGAAAGAGATAACACAAAATATAGATGAATGCATACGTGTAATCGAAGAAACTATATGGAGTATCAAAATGGAGAATATTGAGATGGATAACGATATCATGTGATGATGGATTGTAAGTGCCCAATATTAATGCGGTCAGATACAAAATTACCCTAGCCCTTTGCGAGTTGGAGCAATTCACTATAATTAACATGCGATTTTTGATAGATCGGAGTTTTTCACTCCATGATGCCAGTTCTGCCAGCTGTTCATCAGTCATATCTTTACTTGACCGATGCTCCAACAGAAATTTGAGATGATTATTCCGGGGCTCTTTGTCCGGAATACTCACACAGTGCGATAAATATGATGGCCTTTTTGAAGGTACGCTATCGGGAAGTGAAATCGAACAAATATTCCGAGGCTTGCTTCCTACTGCAAATGCTGTACTTGATAAAAAATATGATAACATTAGTGCAGACGACGAAGTAAAAAAGGCTGTGTTGGAATTTAGGGAACAAAATGCAGAACGCAGTGAATTTAATTATTATTATGAGATTCCACTGGAAGATAGGTTTTTGTTGCTTCGCTTCTTCTTCTTAGATAATCAGGATTTGAATGATATGTGGAAAGCATCAAAACAAGGATTTGAATGGATGATTCTGGATGCTATCTATAATGAAGGTAAAATTCAGGAGATTCATCAAAAAATGAAGAAACCGGTCAAGCGGTTTTTTAAGTCGTTTGATTCAATATTTACATTGAATTACGATAATAATATTGAAAGGCTGATAAATAAAGCAATTTATCATTTGCATGGGGACTATTCTGTGCTTGATGACTCTGAAAATCCTGAAACAGTTCAAGGGTTTTTGAACAAGCAAAAAGGAAAAATCGTTATGAATCCTGATTATCCACAATGTTATTGTAATGCGCTACTTAATTTCAGTGGAAAGAGTAAATATAAAGAAGCGCAGAATAAAGTAAAGGAAATTGAAGTTCTGCAAAGACTAAAGCAATTGCATGACACAGATATAGATGAATTTAAGATAGTGAGGGCAGGTATAGAATTAATAAAAGCTGAAAATGCTCAAATTATAGATACCTATATTGCACACCCTGAATTGAAAATAGCAACGAATTATCATTTTGGAGAACTTGAAAAACTCTCAGGCGAGTTACATATTATGGGACTTTTACCACAGAATGATAGTCATATATTTGCTTGCATAGAAAAAAGCTCAGTGGATAAGGTTATTTTCTACTCATATGGGGAATCACCGAAAGCATTGCCATTGACTAAACCATATGAATTTGCGGACATTAAGCAATTGTGGAAGTCATTGGATGCGAATCAGCCACAGTATAATTGTGGTAGAAAGTATCCTAATTCTGATGATGCTAAGAAGTTTTTTGAAGTGTTTAATGCTTTATCACTTGATCCGATCACAAAAGAAGAAATTGAAAAAGAAGCGAACTCAATTCCTGAATATATTGCAATTCCATTATGTAAAGAAGCTATGAATTTGATAAAAATTCGGGAAACACCAAAAAGTGAAGGCGAACTTATTAAACAGTTTAGAATGGTTAGTAGAATTGCTTTAAGAGAGGGGATTTATCCGTCAGCCTTTTATTTGCTTTTAATAGATAATTATTCAAAATTACCGATTAAAAGATAGTTTGCGTATAATGACGGATAAAACAATAAAAAGCTATGCATTGCATAGCAAATTGAAAGCGAGGTGTTATGATGACCATGGAAGAAATTCTTGCAGGGGAATCTAAGAATGTAGAGTTCAAAGAGAGCCTGCCGGAGAAAAGTATCAAATATATGAAGTCTGTAGTTGCATTTGCAAATGGAACCGGAGGGAAAATCATTTTTGGAATTGCTGATAAGACCAGAGAAGTTGTCGGTTTTGCCAAGGAAGATGTGTTCGAAAAAATGGATGCCATTGCCAATGCCGTATCAGATAGCTGCGAACCGGCAATTATCCCGGATATTTCTTTACAGACGATTAATGGTAAGACTGTTATTGTGGTAGAGATTTCTGAGGGCAGACAGCGCCCATATTATATCAAAGCTCTTGGCAGAGATGGAGGCGTATATGTTCGTGTTGCCGGAACTACCCGCCTTGCTGATGAATATATGATAAAAGAATTGCTATTTGAGGGCAGCAACCGCTACTACGATCAGGCTTTGTGTACCGGATTGAATATCACGGATGAAGATATTGATGCCCTTTGTAAAGCTATGAAAGAACAGGCAGTCAAAAATGCCCATACGGAGGAACAGAAAGCATCTATCAAAGATGTTGGCAGACAACAGCTTCGTTCCTGGGGGGTTTTGATTGAACGTGATGGAAAAGATTATCCGTCCAATGCCTTTGCTATTTTGACAGGCAACGCAGGACTTCATGTTGCAACGCAATGTGGCGTGTTCAAAGGCACAACAAAAGCGGTATTTGTTGATCGACGGGAATATACCGGTCTGCTTTGGGAACAGATAGATGAAGCATTTCAGTTTGTTCTGCGAAATATTCACCTGGGCGCTACTATTGTGGGGATTTATCGCCAGGATGTTTATGAGATCCCACCGGATGCCATTCGTGAGTTAATTATCAATGCCATGGTGCATCGTAGTTATTTGGATCATGGTACGATACAGGTTGCGGTGTATGATAACCGCTTGGAAATCACCTCCCCAGGAAAGCTGCCAATGGGACAAACTATGGAGCGTATGAAAGAGGGCTATTCCAAAATCAGAAATGAAGCTCTTGCTCATGCCTTTGCGTATATGAATCTAATTGAGCATTGGGGAAGCGGCATTCCGAGAATTATTGATAAAGTCAAAGCTGCCGGACTGCGGGAACCAGAGTTTATTGGTGGCGAGGTTGATTTGCGTATCAATATCTATCGAGGTCAAATTGACGGCACTGTTGACCTCAATGCTTCCAATACTGCCGTTAAACCGCCGGGAAACCGCCGGGAAACCGCCGATAAAGTGCCGGCAAATGAACAGGAACAGCAAATTTATAAATATGTATCGGAAAATGCCGGCATTACAACAGCACAGGCAATGAAACTTCTTGGTATCAAACAGCGTAGAACCAGAGAAATACTGGTTAAAATGGTTGAAAAAGGATGGCTGAGAAAAGAAGGTGCTTCAAGAAGCACAATTTATGTAAAAAATACAGAAGGGAGATAATGCAGCATGGATACAGACAAAGTAATACAAGACTTGAACCGCAGATTTGCTGCACCTCTGCCGGAGGTTTACCACCGTCGGATCATCTTCTGGTACGATGAAGATAAGGAATTTGAGGATAAGCTGGACGAAGTGGTTTTAGAGAATGCAATGGATAGGAATTGTACTCAATTCTGTAAGTATAAAACTTTAATGCATTGAGTTGGACTGTAGGTATTAGTACGTCTAAGTAAAGGCGTACCTGTTTCAATGGACAGCATAAAAAAATCTGTAATATGCGGGGCTGTAATATTGGTGATGTCATGGAATTGGCTAAACATTGTTTCGCTAATTGATAATTACATGGAAAGGATGGATGGGAGTAATTTTGAGGGAAAATCCAGATTTACTATCGGGAAATAGCGGAGAACGATAGAACAGATACGCAGTTTAGAACAGCTGTTGCAAACGTAAAGAGGCTTTAAGAGCTGTGGACAGATCAAGGGAGAAAAGTCCAGACAGTAAAAGGAACAGCGTCTGCGGCTGTTCTCGTCCCGATAGTGTGGAACAAGGAAACGATGCCATCGGATTTCTTTAGAGATGGTAGAGGAGTCTTTGGAAAGAGCCCTGGCCATTTGAGAAAAAGAGAAGCCTTTTTCGATCATGATTTCAATCTCTGCACGATCAGAAAGAGCAAGATGCTTAAAGTTACCAATATGATGAGTTGCCATGATGACCTCCAATCCGCTCCGGGGAGTACAGGATAACACGATTGCAAAGGTAAAATCCACCCCTGATTTATAGAGAAGCAAAAAAGGAGAAAAATCAGAAATAACTTTTTCATTTAACGGCCTTGCAAAAAATTCAAAAAAATTAGCACTCGGGGCTTGACAGTGCTGATAATACGTGCTATATTACATATAGAACAAAGGAACAGAGATAAAAAGTAAGGTTCCCAAGTTCCGAAAACAACACTTCGGTTTTCCCAAAGTGCTAAAATAAATTTTTATATGTCTATTGAAAGGAGATATGACTTATGATGATGCCTAGTATTTTTGGAGAAAATTTATTTGATGATTTTATGGATTTCCCATTTGACAGAGAATTCTTTGGAAGAAGACCTCTGTATGGAAACAGTGAGAAGAACATTATGAAGACAGATGTAAAAGAAACAGACAATGCTTATGAACTGGATATTGATCTGCCGGGCTTTAAGAAAGATGAAGTTACTGCAAAACTGGAGAATGGCTATCTGACCATCAGCGCTACTAAAGGCATGAACAAGGATGAGCAGAACAAAGAAGGCAAATACATCCGTAGAGAGCGCTATGCAGGAGCTATGAGCAGAAGCTTCTATATAGGTGAAAATGTTCAGCAGGAGGACATTCATGCGAAGTTTGAAGATGGTATCTTGAAACTCACCGTTCCAAAAGAAGATCCTAAGAAAGTAGAAGAAAAGAAATATATCTCCATTGAGGGATAAAATAACAGTGCCGCAGCCTTGGCTGCCTGAGAAAAGGCCTGGAAACAGTCAACAGAAAGACTTGTTTCCGGGCCTTAATTTTATGTGCTGTTATATTGCAAAAGACACGCTAATTATTGCTTCTGACAGGCTGTAGCAGACAGGGGATTAAAAAGGGGTTGACAAATATTCTTTTATAGTATATTATTCCTATAAGATTACTAGGAAATAAAAATTCCGCTGCAGACAGCGGGACATTCACCCTCTCAGCAGTTGCCAAAAGTGCAGGCAGACATGCCCCTTGGTTTACTGTCTGAGGAAATAAAAGAAAGGCGGTATTTTATGGCTGAAAAAATTTATGCAAGCGTACAGGAATTAATAGGAAGAACTCCTCTTATGGAAATAGGGAATATTGAGAAGGAAGAAGGACTGGAGGCCAGAGTTCTGGTTAAGCTGGAATACCTGAACCCAGCGGGAAGCGTAAAAGACAGAATTGCAAAAAACATGATCGAGGATGCAGAGGAGAAAGGCCTTTTAAAACCTGGTGCAACGATCATCGAGCCTACTTCAGGAAATACAGGAATAGGTCTGGCAGCGATTGCAGCATCTAAAGGCTACCGTTTGATTCTGACCATGCCGGAGACTATGAGTGTGGAAAGAAGGAACATTCTGAAGGCTTACGGGGCGGAGATCGTTCTTACAGAAGGAGCCAGAGGAATGACTGGAGCCATTGAAAAAGCAGAGGAACTGGCAAAGGAGATTCCGGGAAGCTTTCTTACCCGTCAGTTTGAAAATCCGGCAAATCCAGCTATGCACAGGAAGACTACAGGTCCGGAAATCTGGGAGGATACAGATGGAAAGGTGGATATTTTGGTGGCAGGAGTAGGAACCGGCGGTACAATTACAGGAACCGGCGAATATCTGAAATCAAAAAATCCTCAGGTGAAGGTTGTAGCTGTAGAGCCATCGGATTCTCCGGTACTTTCTAAAGGAACAGCGGGTCCTCATAAAATCCAGGGTATTGGCGCCGGGTTTGTGCCAAAGGCTCTGAATACTCAGATTTATGATGAGATTCTGGCTCTTGGAAGTGAAGAGTCCTTTGCCGCGGCAAAACTTCTGGCGCATAAAGAAGGAATCCTGGTGGGGATTTCTTCAGGGGCTGCCCTGCATGGCGCTATTGAACTGGCCAAGAGACCGGAAAATAAAGGGAAAACCATTGTAGTCATTTTGCCGGACAGCGGAGACCGGTATTATTCTACACCACTTTTCGAGGGATAAGATGAAGATTTCAACAAAAGGAAGATATGCGTTAAGACTGATGCTGGATATTGCTGCTCATGACAGCGGAGAACCGGTAAGGATTAAAGAAATCGCATCCAGGCAGGAAATTTCCGCCAAATATCTGGAACAGATTGTAGCTATTTTGTCTAAAGCCGGCTATGTAAAAAGCATACGAGGACCTCAGGGCGGCTATCGTCTGACCAGAAAGCCTGAAGAATACTCTCTGGGAGACATTCTCAGGCTTACAGAGGGCAGCCTGGCACCGGTAGAATGTCTGGAAGGAGAATCCAATCAATGCCCCCGGGCCGGGGACTGCATTACCCTTCTCTTTTGGAAAAAGCTAGACAAGGCAATCAGAGAAGTCACAGAAGGCTATACCCTGGAAGACCTTCTGACCTGGCAGAACCAGGCCGGCAATAATTACATCATCTAAATATTAAGGGGATTTTGGGAGTCAGAAGGACGGAAAAATCTATCAAAACATGAAAAAGAAGCAGACATATAGGAGGAAAGCCTGTATGATCTGCTTCTTTTGGTGTGATACATCCGGCAGATGGCTGCCGTGCTTGTGCGAGCAAACATTTGCCGGGTAACGGACAGTGGGGACCCCGCCGATACGCCTGAATATCTTCGGGGCCCCGCCACCGGACCGGACATGAGTTCCCGGTCCTTGTGACATCCCCGGGATATGCATGAAAACATATCTGTTCCGGAGATGCCTGGCTAAGGCTGGACAGCGGACTGTCCAGCTTGTGCGGCAGTCGCCAAAAGGACATGCGAGCATGTCCCCTTGGCTCGTTGCACGCAAAAATAAAGAAAAATGTGATATATGTAATCGGAAAATGACGGGGTATCATTTCCCTGATTACCGGATCTTCATGGGATACTGATTATCAAAGCAGGCCTTACAGATAGGAAGGTCTCCTACCATGGACTGAAGGTCTTCGATTTTCATGTATCCCAGAGAATCTGCCCCGATCATGGAACAGATTTCTTCTGTGGAATGGGAAGAGGCGATCAACTGCTTGTTGGATGGTATATCCGTGCCAAAATAGCAGGGATATAAAAAGGGGGGCGAGCTGATCCGTACATGGACGCTTACAGCCCCTGCCTTTTTCAGCATATGAATCAGATTGGCGATGGTGGTGCCCCGGACGATAGAGTCGTCCACTAATACGATACGCTTTCCTTTTACCACAGACTCCAAAACATTGAGCTTAAGGCGGACGCTGTTTTCCCGCTCTTTCTGAGTAGGTTTGATAAAGGTCCTGCCTACATAGCTGTTTTTATAGAAAGCAAGGCCGAAGGGGATCCCGGAAGCCTCTGAGAAGCCTTTTGCTGCGGGAATACCGGAGTCCGGAACCCCGCAGACCAGATCTGCTTCCACCGGATAGGATTTTGCCAGAGCGGCTCCTGCCTGGATTCGGGCGTCATAGATATTGATGTTATCCATGGTGCTGTCCAGCCTTGCAAAATAAATATATTCAAAGATACAGTGAGCTTTCTTTTCCTGACAGAGCGTATAGTCAGAAGAAATCCCCTGTTCTGTAATAGTGATGATCTCACCGGGTCGGATATCCCGGACAAATTCAGCGCCAACGCTTTGGAGGGCGCAGCTTTCAGAAGCCAGGATATAGGCGTTGTCTCTCTTTCCAAGACACAAAGGTTTCAGACCAAGGGGATCCCGGACTCCGATGAGCTTTCTGGGGCTGGCGATGACCAGACCGTAAGCTCCCCGGATCATACCGGCTGTTTTCAGGATAGCCTCTTCTACAGTCTTAGAGGTTATACGTTCTCTTGCGATACAGTAGGCGATTACCTCTGAATCAGTAGTGGTATGAAAGAGGGCGCCGTTTTTCTCCAGATGATCCCGCAGTTCCTGGGCGTTGACCAGGTTTCCGTTGTGGGCCAGAGCCAGAGTTCCCTTTACATAGTTCAGCACCAGAGGCTGGGCGTTGGCCAGAGTGGTGGCTCCTGTGGTGGAGTACCGCACATGTCCGATTCCCAGATTGCCATGGAGGCTGTGGAGATTTTCTTCTTTAAATACCTCGCTGACCAGTCCCATGCCTTTGTGGGAATCAATATTTCCCTTAGGTCCTTTGGTGTCGCTTACGGCAATGCCGCAGGACTCCTGCCCTCTGTGCTGGAGGGCAGAGAGTCCGTAGTAGATGGAAGGCGCTACGTCGTTTCCGGAAAAATCATAGATACCGAAAACGCCGCAGGCTTCTTTTATTTCATATTGTGCATCCAGTTCCATTTGGAGTAGGCTCCTTTACACGGAGAAGAGGAGAGCATCATAGGTAGGATATGGAAGCTCCTCATCCGGAATTTTTGCTTCGGCTTCATCGGCGGCTGCCCGCAGCTCATCCATAGTAGCGAGAACGGTCTTATGGCAGTAGTCTGCAGATTCCTGCATGGAGCCTTTTTTATCGATCTCCTGGATCTCTTCATCCAGTGTAGACAGAGCAGATGAAATCTTTTCGTAGGCATCCCCCAGAGAAGAAACCAGACTTTCAGCAGAAGCGGTAGGTACAGAAGGCGCCAGCGCTTTCATGGCCAGAGCATTGTCTGACACGGAAGCTGCATAGCTGCTTACTGCAGGAAGGAAGTCTTTGGTAAGCATTTCCTTCATGGTCTTTGCCTCAATGCCGATGGTTTTTACATAGTTCTCAAGAAGAATCTCGTAACGGGAGAAGATTTCTTCTTTTGTAAAGATGTGATGCTTTGTGAAAAGCTCCACGTTCTTGTCAGAGATAAACTGAGGGAGGCAGTCAGGAGTAGATTCCAGATTGTATAAACCTCTTTTTTTGGCTTCTTCCACCCACTCTTCTGTGTAGCCGTTTCCGTTGAAGATTACTTTTTTATGTTTCTTAATGGCACGTTTGATCAGTTCATGTACAGCATGCTCCATATCTTCCGGTGCAGTTCCTTCCAGCTCTTTGGCGAACTGAGACAGGGCTTCTGCCACAGCTGTGTTCAGGATAATATTTGGTGTTGCCACAGAAGCAGAGGAACCAAGCATACGGAACTCAAATTTGTTTCCGGTAAAGGCGAAAGGTGAAGTACGGTTTCTGTCCGTGTTATCTTTCATAAAATGAGGAAGCACATGTGCACCGGTCTCCAGCTGTACGCTTTGATGCTCGTCAAAGTAAGTATCCTCTTCAATAGATTTCAGAACTGCGGTCAGTTCATCTCCCAGGAAAATGGATACGATAGCCGGTGGGGCTTCGTTGCCGCCCAGCCTGTGGTCATTTCCGGCGCTGGCTGCGGAAACACGCATCAGATCTGCATATTCGTCCACGGCTTTGATAACCGCCATCAGGAATACCAGGAACTGGATATTCTGATCCGGCGTTTTTCCCGGATCTAACAGGTTTTCTCCTGTATTTGTAGAGATAGACCAGTTGTTGTGCTTGCCGCTTCCGTTGATGCCTTCAAAGGGTTTTTCATGGAGCAGGCAGGCAAGGCCGTGTTTATCTGCCACTTTTTTCATGATCTCCATGGTCAGCTGATTGTGGTCAACGGCCACGTTGGCGGTGTCAAAGATAGGTGCCAGTTCATGCTGAGAAGGAGCTACTTCGTTGTGTTTTGTCTTAGCAGGGATTCCCAGCTTCCACAGCTCTTCATCCAGGTCATGCATATAAGCGGCAACTCTTGGCTTCAGAGCGCCGAAGTAGTGATCTTCCATTTCCTGTCCTCTGGGTGCGGAAGCTCCCATTAAAGTTCTTCCGCAGAAAACCAGGTCACGGCGCTGTTTGTATAAATCTTTATCTACAAGGAAATATTCCTGCTCTGGTCCGATGGTGGTGGAAACATGAGTTACGGCTGTATTGCCCAGAATGTGCAGGATCTTTACTGCCTCATTGCTCAGGGCTTCCATGGAGCGGAGCAGAGGAGTTTTCTTATCCAGAGCTTCTCCGCCATAGGAACAGAAAGCTGTAGGAATATACAGGGTTCCGTCTTTGATAAAGGCCGGAGAGGTAGGATCCCATGCGGTGTATCCTCTGGCTTCGAAGGTAGCTCTCAGTCCGCCTGAAGGGAAGCTGGACGCATCCGGCTCGCCTTTCACAAGTTCTTTTCCGGAAAAATCCATGATCACTTCTCCGTTTGAAGTGGGGGAGATAAAGCTGTCATGTTTTTCAGCGGTAAAGCCTGTCATAGGCTGGAACCAATGTGTAAAATGGGTAGCGCCGTTTTCTACGGCCCACTCCTTCATGGCAACTGCCACAGAGTTTGCTACTTCCAGCTCCAGATGGGTGCCGTTCTCAATGGTTTTCTTAAGAGCTTTGTAAACATCTTTCGGAAGTTTGTTTCTCATGACCTTATCATTAAATACCAGGCTTCCGTATAAAGCAGGAATATCTTTTTTCATAGTATGCTCCTTTCCTACAGATTCCTTTTGCAGAATCTGTTTTCCATAGAAATAGAAAAAGCGCCCTGGATATCTCTATCCAAAGCGCCTTTGCTTTACGTTGTGTAGTATATACTCAGGGAAAGAAAAATGTCAATCCCTTTTTTGAAATTTTTTAAAATTCTTTTTCCTTTCTGTTTAAAAAAGCCGGGAGCAGGGGATACTTAGATATCCTTATGATGCCATATGTCTGCAATGTCTGCAGGCAGTCATGAGCGCTATGACCTGAAAAATCCTGGCATCATAGTATAAAGCAGGAGGTTGTTTTTATGGAAGATATGAAGATATGTCTGAAAAAGCCGGACGATGTAAAGGAATTTGTCCGGGCGGCAAGGAAATGTGACTTCGATGTGGACCTGGCCTATAACAGCGCCGTAGTAGACGGGAAATCTATATTAGGAGTATTTGCCCTGGGACTGGAGAAACCTCTTGTGGTGAGCTGCCACGGAGAAAACAGAGAGTTTCGCCAGAGTATCCAGAAATTTCAGTTATAAAAATTTTTTCAAAACAGGGATTTACAAAATGAAAAAAATCGGTTATAGTAGACAGCAGTTATGAATAAAGTTATGACGAAGGCGTCAGAATTTCTGTTGAGGAGATTCTGACGCTTTTTTCATTTGTATGGAAAAATCAGGAGGAAAATGTGATGGTAAAATATGTATTCGTAACCGGAGGAGTGGTCTCAGGCCTGGGTAAAGGGATCACGGCTGCCTCTCTGGGAAGGCTTTTGAAAGCAAGAGGGTATCAGGTGACCATGCAGAAGTTTGACCCTTACATTAATATGGACCCGGGTACTATGAACCCTATCCAGCATGGAGAAGTCTTTGTTACTGACGACGGCACAGAGACAGATCTGGATCTGGGACATTATGAGAGATTTATTGATGAAAGCCTGGATAAAAATTCAAATGTGACTACGGGAAAGATTTACTGGACAGTGCTTCAGAAGGAACGTCACGGGGATTATGGCGGCGGCACGGTACAGGTCATCCCTCACATTACCAATGAGATCAAAAGCCGGTTTTACAGAGGAAAAACTCCTGAGGAAGACCGGATTGCGATTATAGAAGTGGGAGGAACTGCAGGAGATATTGAGAGCCAGCCTTTCCTGGAAGCCATCCGTCAGTTCCAGCATGATGTGGGAAAGGAAAACGCAGTGCTGATCCACGTGACCCTGGTACCTTATCTGAAAGCTTCCGGAGAGCTGAAGACCAAGCCTACTCAGGCCAGTGTAAAAGAACTTCAGAGCATGGGTCTGTGGCCGGATGTATTGGTATGCCGTTCGGAGTATCGGCTGTCTGATGAGCTGAAAGACAAGATCGCACTGTTCTGTAATGTACCGCCCAATCATGTACTCCAGAATCTGGATGTGGAATACCTGTATGAGGCCCCTCTGGCTATGGAAAAAGAACATCTGGCTCAGGTGGTCTGTGAATGTCTTCATATCCCATGCCCGGAACCGGACCTTACAGACTGGACGGCTATGGTGGAGAACCTGCGGAATCCCCAGTCCGAGACAGAAATCGCTATCGTAGGGAAATACATCCAGCTTCATGACGCTTACTTAAGTGTGGTAGAAGCCTTAAAGCATGGAGGTATTGCCAGTCGGGTAAACGTCAATATCCGCTGGGTAGACTCAGAAGAAATCGAGAGCCAGGGCTGCCAGGCGCTCTTGAAAGGCGTAGACGGAATCCTGATCCCGGGAGGCTTTGGACACAGAGGAACGGAAGGAAAGATCCAGGCTGTAAAATATGCCAGGGAAAACAAGATTCCATTCCTGGGAATCTGTCTGGGCATGCAGATGGCTATTGTAGAATTTGCCAGAAATGTAGCCGGTTTTAAGGACGCCAACAGCGCAGAACTGAATCCTGACACCATGCACCCGGTGATCTATCTTATGCCGGAACAGAACGGCGTGGAAAATATCGGAGGAACCCTCCGTCTGGGAGCTTATCCCTGTGTGCTGAAAGAGGGAACAAAGGCATATGAATTATACGGAGCAAAAGAAATTTCCGAGCGTCACAGACACCGCTATGAAGTAAACAACGACTACCGGTCTGCTCTGGAAGAACATGGAATGACCATGGCAGGTCTTTCCCCTGACGGACGGATCGTGGAAATGATAGAGCTGAAGGATCACCCCTTCTTCATTGGAACTCAGGGGCATCCGGAATTGAAATCCAGACCAAACCGTGCCCATCCGCTGTTCCGAGGATTCGTAAAAGCAGCAGACGAGTATGGAAGAGGAAAAAGAAACAGATAGGGAGGAAAATGTGATGAGAGAACAACAACAGGGACTGTACAGTCCCGCCTTTGAACATGACAACTGTGGAATCGGCGCAGTGGTAAACAGCAAGGGAATCAAGAGCCATCTGACGGTGGAGAGAGCACTCCATATCGTGGAGAACCTGGAACACAGAGCCGGAAAAGATGCAGAGGGAAAGACAGGAGACGGCGTGGGAATCCTTCTTCAGATTTCTCATAAATTCTTTTCCAAGGTCTGTAAAAAAATGGGGATCGATCTGGGAGGAGAGAGAGAATATGGTATTGCCCAGCTTTTCTTCCCTCAGGATGAACTGAAAAGAAACCAGGCTAAGAAGATGTTTGAGATCATTGTGGAGAAAGAGGGACTGGAGCTTTTAGGTTTCCGTGAGGTTCCTGTATATCCGGATGTTCTGGGACACAAGGCCAAAGAGTGTATGCCTCATATCATGCAGGCCTTTATTAAAAAACCGGAAAATGTAGAAAAAGGACTGGATTTTGACCGGAAGCTGTATATTGCCCGGAGAGTCTTCGAGCAGAGTAACGATAATACTTATGTGGTTTCTATGTCCAGCCGTACCATTGTATATAAAGGAATGTTCCTGGTAGGACAGCTCCGCACTTTCTTTGCGGATCTCCAGGATAAAGACTATGAATCTGCTATCGCTACTGTCCATTCCAGATTCAGCACCAATACAAACCCAAGCTGGGAGAGAGCCCATCCTAACCGTTTTATCGTACATAACGGGGAAATCAATACCATCCGGGGAAATGCGGACAAAATGCAGGCAAGGGAAGAAAATATGGAGTCTGCCCACTTAAAAGACCAGCTTCACAAGGTCCTTCCAGTGGTAAACCGTCAGGGTTCTGACTCAGCAATGCTGGACAACACTCTGGAATTCCTGGTAATGAGCGGTATGGATCTGCCTCTGGCAGTAATGATCACCATTCCGGAACCCTGGGCCAACAACCAGACCCTTTCCCAGGAGATCCGGGATTTCTATCAGTATTATGCAACCATGATGGAGCCATGGGACGGTCCGGCCTCTATTGTATTTTCAGACGGCGATCTGCTGGGCGCTGTACTGGACAGAAACGGCCTTCGTCCTTCCAGATATTATGTTATGAAAAACGGTGATGTGATCCTGGCTTCTGAGGTGGGTGTTCTTCCTGTACCGGAAGAGGAGATTGTTCTGAAAGAAAGACTCCATCCTGGAAAAATGCTTCTGGTAGATACCGTAAAAGGCAAGATTTTAAGCGATGAAGAGATCAAGGAGATTTATGCCAATGCCCAGCCTTACGGCGAGTGGCTGGACAGCAACCTCATCGAGCTGAAGGATCTGAAGATCCCTAACATGCGGGTGGAGGAATATACTTCCGAGCAGAGAAGAAGACTTCAGAAGACTTTCGGATATACTTATGAAGAATATAGAAAGTCCATTTATGAAATGGCCTTAAAAGGCAGTGAAGGCATTGCTGCCATGGGCGTGGATACCCCTCTGGCAGTGTTGTCCAAGAGGAACCGTCCTCTCTTTGATTACTTTAAGCAGCTTTTTGCACAGGTTACCAATCCGCCGATTGACGCCATTCGTGAAGAGATTGTTACCAGTACCACGGTTTATGTAGGAAAAGACGGAAACCTGCTGGAAGAAGTGCCGGAAAACTGCCAGGTACTGAAGATCAATAATCCGATCCTGACCAATACAGACCTGTTAAAGATCAAGAACATGAAGGAAAAAGGCTTTAAGGTAGCGGTGGTTCCTATTACTTACTACAAGAGTACAAAGCTGGAAAGAGCCATTGACCGTCTCTTTGTAGAGGTGGATAAAGCCTATAAAGACGGAGCCAACATCCTGATCCTTTCCGACAGAGGGGTGGATGAGAACCATGTGCCCATTCCTTCTCTGCTGGCGGTATCTGCGGTACACCAGCATCTGGTAGATACCAAGAAACAGACTTCTCTTTCTCTGATCCTGGAATCCGGAGAACCAAGAGAGGTACATCATTTTGCAACCCTTCTCGGATATGGCGCCTGTGCAGTCAATCCATACCTGGCGCTGGAGACGATCCAGGAGCTGATCGATGAAAAACTGCTGGACAAAGATTATTATGCGGCAGTAAATGATTACAATTACGCTGTGATCCACGGCATTGTAAAGATCGCTTCCAAAATGGGTATTTCCACTATCCAGTCCTATCAGGGCGCAAAGATCTTTGAGGCTATCGGTATTTCCCAGGAAGTCATCGATAAATATTTTGCAGGCACAGTCAGCCGTGTAGGCGGCATCACCCTGGATGACATTGCCAAAAACGTGGATGAGCTTCATTCAAAAGCCTTCGATCCCCTTGGAAGAGCAGTGGATCTCACTCTGGACAGCATTGGAAAGCATAAGATGAGAAGCGGCGGCGAGGAACACCGGTACAATCCTGCAACTATCCACATGCTGCAGAAATCTACCCGTATGGGAGATTACGGCATGTTTAAAGAATATACAAAAATGGTAGACGAGGAGAGAAGCGGAAATCTCCGTTCCTTAATGGACTTTAACTTCCCGGAAAAGGGAATCCCTATTGAAGAAGTGGAAAGTGTAGAGGACATTGTAAAACGGTTTAAGACCGGAGCTATGTCTTACGGCTCCATTTCCCAGGAAGCCCATGAGACTCTGGCTATTGCCATGAATATGCTTCATGGAAAATCCAACACCGGTGAGGGTGGAGAAAGTGAAGAACGTCTGGATTCTGCAGGAACTGCTGTGGACAGATGTTCTGCCATCAAACAGGTAGCCAGCGCCCGTTTCGGCGTTACCAGCCGGTATCTGGTAAGTGCAAAAGAGATTCAGATCAAGATGGCTCAGGGAGCAAAACCCGGAGAGGGCGGACATCTTCCTGCAAGAAAGGTATATCCATGGATCGCCAAGACCAGACATTCAACCCCTGGGGTAAGTCTGATCTCTCCGCCGCCACATCACGATATTTATTCTATCGAGGATTTGGCCCAGCTGATCTATGACCTGAAAAATGCCAATAAATATGCACGTATTTCCGTAAAACTTGTTTCTGAGGCAGGTGTGGGAACCGTAGCTGCCGGCGTTGCCAAAGCAGGCGCCCAGGTTATTCTGATCTCCGGATATGACGGAGGTACCGGCGCAGCTCCGGAAAGCTCTATCCACAACGCAGGACTGCCCTGGGAGCTGGGACTGGCAGAGACCCATCAGACCCTGCTGATGAATGGTCTGAGAAGCCGTGTGATGATTGAGACAGACGGTAAGCTCATGAGCGGAAGAGACGTGGCTATCGCCGCCCTTCTGGGAGCAGAGGAATTCGGCTTTGCCACTGCGCCTCTGGTAACGATGGGCTGTGTGATGATGAGAGTCTGCAACCTGGATACCTGCCCTGTTGGCGTGGCAACCCAGAATCCGGAACTTCGGAAACGCTTTACCGGAAAACCGGAATATGTGGTAAACTTTATGAGATTTATCGCTGAGGAACTCCGTGAATATATGGCGAAACTGGGCGTCCGTACCATTGACGAGATGGTAGGAAGAAGCGACCTTCTGAAAGTAAAAGATAAAGCCCAGAATCCAATGGCTGCTAAGATCGATCTTAGCGCTATTCTGGAAAATCCTTTTGCAAAAGAAGGAGAACAGGTAACCTTTAACCCGGCGGATGTATACGACTTCCAGCTGGAGAAGACCCTGGACGAGAAAGTACTTCTGAAGAAATTTGCTTCTGCCCTGAAAAAAGGAGAAAAAGCTTCTGTATCTGTGGAAGTCAGCAACACAGACAGGACTTTCGGCACCATTCTGGGTGCAGAGATCACCAGACAGCATAAACACGGACTGCCGGAAGACACCCTGACTGTAAACTGCAAGGGAGCCGGCGGACAGAGCTTCGGCGCCTTTATCCCGAAAGGTCTGACCCTGAAACTGGAAGGAGATACCAACGATTATTACGGCAAAGGACTTTCCGGCGGAAAGCTGATCCTGTATCCGCCGAAAAACCGGAAATACTCTGCCCAGGATAATATGATCGCCGGTAACGTAGCTCTTTACGGAGCCACCAGCGGAAAAGTATTTATAAGCGGTATTGCAGGAGAACGTTTTGCCGTAAGAAACTCCGGCGCCTATGCCGTAGTAGAAGGGGTAGGAGAACATGGCTGCGAATACATGACCGGAGGCCGTGTGGTGATCCTTGGCTCTACAGGAAAGAATTTTGCCGCAGGTATGAGCGGCGGTATCGCTTATGTATTAGATGAAAACAATACTCTTTATAAAAATCTGAATAAAGATATGATTTCCATTGAACAGGTGGAAAGCAAGGTAGATGTTCATGAACTGAAAAGCCTGATTGAGGAGCATGTACAGTATACCGGCTCTGAGAGAGGAAAAGAAATCCTGGAAAACTTCACCGAATATCTTCCGAAGTTTAAGAAGATCATTCCTGATGATTACAAGAGAATGACATCCCTGAGCATTAAGCTGGAGGAACAGGGAATGAGTACAGAACAGGCACAGTTGGAAGCATTTACAGAAGTATTTTCGGAGGTATAAAGATGGGAAAACCGACAGGATTTTTAGATTATGAGAGAAAAGACGCAGTACAGACACCGCCTTTAGAGAGAATTAAGAACTTTAATGAATTCAAGAAACCTCTGCCCTTAGAGGAACAGCAGATCCAGGGAGCCCGCTGCATGGAATGCGGCGTTCCCTTCTGCCAGGCAGGTATGATGATCGCAGGGATGGCTTCCGGCTGTCCGCTGCACAACCTGGTGCCGGAGACCAATGATCTGGTATACCGGGGAAAATGGAGACAGGCTTACGAGAGACTGTCCAAGACCCATAGTTTTCCGGAATTTACCAGCCATGTGTGTCCTGCTCTGTGCGAAGCTGCCTGTACCTGTAATATTAACGGAGACCCGGTAGCCACAAAAGACAATGAAAAGGCAATTATCGAGACTGCCTGGAAAAACGGCTGGGTAGTTCCCCAGGTGCCTCCTGTGCGTACCGGAAAGAAGGTGGCGGTAGTAGGCAGCGGCCCTTCCGGACTGGCGGCAGCTCAGGAACTGAACCGGAAAGGACACTGGGTAACGGTATTTGAGAGGAATGACCGGGTAGGAGGACTTCTCCGCTACGGGATCCCCAACATGAAGCTGGACAAATCCATCATTGACCGGAGAGTGAAGCTCATGGAAGAAGAAGGAGTAGTCTTTAAAACCGGCGTGGACGTAGGCAAAGATGTGAAAGCTCAGGAACTTCTGAAAGAATTTGACCGGGTAGTCCTGGCCTGCGGAGCCTCCAATCCAAGAGATATCCAGGTGCCGGGAAGAGATGCGGGAAACATCTATTTTGCCGTAGACTTCCTGAAATCTGTGACCAAGAGCCTTCTGGATTCTAATTTTAAAGACAACCAGTTTATCCCTGCGAAAGGAAAACATGTGCTGGTCATCGGCGGCGGCGATACGGGAAATGACTGTGTGGGAACTGCTATCCGCCTGGGAGCAAAATCCGTTACCCAGTTAGAGATGATGCCTAAGCCTTCAGAAACCAGAACTCCCGGGAATCCATGGCCGGAGTGGCCAAGAGTGCTGAAGACCGATTATGGTCAGGAGGAATCCATTGCAGTCTTCGGGAAAGACCCCAGAATCTATCAGACAACTGTGACAGAGTTTTTAAAAGACGATAAAGGCAATGTGCAGAAAGCCAAGATCGTCAGCCTGGAGCCGAAGAAAGACGAAAAGACAGGACGTATGAACATGGTTCCAGTGGAAGGCACAGAAAAAGTCATTGACGCCCAGCTGGTGCTGATCGCAGCAGGTTTTCTGGGAAGCCAGAAATATGTGACAGACGCTTTCAAAGTAGACTTGAATCCAAGGACCAACGTGCTGACAAAACCCGATGAATACCAGACCAGCGTGCCCAGAGTATTTACAGCAGGAGATATGCACAGAGGCCAGTCCCTGGTAGTATGGGCTATTACAGAGGGAAGAAAAGCGGCAGAGGCGGTAGATAAAGATTTGATGGGATATACCGTATAAAATTGTGGACATAAGCCCTGCCACTCCAAAAAAGGGAATAGAAAAGCCCCGGTGCTGGAACACCGGGGCTTTTCGCTGTCGTCCACAATGGACTTGCATTATCTTTTTGCCTATGGGCATTATAGTATATGCGGATTTTGTTTTCAATATGCAAATTGCAGAAACAAGATTGAAGAAATAGAGGCTGCATGGTAGAATAGGAACACGGGAAACCATAGAGCCAGGCGGCTTACCCTCCGATTTCCGGAGGGGCGAACCCTCCAGACGAAAGAAAGGAGGGCGATGCCAATGTATGTTACATATGCTGATTTGATTCAGCTTTTAATATTCATTGTTGCCCTTGTTGGTCTCGTATATGAGATTTTCAAGGATAAAAGAAAGTAGCCGCCACTACTGCCAACAGTGACGGCTGACGCTATAAAGCGTTAAATTTAGTTACCATTGAGGGTAGACCGCTTCTATGGTTTCCCTTTTTCTATTCTCAATATAACACATTGGGCTGCAGGATTCAAGATATTTTGAAGATCCTTTAAGAGTGTCTTGCAAAAATACGAATAATTTCCCAGGCCATATCTTGACTTTTCAATTTTACACTGCTATAATACCACCCATGAAGGACAAAGGCGTTCTTATTCAGGCGGGGACCTGAGTAAGTGCGCCCTTTTTCATTACATAAGAAAGTCCGCTGTACTTTCCTGTGTGATGAAAAGGCCAGAGCATATCCTGTCGCCAAATAGGAATGCAGGGCCGGCTGCCCGCTGCCTTAAGCGGGATTGTTGATTAATTCAGAAAGGACATGGTGGTCATTATGGCGAAATACACCAGAGAGGATATTCTGCATATGGCAGAGGAAGAAGACGTGGAATTTATCCGTCTTCAATTTACCGATATGTTCGGTACTATGAAGAATATTGCGATTCCTTTCGGCAAGCTGGAAAAGGCTATGGATAATGAATGTGTGATCGATGCTTCTTCTATGGAGAGCTTCTATAGAAACGAAGAGGAGGATATGTATCTCCACCCGGATCTGGATACTTTCTGCATTCTTCCATGGAGACCCCAGCAGGGAAAGGTAGCCAGATTTATCTGCGATATTTATAAGGCGGACGGGACACCTTATAAGGAAAGTCCCAGATACATTCTTCAGAACGCTGTGAAAAAAGCTGAGGAAAAGGGATATACTTTTAAGGTAAATCCGGAATGTGAGTTTTTCCTTTTCCATACCGATGATAATGGTTCTCCTACTACCCTGACGCACGAGAGAGCCGGTTTTCTGGATCTGAGTCCGGTGGACCTGGGGGAGAATGCCAGAAGAGACATTGTACTGACTCTGGAGGATATGGGATATGAAGTAGCTTCTTCCCATCATGAGATCGCTCCCGGTCAGCATGAGATTGATTTTACTATGTCAGATGTGATGGACACAGCGGATAAGCTGATGACCTTTAAGGTGGCGGTCCGCACTGTGGCAAAGCGTCATGGACTCCACGCCACATTCATGCCAAAGCCAAGATCCGAGGTAAACGGTTCAGGTATGCATATCAACATGGCTCTTTACAAGGATGGAAAAAATATATTTGAAGATCCCCAGGACAGTCTGGGACTGAGTAAAGAAGCATATTCCTTTATCGCCGGGCTGCTGGAACATATCAAGGGTATGACAGCGGTTTTCAATCCTCTGGTGAATTCCTACAAACGCCTGGTACCGGGATTTGAAGCACCCTCAGATGTAACCTGGTCTTCTGCCCAGAGGACAGCACTCATAAAGGTATGCCAGGGTATGAGAGAAGAGAAGGCTATTGAGCTGAGAAGTCCGGATCCTTCCGCAAATCCTTATCTGGTATTTGCCCTGTGCCTGGAAGCCGGTATTGACGGTATAGAACAGGGACTGGAGGCGCCTGCCGAACTGAAGAGAAGCATCCGGGATTTGTCCGAAGAAGAGAAAAATAATCAGGGTATCGAAGCCCTGCCGGAAAATTTAAGCGATGCGTTATATGAGATGGGAAGAGATGTCTGGGTAAAGGAGATGCTGGGAGAATCTTTTCTGGAGCATTATAAAAAAGGCAAGAGAAAAGAGTGGAAGAGTTATATGAAGCAGGTTTCCGAATGGGAACTGGAACAGTATCTGTACCAGATTTAAATATTTTTTAATCGGCAATGCAAACATCCTATAGGATGTCTGCTATAAGGTACTCGCAGAATTAAAGAAAAGGCAGGGAGCAGTATATGAGCATCATCATTGTGGCATTACCCAAGATTGAAGATGCAAAGCGGATACGAAAGATCCTGATGAACCATGGATTTGAAAATGTAGTATCCTGCTGTACCGCTTCCGCAGCTTTAATCGAGGCAAATCAAGATCAGAGAGGACTGATCATCAGCGGCTATAAACTTCCGGATATGCATTATACCCAGTTGTATGAATGTATACCAAAATATTTTGAAATGCTGCTGATGGGATCAGCAAATGTTGTAAGCTCGGCAGAAAGCGGAATCATTGCCGTGACTATGCCAGTGAAAATATATGATTTAGTCAATACCGTGGAAATGGTCCTCGGCCAGGTAGAACGGCGGTATAAAAAAGACAGGAAAAAACCAAGGAAGAGGACGGAGAAAGAAGAAAACTATATTAGGAACGCCAAGTTCCTGCTGATGGAGCGTAATCATCTTTCAGAAGAAGAGGCCTATCGCTACATTCAGAAATGCAGCATGGACAACGGGACGAATATGGTAGAAACTGCCCAGATGATATTGACGTTGATCTATGACGAATGTTAAAGGAGAAATGTGATATGTTTACTATTAATGAGAATTATCTGAAGCTTCCTGGAAGCTATCTGTTCTCTGATATTGCAAAAAAAATCGCAGCATATCAGAAGGAAAATCCGGAAAAAGAAATCATCCGACTGGGAATCGGAGATGTGACACAGCCCCTGGCACCGGCGATCATAGAGGCTCTTCACGGAGCTGTGGAAGAGATGGCTCATGCAGAAACCTTCCACGGATATGCGCCGGATAAGGGCTACGCTTTCCTGAGAGAGGCTATTGCGAAAAATGATTATCAGGATCGCGGCTGTGACATTGATCCAGAAGAAATCTTCGTATCTGACGGAGCGAAATGTGACTCCGGAAATATACAGGAAATCCTGGGATTGGATAATAAGATTGCTGTGTGCGATCCGGTTTACCCCGTATATGTAGATACCAACGTTATGGCGGGAAGAACAGGAAATTATAATAAGACGACACAGAATTTTGACGGTATGATCTACATGCCCTGTACGGCAGAGAATAATTTTGCCCCGGAATTTCCAAAGGAAACTCCGGATGTGATCTATCTCTGCTTTCCAAATAATCCTACAGGCTCTACGATCAGTAAAGAACAGCTTCAGGGCTGGGTGGATTACGCCAATAAAAACGGCAGTCTGATAATTTACGATGCGGCCTATGAGGCTTATATCACTGAGGAGGACGTGCCTCACAGCATTTATGAATGTGAAGGAGCAAAAACCTGTGCCATTGAGCTTAGAAGTTTTTCCAAGAATGCAGGATTCACCGGCGTCCGTCTGGGATTTGCGGTAGTGCCGAAAGATCTGAAAGCCGGAGGAGTTTCCTTAAATGACCTCTGGGCCAGAAGACACGGGACCAAGTATAACGGAGCTCCTTATATCGTGCAGAAAGCAGGAGCTGCTGTGTATACAGAAGCAGGAAAAGCCCAGGTAAAGGAGCAGGTTGCATATTATATGAGAAATGCGCATACCATATATAATGGTCTGAAAGACGCAGGCTATACAGTCAGCGGCGGCGTGAATGCTCCTTATGTATGGCTGAAAACGCCGGGTAACCAGACCTCCTGGGAATTCTTCGACACCCTTCTCCATGAGGTGAATGTGGTAGGAACTCCTGGAAGCGGTTTCGGCGCCTGCGGAGAAGGCTATTTCCGGTTAAGTGCTTTCGGCACCTATGAAAACACAATAGAGGCGATTAAGAGGATTACGAAGATGTAATCAAAGATATCCTGTCCGAAGTATCTGGATTTTTCTGGGTATTTCGGACTTTTTTATTTCTTTTTTGATTGAATAGGTGAGGCGAACGGTGAACCGGGGGAGCGTGGTGAGCAAGAATACAGGTGTGTTTTCTGCTCAGCCTGCGCCGCTTTGAGCCTCAGGTCTCAAAGCTATGCTCGGCGAATTCGCTGAAAACACACCTGTATTCTTGAGTGCACGGTTGTCTCCGCTGCCGGGGGACAGAAGTTGTACGGTGCGTAAGACTCAATTAAAAAAGAAATTTGGATGGTATGCTGGTGCTGGATGGCGAGTGAAAAGCGCAGTAGTACAGTTAGCTGATGTGCGACATTTAGATTGAAAAGGGAATCGGGCTGGCTGGAATAGAGAATGATAGTTTTTGATGAAGGAAGGGAATGGGATTATGGAATTTGTTAAGGGTATTGTTGAGAGAGAAAAGTCTGGATATGAGGAGTTTTTGGAGAAGGCGGAGGGGGATACTGCCTGTCTGGAGGGGGCGGTCCATAGTCTTCGGGATATGGGGGAGATTGGGTTTGTGATTCTTAGAAGCAGGGAAGGGCTTCTTCAGGCTGTCTGGGAGGAAGGCGTCTCCAGAGAGGATCTGAAGGAGTTTCATGAAGGGGATTGTATCCGTGTGACGGGAACTGTGAAAACTGAAGAGAGAGCTCCCCAGGGAAAGGAATTGAGGATTAAGGAAACGGAATTTTTGTCTAAGGTTGACCAGCCTTTGCCCCTGCCGGTAGGAAAGTGGAACCTGAACACGTCCCTGGAAGCCAAACTGAACATGCGCCCTGTCTCTTTAAGGAATGTAAGAGAGAGGGCGAAATTCCGTATTCAGGAAGGGATCACCAGAGGTTTCCGGGATTTCCTGTATCATCAGGGCTTTACAGAGATCCACAGCCCCAAGATCGGAGCAAAAAGTGCCGAGGGCGGCGCCAACCTTTTCAAGCTGGAATATTTCCATCATCCTGCAGTGCTCCAGCAGAGCCCCCAGCTTTATAAACAGATGATGGTAGGCGTGTTTGACCGGGTATTTGAGACCGGGCCTGTATTCCGGGCAGAGAAACACAACACCAGAAGACATCTGAACGAATATACCAGCCTGGACTTTGAGATAGGTTATATTGACAGCTTTTACGATATCTGCCGGATGGAGACAGGATTTTTGAAATACACCATGGATCTTTTGAACAGAGAATACAGGAAAGAACTGGATATTTTAAAGGTAACTCTTCCTGAGATCAAAGAAATTCCCTGTGTAACTTTCCAGAAAGCAAAGGAACTGGTTTCTGAAAAATACCAGAGAAAGATCCGGGCGCCTTTTGATCTGGAACCGGAGGAGGAAGAACTGATCGGAAAATATTTCCAGGAAGAATGGGGTTCAGATTTTGTATTTGTCACCCATTATCCTTCTAAGAAACGTCCTTTCTACGCTATGGATGATCCGGAAGACAGCCGCTATACTTTAAGTTTTGACCTGCTGTATAAGGGACTGGAGATCACTACAGGAGGCCAGAGGATCCATGATTATCAGATGCTGAAAGATAAGATCGCAGCAAAGGGTATGAGCGAAGAAGGACTGGAACAGTATCTGGATGCTTTTAAATACGGCATGCCTCCCCACGGAGGACTGGGCATCGGCCTGGAAAGACTGACCATGCAGCTTTTAGGAGAGGACAACATCCGGGAGACTACTTTATTCCCAAGAGATTTAACAAGGCTTGAGCCCTAGAGAGGAGCGAAACAATGAGCGCACAGAGAATAGACGATACAGTAATGGAAAATATAGAGATCCTGGCAAAGCTTTCCATGTCTGAGGATGAACGGGAAGAAATGCGGACAGAGCTGGAAAAAATCCTGGATTATGTAGAAAAGCTTAATGAACTGGATACGGAAAATGTGGAGGCAGCTTCCCATATCTTCCCACTGGAAAATGTGTTCCGGGAGGACGAAGTGACCAACGGGGACGCCCAGGAGGAAATGCTGGCCAACGCTCCGGTGAAAAAAGAAGGACAGTATCAGGTTCCCAAGACCGTGTAGAAAGGATGAAAGACATGAAGATCATAGAGATGTCAGCCACTGCTCTGGGAGAGGAGATTAAAAAGGGGCAGATCGGCGTAAAGGAAGCTGTGAAAGCTTACCTGGATCAGATAGAAGCTGTGGAACCCTCTGTCCACGCTTATCTGGATATTGACGAAAAAAAGATATATGCGAGAGTAAAAGAAGTGGAAAAAGGCATCCGCCAGGGAAAATATACCGGTCCTCTGGCAGGTGTTCCCATTGCGGTAAAAGACAATATCTGCACCCGGGGACAGGCCACTACCTGCGCTTCTAAAATTTTAAATGATTTTGTGCCCCCATACAGCGCAGATGCTGTGGAAAAGCTGGAAGAGGCAGGAATGATCCTCCTGGGAAAGACCAATATGGATGAATTTGCCATGGGAAGCACAACAGAAACATCTGCCTTTGGAGAAACGAAAAATCCCTGGGATCTGACCAGGGTGCCGGGAGGCTCTTCAGGAGGTTCCTGTGCGGCTGTGGCAGCAGGAGAGGCGCCCCTGGCTTTAGGTTCTGATACAGGAGGATCTATCCGCCAGCCTTCCGCCTTCTGCGGCGTCACAGGCCTGAAACCAACTTACGGCACTGTATCCCGTTACGGATTGGTGGCTTACGCCTCTTCCCTGGACCAGATTGGTCCCATTGGAAAAAATACAAAAGACTGCGGAGCTCTTCTGGACGTGATCGCAGGATATGATAAACGAGACAGCACTTCCATCCAGAGAAAGCTTTATGATTTCTCGAAAGATCTGGGAGAGGATATCAGGGGCCTTCGGGTAGGCGTTCCCAAAGAGTACCTCTCCGAAGGACTGGACAGTGAGATTAAAAAGGCTATCGTGGACGTGGTAAACGCCCTGAGCCAGAACGGCGCTATTGTAGAATTTTTCTCCTTGGGCATGACAGATTATGTGATCCCGGCCTATTATATCATCGCCTGCGCCGAGGCCAGTTCCAACCTGGCCAGATTCGACGGGGTAAAATACGGATACCGTTCTATGGAAGGAACAGACCTTCATGATATGTATAAGAAAACAAGAGCAGAGGGATTTGGCAAAGAGGCAAAGAAAAGAATCCTTCTGGGCTCCTTTGTATTAAGCTCCGGTTACTATGACGCTTACTATCTGAAAGCTTTGAAGACTAAGGCTCTTATCAAGAAAGCCTTTGACGAGGCCTTTGTAAAATATGATGTTCTCCTGGCTCCTGCCTCACCGTCGCCGGCACCCCATCTGGGAGAAAGTCTTACAGATTCTTTGAAGATGTATTTAAGCGACATCTATACCGTAGCGGTAAACCTGGCAGGACTTCCTGCCATTAGCATGCCCTGGACTCTGGACAGCCAGAAACTTCCTGTAGGACTGCAGTTTATCGGAAACTGCTTTGAAGAAAAGAAGGTTCTCCAGGCGGCTATGGGACTGGAAAAGATCAGAGGGGACTTTCCTCTGGCATTTGCAAAGGAGGAAGGATAATGGAAAAACAATATGAGACTGTCATCGGACTGGAAGTCCATGTGGAACTTTCCACAGAATCCAAGATTTTCTGCGGCTGCTCTACTAAGTTCGGAGGAGCACCCAATACCCATACCTGTCCTGTATGCGCAGGCCTTCCCGGCGCTCTCCCGGTATTAAACAAGCAGGTAGTGGAATACGCCCTGGCTCTTGGCCTGGCAGCTAACTGCCAGATCAACCAGTACTGCAAGTTTGACAGGAAGAACTATTTTTACCCTGACAACCCCCAGAACTACCAGATTTCCCAGCTTTATCTTCCCATCTGCCACGATGGTTATCTGGAAATCCAGACAGCCGCAGGCCCTAAAAAGATTCGGATACACGAAATGCACATGGAGGAAGATGCGGGAAAACTGATCCATGACGAGTGGGATGACTGCTCTTTGGTGGATTACAACCGAAGCGGCGTTCCCCTTATTGAGATCGTGTCTGAGCCGGATATGAGAAATGCCCAGGAAGTGATCGCTTATCTGGAAAAACTGCGGCTTATCTGCCAGTATCTGGGAGTTTCTGACTGTAAGCTTCAGGAAGGGTCTATGCGTGCCGACGTAAACCTTTCAGTAAGAGAGGTGGGATCCCGGGAGCTGGGAATCAGGACAGAGATGAAGAATCTGAACTCTTTTAAGGCTATTGCAAGAGCTATCGAAGGAGAAAGGGCCCGGCAGATTGAGCTTCTGGAAGAGGGACGCCCGGTGATCCAGGAGACCCGGCGGTGGGATGACAATAAAGAATATTCCTACGCTATGCGTTCCAAGGAAGACGCCAAGGATTACCGTTACTTCCCGGACCCGGACCTGCCTCCGGTGCGCATCAGCGATCAGTGGATAGCCCAGATCCGGAATGCCCAGCCGGAACTTCAGGAGGAAAAGGCAAAACGGTATATGGAGCAGTACGAGCTGTCAGATTATGACGCCGGCCTTCTGACCCAGTCCAGACACCTGAGCGAAATGTTTGAAAAGACTGCGGCAATCTGCCAGATGCCGAAGAAGGCGGCCAACTGGTATATTGGGGAAACTCTGCGCCTGGTAAAAGAAGAAGGAATAGAGACAGAAGAAATCTCCTTCTCTCCGGAACATCTGGCAGAGCTGATCCTGATGACAGACCGGGGAGAGCTGAACAATAAAACTGCCAAAGAAGTTTTCCGTATGATTTTTACAGACGATGTGGACCCCATGATCTATGCAGAAGAGAAAGGGCTGAAAACCGTTCTGGATACCGGACTTCTGGAAGAGACCGTGGCAAAAGTCCTGGAAGAAAATCCAGACACGGTAAAGCAGTATCTGGAAGGAAAGACGAAAGTCACCGGATTTTTGGTAGGACAGATCATGAAGCAGATGAAAGGAAAAGCAGATCCTAAACAGGTGAACCAGCTTCTTAGACAGAAGCTTCAGGAGGCAGAGGAGAAGGCATAGCGTAAGGTATTTAAAGTATCTTACATTAGAAAAGAAAAATCCGGAAGAGCTTTAAAACCATCCTCTTTTGTGGTAAGCTACTGTAGAAGATGGGAGGAAAGCTATGGATATTATTGAATTTCAGAATAAACTAAAAGATATACAGACCCTGGCTCTGAATAACGGGAAACAGGTACGGGCAGAGCTGGTGGAAAAATTTTTCGGTGAGGAGGATATGGATCAGGAGAAACTCCAGAAGGTCTACGATTATCTGGAAGTCCAGGGAATCCGTGTTACCGGAAGAACAGGAGACAGAGAAGACGCCGGACAAGGGCCGGTTCCTCATATAGAGAAAAAACAGGAAAGAGTTCCTCTTACAGCAGAGGAAGAAGAGTATCTTAAGGAGTATCTGAAAGCCTTTGGATTTGAAGGAAATTTAAGAGACCGGCAGGAATTGCTTCTGGCCTGCAAAAGAAATGAAGAAGGTGCCAGGGAAAGTCTGGTAAAGGCCTGCCAGAGAGAACTGGCAGATGTGGCAAGAGACCTGAACTGCCGGGAGGTTCTCTTCGCAGATCTGCTTTCTGAGGCAAATACAGCTCTTCTTATGGCACTGGAGGAGCTTAAGAATGTGACAGAGGAAGAAGCAGCAGAAGAATGGCTTATGCATAAAGTCCGCAGCCTGGTGGAAGAATTTCTGGAGGAGCAGACCAGGCAGAAGAGAGAAGATAATTTCCTGGTGGAAAAGGTCCAGAACCTGGAAGAACGGTTAAAGGCTCTCACAGAAGATGATAATATCAAATATACAGTGGAAGAACTTTCCGGATTCCTGGATATGGAGCCGGAAGAAATGAAAGCGATCCTCCGGCTGACAGGGGATGACAGCGAAAAGTAAACAAGGAAAAACAGGAAAAGAAGCCCGGATACTGGGGCTTCTTTTCTGAATTTTTTAAAAGTTTTCACAGTTTTTTCATTGATTGTTTTTATAATAAGAAGTATAGTTTTTATATAATGATGCTGTCATATTTTTATACTATATAAATAAAATGGAAAAGGTTGGAGGTAAACAAATGGATATTAAAGAAAAGAAAAAGCCTCAGCTTCCAAAAAAACCGGTGATGTTTTATTACCTTATCGTGCTGGTCATACTGGCGGCGGTTAACTTATTCCTTGTGCCCTCTTTGTCAGAGAGCCGCATACAGGACGCTACCTATGACCAGTTTTTGGATGATCTTGAGGCAGGCAGGATTTCAGAAGTAAATCTGGAAGAAGATACGATTTATTATCTGGAAAAGGACGGCGACCAGCAGCAGGTTTATAAGACAGGCCGTATTTTCGATGTAAACGAGGTAGAGAGACTGGATCAGGCAGGAGTAGTCTTCTCTGAGGAGATTCCTCAGCAGATGAACCCGCTGCTCTCATCCCTTATCAGTTTTGTACTGCCCCTGGTACTTTTATGGGTAGTAGGCGGCTGGCTGATGAAGCGGATGATGAAAAACATGGGCGGTATGGGTGGTCCGGGAGCTATGACTTTCGGAAAGAGCAATGCCAAGATCTATGTAAAGTCATCTACAGGGATCAAGTTTTCAGATGTAGCCGGAGAAGACGAGGCCAAGGAACTGTTGACCGAGCTGGTAGATTATCTTCATAACCCAGGAAAATATGCAGAGATTGGCGCATCCCTTCCAAAAGGAGCCCTTCTGGTTGGACCTCCCGGAACAGGTAAGACCCTTCTGGCCAAGGCTGTGGCAGGAGAGGCCGACGTCCCTTTCTTCTCCATATCCGGTTCTGAATTTGTGGAAATGTTCGTGGGAATGGGCGCTGCAAAAGTCCGCGACCTGTTTAAGCAGGCCAACGAAAAAGCTCCCTGTATCGTATTTATTGATGAGATTGATACCATTGGTAAAAAACGTGACGGACAATTTGCCGGAGCCAATGATGAGAGGGAGCAGACATTAAACCAGCTTCTTACAGAGATGGATGGATTTGACAGCTCAAAAGGTGTTGTAATCCTGGCTGCCACCAACCGTCCAGATTCTCTGGACCCTGCACTTTTAAGGCCGGGACGTTTTGACAGGAGGATTCCTGTAGAGCTTCCTGACTTAAAGGGAAGAGAGGAGATCCTGAAGGTTCATGCCAGAAAGATCAAGATTTCCGATGATGTGAACTTCAGTGATATTGCTAAGGCAGCCCCTGGAGCTTCCGGAGCTGATCTGGCCAATGTTGTGAATGAAGCGGCTCTGAGGGCAGTCCGTGACGGCAGAAAATTTGCCACCCAGGCAGACCTGGAGGAGAGCATTGAGGTGGTCATCGCCGGATATCAGAAGAAAAACCAGGTCCTTTCCAACAAGGAAAAACTTATTGTGGCTTACCACGAAGTGGGACACGCACTGGTTGCTGCCATGCAGTCCCATTCCGCACCGGTGCATAAGATCACCATTATCCCAAGGACTTCCGGGGCTCTGGGCTATACCATGCAGGTAGAGGATGGAGAACACTATCTTATGTCAAAAGAAGAACTGGAGAATAAGATCGCTACCTTTACAGGAGGAAGAGCGGCAGAGGAGCTGATCTTCCACTCCATTACCACAGGAGCTTCCAATGACATTGAACAGGCTACCAAGCTGGCCAGAGGTATGATCACCAGATATGGTATGTCCCAGGAGTTTGGCATGGTAGCCATGGAGACTGTATCCAACCAGTATTTAGGAGGAGACAGTTCCCTGACCTGTTCCTTTGAGACACAGACACGGATTGACAAAATGGTAGTGGATCTGGTACAGAAACAGCATGACAAGGCTGTGAAGATCCTGGAAGAGAATATGCCGAAACTCCATGAACTGGCTAAGTATCTCTATGAACATGAGACCATCTCGGGAGAAGAGTTTATGAGGATCCTGACTACCAAGCCAAGGATTGCAATGAACCAGGAAAATGCCGCAGAAGGGTCAGAGGAATAAAAGGTACATTGTATAAAACAGTTTACGTATTAGCTTTCCCTTATTTTTTTCTTACCGGAAAAAATAAGGGAAAGCTTTTTAACTTATAGGAAATTCTTCCGGACTGCCCTATAGAATAAAAAGCCTTCCGGGCGGGATGCACACGCCGCAATAAGGTATGTTACCGCCTTGTGATATTGCAGCGGCGCGCAAAGTGTTTAAGTCCCTCAAGATTGAGAGGTGGGGGAGCTGGGGTGGGCTTGCCCACAGACTGGAGGGATGTTTGGACAGACAGAATCTGCCGGAGAATGAATTTTAGCCAGCAGGAGAAATTGTTTAAAAATGATTAAAATAAGCAAAAATAATTGAAAATTTTGTACAAATTATATATATTTTATAACGAACTGCTGAACAAAAAAAGAAGTAATTTGATGAAAGCGCTGAAGCGGGAAGGCGCTGATTATGTGCCCACTATGATGGCTTCCAGCTGCGCTGAGGTAGCCTGGACAGGACAGAAGGTTACGGATATTATTGATGATCCGGATAAATATGTAAAGGCCATGACGGATGTATTTGACGTGATGTGGGCGGATGGAAATACTTTTTCCGGAACACTGTTTACACCGAAGATTGAGGAGGTTTTGGAGCCCCTTCAGAACAAGTTCGGTCCGGATGGAGTGACTCCGGAGCATGTGCAGATGCCCATGATGGAGAGGGATGAGTACGATCAGTTTATCGAGGATCCGAACCGCTTTGTCTCTGAAGTGCTGGTTCCCAGAAAGTACCCGAAGCTTTATGAGGATCGGGAATATGCGAAAAAGGTTCTGAAGACAGTGGCAGAGGACAAGTTCTATTCTCTTGGCGTGCTGATGGGAAAGCAGTCCCAGGTACTGTCGGAGAAATATGGAATTACTGATATCGCGGATTTCTCCAAAGTATTCTCTAACCCGATGGATACACTGTTTGACTACTGCCGCGGTTTCAAGGGAACCTTGACAGACCTGCGCAGACAGCCGGATAAGGTGAAAGCGGCCTGCGACAAACTCTGGGAGGTATACAATCTTCCGCGTATGTCCGGCCCGGTAGATGAATTCCCCTATGCGTGCCATATGACTCACATCGCGCCGTACTTAAGCCCGAAGCAGTTTGAGGAGCTGTACTGGCCTTATGAAAAGAAATGGATTGAGCGGGCTGCAGCAGCAGGCTCCAAGGTATGGATCATGCTGGAGGGCAGCTGGGAGAAGGTATGGCATCATTTCCTGGAAGTGCCGAAGGATTCCTGTATCTTACATATTGACGATGACGATATCTGCAAGGCCAAGAAGGAACTCGGCGATCATCAGATTATTGAGGGCGGCCTGAAAGTGGCGGCTGTGAGAACACAAAGCATTGACAAGATTAAGGATGATATCAAGCATGTTATCGATGTATGCGCGCCTGGTGACGGCTTCCTGTTCTGTACGGACAAGGCATGGATTGCGGCGGCGCGCAAAGTGTTCAAGCCTCTCGAGATTCAGGGGAAGGGGGAGTTGGATTGACTTACATATTATATTTTGCTAGAATGTCTTCGGAGGTTTTGCAATGAATTACATTGTGTTTGACTTAGAGTGGAATCAATGCCCCTATGGAAAAGAAAGAGAGAACAAAAGGCTTCCCTTTGAGATCATAGAGATAGGAGCTTTAAAATTAGATGAGAATCGGAATTATGTAGATTCTTTTCATCAGGTAATAAAACCGGTTGTCTATAAAAAACTGCATTATCGTACTAAGGAAATCCTGGATATTAAAGGCTCAGACCTGGAACAGGGGCTCCCTTTTACGGAGGCGGTAAAAAATTTTATGAAATGGTGCGGTCCCAAAGCAAAGTTCTGCACATGGGGTTCCACAGATCTGGTGGAACTTCAGAGAAACATGAAGTACTATCATATGCTGAACTTGCTTAAGGGGCCGATTTTTTATTATGATATACAGAAACTTTTCGGTCTGGTATATGAGGGGCAGCGTACGGCCAGATCCCTGGAAAGCGCTATCGATTACCTGGATATGAAAAAAGACGGGCAGTTTCACAGAGCCCTGAACGATGCATATTACACAGCAGAGATTTTTAGGGGTATACCTGAGGGAGAAGCTCAGAAGTATTATTCTATCGACTGTTATCAGAATCCCAAAGGAAGACGAGACCAGATTTATACAGTATTCCCGGAATATTCCAAATTTATATCCCGAGAATTTTCTTCTAAGGAAGAGGCTATGAAAGACAGGGATGTTACCAGGACCAGATGCTTTATCTGCGGCAGGACGGCAAAGAAGAAGATACGCTGGTTTTCCGTGAACACAAAGGCTCATATGTGTCTGGCTTTCTGCCCGGAACACGGCTATTTCAAGGGGAAGGCAAGACTGAAGAAGACGGATGAAGGAAAGTATTATGTGGTAAAAACACTGAAGAAAATTGAGCAGGAGGAAGCTGAGCATATCAGAGAGAAGAGAGATACGCTCAGAAAAAAACGCCGTCAGCGAAGACATCAGGAAAAATAATAGAATTTACGAAGGAGGATTATCAGGCTTTTATGGAAGCGCAGGAAAAACAAGAAGAAAATAAGATGGGTGTCATGCCGGTAAACCGGCTTCTGATCACCATGTCTGTGCCGATGATGATATCTATGCTGGTACAGGCCCTATATAATATCGTAGACAGTATGTTTGTTGCTCAATTAAATGAAAATGCTCTGACAGCAGTTTCTCTGGCCTTTCCTATCCAGAATCTTATGATTTCTGTGGGAGTGGGAACTGGTGTAGGTATTAACGCCCTTTTGTCCAGAAGTCTGGGAGAAAAGGAGTATGACAGGGCCAATAAAACTGCCAATCATGGACTATTGCTGGCTTTTTTAAGCTATGTGGTTTTCGCTGTGGCAGGGCTTCTGGGCAGCGGATTTTTCATGGAGGTTCAGACTGCAGATCCACAGATCATAGCTTACGGCACGGACTATCTCCGCATTTGTACGATCATGTCTTTCGGAATGTTCTTTCAGATTACTTTAGAAAGACTGCTGCAATCTACAGGAAAAACAATCTACACTATGTGGACCCAGATGCTGGGAGCGATCATTAATATCATTATGGATCCTATTATGATCTTTGGCCTGTTTGGATTTCCCAGAATGGAGGTGGCAGGAGCCGCCCTGGCTACAGTTCTGGGACAGATTATTGCAAGCATTGTAGCACTTGTAGTAAACAGAAAGAAAAACCGGGAGCTTCATCTTACCTTCCGGGGATTCCGCGTTTCAAAACAGATCATCCGGAGCATCTATGCAGTGGGTGTGCCGTCTATAGTTATGTCTTCCATCAGTTCAGTGATGACTTTTGGTATGAATAAGATTTTGATCGCCTTTTCTTCTACGGCTACAGCTGTATTCGGTGTTTACTTTAAGCTCCAGAGCTTTGTATTTATGCCAGTCTTTGGCTTGAATAACGGCATGGTGCCCATCGTGGCTTTTAATTACGGAGCAAAGAAGAAAGAGAGGATTAAAAGAACAGTATTTCTTGCCTCCTGTTATGCTACAGGGATCATGCTGCTGGGCATTGCTGTATTCCAGCTGTTTCCGGCCCAGCTTCTGGCAATCTTTAATGCTTCGGAAAATATGGTTCAAATAGGAACTATCGCTCTGCGGCTTATCAGCCTGAGCTTTGTGTTTGCAGGATTTAATATCGTATCCTCTTCTCTGTTCCAGGCCTTGTCCCATGGCATGCTCAGTCTGTGGATGTCTCTGGTGAGACAGCTTTGTGTACTGCTCCCGGCAGGGTATATCCTGTCAAAAATAGGCGGACTGGATGCCGTGTGGTGGGCATTTCCCTTTGCGGAAATTTTTTCTCTGATTCTCAGCCTGGGGTTCAGAAGGTATATTTACCGAAAAGAAATTGATCCTTTAGAGGAGGATTAATAGAGCGGCGTCTCAAAATATTTTTTTCTATATTCTTTTGGAGTGCAGGAATACAGCTCTTTGAAGATTCTGTTAAAGGTCTGCTGGCTGTGATACCCGCACTCCATTGCTATATTGGTGATATTTAAGTCAGTATTGATCAGCAGATATACAGCGTAATCAATTCTGAGAGAATTAATATAATGAAGAAAGCTGACTTTCAGCACATTGGAAAAAATCCGGGAAACCGCATATTTTCCTATACCAAAGGCTGCTGCAACGCTGGCAAGAGAAATATCTTCTGTAAAGTGCTGAGAAATGTAGGCAAGGATATCACTGGTCAGATCTTGGGGCATATACTCCTGATAATCTGCCAGAGAAAGGTAAGGGAAGACACGAATTAGCAGCGATGTAACTAGACTGCTAACAAGTTCGGGGGGGGGGGTGTGGGAAGTGCCATAATGTGACGCCTCAAAAAGCCGGTGTTCTGCATACAGCACATCCTCATGGATCTGAGACTTGTGAAGAACAGGATTCTTAGGATATTTCCCTAACAATTGAGTTTTTAGCATGGGCAGCAAATCTACATAACAATTCATAATATGAAGCTGGGTATTTCCAATGGTGGACAGAGTATGATAGTCATGAGTGATATTAGGGAAGACCACAGCAATTTCGCCAGTTTCTATCCGATACTTTTCTGTTCCTATCTGCATTTCTGTTATTCCCTTAACAGCATGTACTACTTCAATATATGGATGAACGTGAAGCGGATATTGTAGCGGATTCGTTTCATTTACGATAAAAAAAGAACTTTCTTTACTTTCATAGAACATTTTGCCATATCTCCCTTGCAATAATTGTGTGTTATTTCGACTTAATTAGGAATTATTACACGATAGTATTTGTTATAATGTCAAATAACAGAGGGAAACAAGTGAAAAACTTGTACCTAATGAATAAAAGACTTCCGGTGCGCGCAGGAGAAGTGTTTTAGACATGTGCAGATTGTACAGATATATTAAAGGTTTTGGAAAGGAGATACAATATGCAAAAAAAATATTTAAAAGCAGTCAGTGCATTAATGTGTACGGCTATGTGCGTTTCTCTGGCAGCATGTGGTTCCGGCGGAGGCTCTGATGAAGGCGGATCTGGTTCCGGAACATCAGGAAGCGGCGGATTGGAGATCGCTTATAACCTGACTACAGACGATTTTTCCGTGTTTGAGGATATCATCAATGATTTTTCAGAGGAGACCGGCATTGATGTAACCATTTATAATGGAGGCGATGATTATGAGTCTGCTATGAAAACTCGTATGTCCTCCGGGGATCTTCCAGATATGTGGGTTACCCATGGATGGAGTCTGATCCGTTACAGTGAATCATAGGAGGGTACATTCCCCGATGCTTGCATCGTAACTTGCTTAACGATA
>ERZ1643250.360-NODE-360-length-50455-cov-66.359147_pt1 | contig 50455 bp, 57 predicted proteins | sample MGYA00579262_ERZ1643250 | MGnify/ENA primary metagenome ERZ1643250 (study PRJEB29033, sample SAMEA4952265) | chicken gut metagenome | biome: Broiler Chicken; feature: Gastrointestinal Tract; material: Caecum | place: Ireland | collected 2018 | study: Broiler...
TGTTTTTAGTATATCTTATTAGCCACTTTCGTTACAACTTTATTATAGCACTTCAGGCCTTTCTGTTTTTCATGATGAATGACTCCTTTCGTGAAAATTAAACAGGCCAGCGGCCGGCTGTGACCAGCCTGCACCTTTGACCTGTTTTTCATGTCTTATCTATCTGTTATGAATCAGATAAATTTATGCTATTTTTGTAACTTTGTAATCCTGATCTTCTACAGCCTTTTTAAGTGTATCATCGCTGACGTCAGCATCCAGAGTTACCACTGCTGTACCTGCTGTGTGGCTGACTTCCGCATGTTCTACTCCTTTGAGCGCTTCAAGGGCTTTCTTTACAGTTGCCTCACAGTGTCCGCACATCATACCTTCAATACTCATTGTTTTTGTCATAGTTTTGTCCTCCTTGTTGTTATTCTTTGTTTTAATTTTTCTATCTTTACTGGCGTCATACATTTTGAACCAGTTAAGACGCAATGCATTACTTACCACGCAGAAGCTGGAAAGACTCATTGCCGCAGCCCCAAACATTGGATTTAACAGCCAGCCAAAAATTGGATACCATACGCCGGCGGCCAGCGGGATACCGATGACGTTATAAATGAATGCCCAAAACAGATTCTCGTGGATATTGCGCAGGGTTGCCCGGCTTAAACGGATCGCGGCGGCCACATCGGTCAGCCTGCTCTTCATAAGGACAACGTCTGCGGCGTCGATGGCGATATCTGTGCCAGCTCCGATGGCGATGCCCATATCTGCTCTTGTAAGAGCCGGAGCATCGTTTATGCCATCCCCTACCATGGCGACTTTACCTTTTTTCTTCAGGGAACGGATGACACTTTCTTTTCCGTCAGGCAGCACCCCTGCGATTACTTCATCCACGCCGGCCTGAACGCCGATAGCCTTTGCGGTACGCTCGTTGTCACCGGTGAGCATAACTACTTGGATTCCCATGTTCTGAAGCTCTCTGATGGCCTCAGGACTGTCTTCTTTTACTACGTCTGCCACTGCGATGATACCGATCAGTCTGCCGTCTCTGGCAAAGAACAGAGGGGTCTTTCCTTCTTCCGCGAGACGATCGGCTGTTTTTTGTATCTCTTCTGAGAGTTCTGTGCTCTGGCTGATGAATTTCATATTTCCTCCACGGACCATGCAGTTATTTACTTTTCCGGAAAGGCCATTGCCAGGAACTGCCTGGAATTCATTTGCGGCATATTTCTGTAAGGAAACGTTTTCCTGTGCCTTTGCAACGATAGCATGGGCAAGAGGATGTTCGCTTTTTTGTTCCAATGCGTAAGCATAGCTTAAAAGTTCCTGTTCTGAAATTCCCTCTGCAGGGATCATATCTGTTACTTTAGGTTCACCGCTGGTGATAGTTCCAGTCTTATCCAATGCAACAATCTGTGTTCTTCCTGTTTCTTCCAGAGAGACAGCTGTCTTGAAAAGAATTCCGTTCTTTGCACCCATGCCGTTGCCTACCATGATTGCCACTGGTGTGGCAAGTCCGAGGGCGCATGGACAGCTGATTACCAGTACAGAGATTGCTCTTGACAGGGAGAAACCGATTGCCTCTCCGGCCAGCAGCCATACGATTAGGGTAACAACAGCGATCCCGATTACTGCCGGAACGAAGATACCGGATACCTTATCCGCAATCTTGGCGATAGGAGCTTTGGTGGCAGCCGCATCGCTGACCATCTGGATGATCTGAGACAGGGTTGTATCTTCACCTACACGGGATGCTTCGCACCGCAGATAACCAGATTGGTTTAAAGTCGCAGCGGATACAGGATCGCCTGTGTTTTTATCCACTGGGATACTTTCGCCGGTCAGCGCAGATTCGTTAACTGCACTGGTTCCTTCTATTACAATTCCGTCAACCGGAATGTTTTCACCTGGTTTTACAACAAAGATATCACCTTTACGCACCTGATCCACGGATACGACTTCTTCTTTCCCATCTCGAAAGACAGTCGCTGTCTTCGGAGCCAGCTTCATCAGGCCTTTCAGGGCGTCTGTCGTACGCCCTTTAGAAATTGACTCCAAAAGCTTTCCTATTGTGATCAGCGTCAGGATTGTACCGGCTGATTCAAAGTAGAACTCGTGCATATAGGACATGGCTCCTGCCGCATCGCCGCGAGTCAAGGCAGCGGACATGGCGAACAGGCCATATAGACTGTATCCGTAAGAGGCTCCTGCCCCTAGAGCCACCAGAGTATCCATATTCGGTCCTCCGTGAATCAGGCTGATAAAGCCATTGACAAAGAATTTCTGGTTGATTACCATGATGATCGTTGTCAGCAGAAGTTCTATCAATCCCATGGCCATGTGGTTCTCAGCCAGGACTGATGGAAGAGGCCAGTTCCACATCATGTGTCCCATGGAAATATACATCAGCGGGATCCAGAAACACAGGGAGGCAATCAGTCTGCGTTTCATCTTCGGGGTCTCCTTATCTTTCAGAGATTCTTCCTCTGCGGCCATAGAACCTCCCTTTTCGCGGGCCTGATCTCCATGATCCCCTTTTTCTGAGGCGCCGTATCCAGCCTTTTCAACAGCAGCAATTACAGCCTCAGGAGAAGCGGTGCCGTCCACTCCCATAGAATTCGTCAGCAGGCTGACAGAACAGGAAGTAACTCCCGGCACTTTAGAGACGGCCTTTTCAATCCGGTTGCTGCATGCCGCACAGCTCATACCTGTTACATCATATTGTTTCATGTTACATTCCTCCTGGTAAAAAAATAAGGTCTAATCAATTATTTCATAAGTTTCTGAAGGACTTTGACAAGCTCATCAATAGCTTCATCTTCCCTGCCCTTCTTAATATCATCTACCACACAGGAGTGGAGATGCTCCGCCAGCAGCACTTTATTGAAGCTGTTAAGAGCGGCAGAGATCGCAGAGACCTGGATCAGGATATCCGGACAATATACATCATTTTCTACCATTTTCCGAACCCCTCTGACCTGGCCTTCAATCCGGCTTAAGCGATTCATCATAGCCTTCCGTTCTTTTTCGGAACGTTCTTTAGTCCTGTGTTTACAACCTGCGCATTCTTTTTTCTCTTCCAAATCTATTCTCCTTCCATAAACCCTGTGGGGGTATTTCCTTTTGACACCTATAATATATACCCTATGCCGGTATTTTTCAACCCTCTTTTTCAAGAAAATTTGTCATTTATTAGAGGGAAATAAGTTCAAAATAGACAGAACCTGCCGTATGCCTGTGATGTATGAGAAATCATAAGGTTTAAGTATTAGACACGAAGACAGGGCCTTTTTATAATGAAATCAGAAAGTGAACGTGCAAAACTGAGGACAGAATATGTCCTGAAAATTCAGAGTCAGGAGGTCATGAATGAAAAGATTTTTATTATCGTTGTTAAGTCTTGTTTTCGTTTTTTCATTTACCGGCTGCAGTAATTCCAATGAGAAAAGTACGCAGTCAGAATCGGCCAGAAAAACCGCAGAGGAAGCGGCGTCTTCTGGGACAACGGCAGATTCCGGCCGGCAGACGAATGGAAGGGTTCTTGTCGCTTATTTTTCCTGGGCGGATAACGCGGTTCTGGATGAAGATGTAGACGCAGTGACTTCTCCGAGTGTTATTGCGCCGGGAAATGTTCAGGAGCTGGCAGGATGGGTGCAGGAAGAAACAGGAGGAGATTTATTTTCTATCCGTGTGAAGGATCCGTATCCAAGTGACTGGGATGACTGCCTGGAACGGGCAAATGAAGAACGGGGCGATGACGCCAGACCGGAACTGGAAGAAAGTGTAGAAAACCTGGATGATTATGACACGGTTTATCTTGGATATCCAAACTGGTGGTATGGCGTACCGATGGCGCTGCTGTCCTTCCTGGAAGAAAATGATCTTTCCGGGAAACAGGTATATCTGTTCTGCTCCCATGGTACAGGAGGTCTTGCCAACAGTGTGGAGATTATCACTGATGCTCTTCCGGATGCAGAAATATCAGATAATATTTTTGACTGTTATGAAGAAAATGCTTCCTCATCAGAAAATGACATTAAGGAATGGGTATCTCGGACGAACCAGTAAGAAAGGAGGCAGCCATGAGAAAAAAAGTTTTCTTAGCTGTATTTATAGTACTGCTGACAGGAACAATATCCGTGGGATGCGGGTCCCGGAATGACAATGCGGCAGAAACGGAAACGACTTCATCAACAGAAACCGATACCAGACAATGGAATACCGGAGATGGTTCAAAGGTTTATATGACGGAAGACATCAGCGCGGATGGGCTGATGCAGGTGTATGAAGCCCTGGGGGTGAAAAATATGGGAGATCACGTGGGAGTAAAAATCAGCACAGGAGAAACCGGAAGCAATTATCTGAGGCCGGCGTTGATACAGGATCTTGTGGAAGAAGTAAACGGAACCATCGTAGAATGCAATACAGCCTACGGCGGGGACCGGGCGAATACCGCTTATCATATGCAGCTGGCGGAAGATCACGGGTATACGGAAATCGCAGATGTAGACATTATGGATGCGGACGGTTCCATGACAATTCCGGTAGAGGGCGGCAGCCGTCTGAAAGAAAATCAGGTGGGTTCTCATTTTGAAGATTATGACTATTATGTCGTTTTGTCTCATTTTAAAGGCCATGCAATGGCAGGATACGGAGGAGCCCTCAAAAACATTTCCATCGGTATGGCGTCTGCGGAAGGGAAATCTTTCATCCATTCTGGCGGTACCGGAGGCAATATGTGGAGCGGCGAACAGGATGCATTCCTGGAATCCATGGCAGAAGCAGGAAAATCTGTCAGTGATTATATGGACGGAAATATGCTGTACATCAATGTGATGAACTGTCTTTCTGTTGACTGTGACTGCGACAGCAATCCTGCGGAACCGGATATGCATGACATCGGAATCCTGGCATCATATGATCCTGTGGCGCTGGATCAGGCCTGTATTGACCTGGTGGCTGCGGCAGATGACGGAGATTCTCTGATGGAAAGAATTGAGTCAAGGGATGGGCTGCGTACACTGGAACACGCCGAAGACATCGGCCTGGGAAGCAGAAGTTATTCGCTGGTCAACATCGATGAGTAAACAGGAGGAAGCAAAATGCTGCAGCGGGAATTCATTTATCTTTGGTATTATTTCAGTGTCCAGCTGGAACAGATTTTCGGGTACTGGGTATTAGGAATGCTCATCGGCTCTGCGGTGTCTGTTTTCGCAAAAGATCATATCCACAATGTGTTTCGGTCACTGGGAAATAAAAAAATAGGCATTTTGGGAATCGTGATTTCCAGCGGTCTTGGCATGCTGTCGCCTCTATGCATGTATGGAACAATCCCTATAGCGGCTTCATTTTCCAGAAGCGGAATCCGAGATGACTGGCTGGCGGCGTTTATGATGTCTTCCATTTTGTTAAATCCCCAGCTGATGATCTACAGCGCGGCTTTGGGAGAGACTGTCCTTGCGATACGAATCCTGTCATGCTTTCTCTGCGGGATAACGGCGGGACTTTTGATCCGGGTATTTTACCGGAGAAAATCATTTTTCAATTTTCATGGATCTGATGAACCGGAGAATCATGACATTGACAGGAATATATTTTTAAGATATATCAAAAATCTCGGAAGAAATATGAAAGCGACAGGTCCTTATTTCCTGATCGGAATTATTCTTTCCGCCCTGTTTCAGAGATATGTGCCGGCAGATCTGATGACGGATCTGTTTGGCGGAAATGAAGCATTTGGAATTTTGATGGCGGCAACAGTTGGAGTTCCTCTTTATGCCTGCGGAGGCGGTACGATTCCTCTTTTGCAGCAGTGGCTGTGGGAAGGAATGAGCATAGGAAGCGCTGCCTCATTTATGATTACGGGACCGGCAACGAAGATCACGAATCTCGGAGCATTAAAAATCGTTCTGGGGATCCGCAGGTTTCTGACATATCTGGTATTCATTATGGCCTATGCCTTTACAGCGGGCATGATCATCAATCTGGTGATTTGACCGAGTGGATAAACGAAAACCCCGGCAGAACTGTTCTGCCGGGGTTAAACGTATTTCATCTAAGATTCTGTTTGCATCTGACTGATCTCAATGGTTCCGGACATATCTTCAATCCATTCGCTGCCGGAAACAACGCGGCCCAGTTCATACAGACTGCTGCTGGAATCAAAATCGTCATAGAACATAACAACATCTCCCCACGGCTCATAATAAGCAAGAACCCCTGCGCCGCCCTCTGCTTCCGGAGCATCACTTACGTTCAGATCCTCTGACGGATAAAAGATTTTTTCGTTATCACTGTAATCCTCAGATTCTACAGATAAAGGAAGCTGATCATACAGATCCTGTGCCGCCTGGCTGTTATTTAATTCAAAAATAATGGTATTTCCATTATATTCAATGGAGATTCTTCCGGCGGATTTGGAATCTGAAGTATTTTCAGTCTCCGCATCCGTTCCGGAATTTTCTGTTTGAGAGGATGTTTCTGTTTCGGAAGAAGATTTCGTGGAAGAATCAGAAGTTTTGCAGGATGTCATAGAAAACATCAGAACGGAAGATACGAGTAATATAAAAAATTTTCTCATGCTGTACTCCTTTCGTGTTCGACTGTTGGTTGATTTTATTATATAAATGAACCTGCGGAATATCCAATGCTTATCTTAAATAGAAGCAAATGCCTGAAAGGAATAAAATCAGAAGGAAATCAGAGGATGATTTTCAGGAAAAAAGACTTTCGGTAAAATAGCGTATGGTTTCGATCTGGCAGTAAGACCGGCAAACGAAAGCTGATAGAAAATGGGAAAGATTGTAAACCTTCGGTTTGACACGCCCATCCGGATTCGATATATTTAAAGCAGCGAAAAGAAAGGGCACGAGAAGAAAGGCAGGAGATTTATGTATAATCCTCAATTGGAAACTTTTATCAGCGTAGCAGATGCCGGAAGTTTTAACAAAGCGGCGGAACAGCTTTATATTACTCCTCCGGCAGTGATCAAACAGATTAATTTACTGGAAACAAGCCTTGGATTAGAGCTGTTTGTCCGGACGCACCGCGGACTGAAACTGACTGCATCCGGAAAATCTTTATATAAGGATGCAAAATATGTGATTCAATACTGCAAGGAATCGGTAGAAAGAGCAAAGCGAGCCATGGAAGAAGAACAGAACGTGATCCGGATCGGCACATCCCCGATGACGCCGGCGCAGGTTCTGGTAGAATTATGGCCGAAGATTCATGAACAGTGTGAGGATATCAAATTTCAGATCATACCTTTTGAAAATACACCGGAAAACGCAAGAGAGATCTTAAAAAATCTGGGTCAGAATATCGATATCGTAGCGGGAATTTTTGATGAAACAATGCTTCAGTACCGGCAGTGTGAGGGACAGGAATTGTTTAAAGTACCGATCTGCTGTGCCTGCTCCGTCCATCACCGTCTGGCAGCGAAAGGTTCTCTTAAGATTGAAGATCTGTATGGAGAGAAATTACTGCTGATGCGTCCCGGCTGGAGCCATTATGTTGATATGCTGAGAGAAGATCTGGAAGAAAATCATCCGGACATTACAGTTGTGGATTTTGATTTTTATAATGTCGATATTTTTAACCGCTGTGAAAACAGCGATGACCTGTTAATGGCCATTGATAACTGGAAATCCGTTCATCCGCTGTTAAAAATTCTGAGGGTGGACTGGGATTATCAGATTCCGTTCGGTCTGCTGTACTCAAAAGAACCGACCCATACGGTAAAGCGGTTTTTAAAGGCTGCTTCTGCTGTGATGAAACCGGAATAAGAATGTAATTACCTTAAGGTATATACTGAATAACGAAGAGAGACTTCTGTGAAAGTCTCTTTTTTTTTATGATAAAGATAAGAAGAACGGAGGTGAAGCAATTGAGAAAAGCAATTTTATGGATTACAATTCTGTGCATGGTTTTGTGCCTGTCGGGATGTTCTGCCCGCAGATCAGGAGAAAATAATGAAACCTCATCGCAAAATGAGGTGACGATCAATAAAGAAATTACGGCGGATACAAAGGTAGTCGATGTGATCAATGATGAAGATTTTCAGGGGTTCGGTCAGTATCTGTTTCCGGTGGAAGATGGAATGCCGGATGAGAATATGACACTGGATAATATTGATTCTCTGCTGCCGTATCACAGCCATATCAATGTGAATACAACAATTGATGTCATCCGTTCGATGAAAAATGAGGTAGAAAACGGAGAAACGATTTTCTACGATATTTATACAGATGAAGAAAAAGAAGAAGATCCATCCAAAGAAGATACCGGATTATTCTTTTTCCGGGGAAAAGAAAACGCCCCGTTTGCCGTAGTGAATGCAGGAGGAGGTTTTTCTTATGTGGATTCCATTCATGAAAGTTTCCCGCATGCGCTGGAATTAAGCCGTCAGGGATACAATGCGTTTGCTCTTCAGTACAGGACCAGAGGAGAACAGGAAGCCTGTGAAGATCTGGCAGCAGCCATCTCTTATATATTCGAACACGCAGATGAATTGGGAGTCAGCACAGAAAACTATTCTCTGTGGGGAGGATCCGCAGGCGCAAGAATGGCAGCGAATCTGGGATCTTATGGTCCTCAGAGATATGGCGGAGATAATCTTCCAAGACCGGCAGCAGTAATTATGCAGTATACAGGACACAGTGATTATACGAAAAATGATCCTCCGACTTATGCCTGTGTAGGAGAAGATGATGGAATCGCTGATTGGAGAGTGATGCAGGAAAGAATTGATCATCTGAATGATCTGGGAATTGAAACGGAGTTTCATAAATATGAAAATCTGGGACACGGATTCGGACTTGGAATCGGGACTTCCGCCGAAGGCTGGATTGACGATGCCATTGATTTCTGGGCAAAACAGATACAGGATAACGAATTCTGAGAATAATGAACAGTGGCTGTCAGAGATTTTTAAATAGAAATAAAGAAAGGACAAAAGATTATGAAATATCGAACATTGGGAAAAGATTTAAAAGTATCAGCAGTAGGCCTTGGATGCATGGGAATGAGCCATGCTTACGGAGCGCCTGCAGACAAGAAGGAAATGACAGAGTTACTGGCAAAAGCGGTAGACATGGGTTATACCTTTTTTGATACTGCAGAAGTTTACGGTACAGCGGATAATCCTCATGATAATGAAGAACTTGTTGGAGAAGCGTTGAAACCGTACCGGGATAAAGTTGTGATTGCAACAAAATTCGGAATTCACTTCGATATGGAGTCTGATGAAGTGAACCATCCGCTGGTCCCGGATTCAAGACCGGAAGTGATTCGAAAATCTGTAGATGAATCCCTGAAACGTCTGCAGACCGATCATATCGATCTGTATTATCAGCACAGATATGATCCGAAGGTTCCGATTGAAGAAGTGGCAGGAGTTATGTCCGAACTAATTCAGGAAGGAAAGATTACCCACTGGGGATTGTCAGAGGCGACGGAAGAAATAATCCACCGTGCCCATACGGTATGTCCGGTTACGGCCATTCAGAACCGCTATTCCATGATGGCAAGACATTATGAGCCATTATTCCCGGCATTAGAAGAATTGGGAATCGGATTTGTCGCTTTTTCACCAATGGCAAATGGATTTTTAACAGGAAAATATGACAAAAATTCAAAATTTGACGCAAAACTCGATTATCGAAGCGTTATGCCGCAGTTCCGTGCGGAAGCAATGGAAAAAAATCAGAACTTACTGGAATTGCTGCAGAAAACAGCAAAAGAAAAAGATGCGACGCCGGCACAGATTTCTATGGCATGGATGATCTGTAAAAAGCCGTGGATCGTACCCATTCCGGGCACAAGAAAATTAAACCGTCTGGAAGAAAATGCAGGAGCGGCAGATATTGAATTAACGCCGGAGGAAGTAAAAGCTCTGGATGACGCATTAGATCATATGGAAATGTCAGAGGTGTTCGGCGGAACCCGGGTTGTGGAATAAAAGGAGGCTTTATGAGAAAAAGAAAGAAAAAACTGACGGCAGTTATTTTGACGGTTCTTGCTTTCTGCTTTCTGCTGACAGGCTGCGGCAGCTCAGGAAACTCAGGAGGCAGCCAGTCGGGCGGAGATTCCGTAGAAATAGATCCGGACGCAAAAGTGCTGATTGCCTATTTTACCGTAGCTGATAACAGTGAAGTAGATGCGGTTTCATCGGCAAGTGTATCGGAAGTTGACGGAGAAAAGAAAGGAAGAGTTCAGGCGGTTGCCGATATGATTCAGGAAAAAACAGGCGGAGATTTATTTTCAATTAAAACGTCTGTGAAATATCCTCAGGACGGAGGAGAACTGATCGATTATGCAGAGAAAGAACAGGAAGATAACGCAAGACCGGAGCTGACGGATTCCATTGATAATCTGGATGAATATGACACGATTTTTATTGGTTATCCGAACTGGTGGGCAGATCTTCCGATGGTAATGTACAGTTTCTTTGATGAGTATGATTTTTCAGGAAAGACGATCATTCCATTTAATGTCCATAACGGAAGCGGATTTTCCGATACCATTTCAACGATTCAGGAACTGGAACCAGACGCTCAGGTAGTGACAAACGGATTTACGGTACGTGAAGATGACGTACCGGACGCCGAAGATGATGTAAATGACTGGCTGGAAGAGCTGGGATATTAGGAACAGCATATATAAGGAGGATGATAGAAATGAAAGTTTTGCTGGTATATGGCAGTCCGCATAAAAACGGATGCACAAAGACAGCCCTGGATGAGATTGCGGAAGAACTGAAGAAAAACGGTGTAGATTCCGATTATTTCTGGGTGGAAAACAAACCGCTGTCCGGCTGTATTGCCTGCAAATCATGCATCAAAAACAACAAATGTGTATTTGATGACAGAGTGAATGAATTTCTGGAAATCGCAGGAGATTATGACGGTTATATTTTTGGAACCCCGGTGCACTGGGGAGGACCATCCGGAGCGATCACTTCATTTCTGGACAGGGCATTTTACGCAGATTTAAATGGCGGCGGAGGCAGATTTTATATGAAACCGGCAGCTGCTGTTGTCTCTGCAAGGCGTGCAGGAACCACCGCCACCTGGGATCAGATCAATAAGTATTTTGCCCTGATGCAGATGCCGATCATTACTTCCAGATATTGGACAATTGTCCATGGAACCAATCCGGAGGAAGTAAAACAGGATCGGGAAGGAATGCAGACGATGCGGATTCTTGCCAAAAATATGGCCTATCATCTGAAGTGCCGAGAGGCAGCCGACAAAGCAGGAGTCTGTCTTCCGGAAGCAGAACCAGTAACAGAATTTACAAATTTTATTCATTAGAAGGGAGATATCAGAATGAATAATTTTACTTACAGTTATCCAGTCAAAGTATATTTTGGAAAGGACACAACAGAGACCGCGCTGACAACAGAACTGAAAAAATATGGAAAAAATGTGCTGTTAGCTTACGGAGGAGGCTCTGTTAAGAAAAATGGTGTCTATGATGCTGTAAAAGGCATTCTGGAAAAAGAAGGAAAAACAGTTTTTGATTTCTCAGGAATCATGCCGAATCCAACTTATGCAAAAGTACAGGAAGGCGCCAAAATGGCGAAAGAAAATAACATTGATTTCATTCTGGCAGTAGGCGGCGGATCTGTCATTGACTGCTGCAAGATTGTTTCTGCGCAGGCGCTGGAGGAAAAAAATCTGTGGGAGATGGAATTTGACCAGGGAACCTATCCGTCAAATTTCCTGCCGATGGGAGCCATTGTTACAGCATCCGGTACCGGAGCTGAAATGAACAATGGAGCCGTTATTACTAATGAAGAAAGAAAAATCAAGGGCGGAATGCTGGGCGCTTTTGCTGATTTCGCAGTTCTGGATCCGGAACTTACAATGTCACTTCCGATGAAACAGGTGATTTCCGGAGCTTTTGATACTCTCAGCCACTGTATGGAAACTTATTTCGGACAGCCGCAGGAAGATAATCTCTCAGATGATATCAATGAAGCCATCATGAAGAGCGTGATCCAGAATATCCGGACCCTCTTAAAAGACGAGAAGAATTATCATGCAAGAAGCGAACTTATGTGGGCTTCCGCCATGGGAGAAAATGGTATTTTGAAGATTGGAAAAGTAACAGACTTCCAGGCTCATCAGATCGAGCATCAGCTGGGAGCATATACGGACTGCAATCATGGTCAGGGACTGGCAGTCATCCATCCGACGCTTTACCGCCATATTTATAAAGAAGCTGCCGGCAAATTCGCCCGTTTCGCAAAAGAAGTATGGGGAATTTCCGGTGAAGGCAAGAGCGATGAACAGACAGCAGCAGAGGGAATCGATGCGCTGGAAGCCTTTATCAAAGAAATCGGAATGCCGTCTACTCTGAAAGAAATGGGAATCAAGGATAAAGAAATGCTGAGAAAAGTTGCAGATTCTTCCAACGTAACAGCCGGATGCTGCAAGAAACTGACAGCAGATGAGATTTTTGAAATCCTGGAAGAGTGTGCTGAGTAATTGCCCCAGTCAGTATAACGGGTAAAGAAAAGAAAAAAGTGCTTGACCGATAGTAACTACCGCAAATTATACTGAGATTGTAGAAACAAAGACAGAGTTAAGGAACGAAAGGATATTGCTTATGAAGAAAAAATGGATGGTATTTGTATGCCTTTTATGTCTGAGTGCTGTCAGCTGGGGATGCAGCGGCGGCGGTTCAGGCGCAAGCACAGAAACAGAGACCCAGGCAGTGGATGCGGCAAAAAATGGTGACGCTAAAATTCTGACAGTTTATTTCACAATGCCGGAAACAGACGGAACCGACGCGGTATCCGGAGCCAGCCGAATCGTAGAAAATGGAGATGTGGTTGGAAATACACAGTTTGTGGCACAGCAGATTCAGGACACAGCAGGCGGGGACCTGTTCCAGATTGAGACAACAAAAACTTACCCAGGCGATCATGATGCCCTGGTAGATGAGGCATCACAGGAACAGGATGAGGACGCCAGACCGGAACTATCTTCAGAAATTGATAATTTTGACCAGTATGATGTTGTATTTGTAGGCTATCCGAACTGGTGGGGTGATATGCCGCAGGCAATGTACACATTCTTTGATACTTATGATTTCAGCGGCAAAACGATTATTCCATTCGTCACACACGGCGGCAGTGGATTTTCTGATACAATATCATCCATTGAGACACTGGAACCAGATGCGGAAGTCGTATCAAGCGGACTTTCCATCGCCAGAGATGATGTGGCAGATGCCGGGGGCGATATCAAAACATGGGTAGAAGACCTCGGATTTGCAAAATAAATATTTCCATAATAGCAGCGGAAGAGTCAGGGCAGCAACTGCCCTGGCTTTTCTGTATCTTTATAACCGGAAACCTTTTGGTATATACTAGGCAACTTATTGTTTCTTCAATCAGAACAAATGCTAATTTATAATGATAATAAGAAAGGTGGAATTAGAAATGAAAACATGGCTGATTACCGGATGTTCCAGCGGACTTGGAAGAGGAATCGCAATGGCCGCCCTGAAGCGAGGGGAAAAGGTTGCGGTAACTGCCAGGGACGTGAAGAAACTTCGGGAATTTACAAAAAAATATCCGAAACAGGTTTTGACACTTAAATTGGATCTTCAGGATAATAAGAGTATGGAACAGGCAGTCTGGGATACATATGAATGTTTTGGAAACATCGATGTGCTTGTCAATAATGCCGGCCATGGTTATCGGGCGGCTGTGGAGGAAAGTGAACCGGAGAAAATCCGGGAACTTTTTGAAACGAATTTCTTCGCTCCGGCGGAGCTGATCCAGATGGTTCTTCCGTTCATGCGTTCGAAAAAAAGCGGTTTTATCGTGAATGTAACATCCATCGGAGCCGTAAGAGGAGCTCTTGGCAATGGATATTATTCAGCTGCCAAAGGTGCCATGGAACTGCTGACGGAAGCATTGGAAAAAGAAACAGCACACCTTGGAATCCGGACCATGCTGGTAGAGCCGGGCGCCTTTCGGACCCATTTTTACGATGATTCGCTCAGGCAGGCAGACACGAAAATTTCTGATTATGATGTGATTGCTGACTGGTACAGAAAAGATTGTATGGAAAGCAGACACGATCAGCCGGGAGACCCGGAAAAAGGGGGAGAAATTATTGTGGATACTGTTCTGGGAGATAATCCGCCCCTCCGGCTTCTTCTTGGAAGCGATGCGGTAAAAGCCGCAGAAGAAGTATTAAAACAGCGGTGGGAGGAAGTAGAAAACTGGAAACATGTCAGTCAGAAATCAGATTACGATGTATGAGGATAAGGAAATGAAATTTGCAAAAATAAAAAAAACGGCGGTGATTCTTATGGCATTGACTTTTTTATTCACAGGATGTTCCAGACAGAAAGCCGGAAATGACAGTACAGAAAGGGCAGAAAGCAGCAGTGCAGATCATCAGTTTCCATCAGAACTGGCGGAAATTCCGGATGAATACATGAGCGAGGCTGACCAGCAGGGACAGCTGAAAGACCTGTATTATGACACATATGAATCCAAAACCTATGATCAGAAAACAACAAAATTAAGAAAACACGCAGTGGTATATCTTCCGTACGGATATTCTGAAGACCAGCAGTACAATGTGTTTTATCTGATGCATGGAGGATGGAGCAATGAAAATACGTATCTGGGAACGCCGGATCATCCGGAAGATTTTAAGAATGTACTGGATCACGCCATAGAAGATGGAAAAATGCAGCCAATGATCGTCGTATGCCCTACTTATAACAACGAAAGTGAAGATGACAGCAGCGACTACAGTCTGGCACTGGAATTAACGCAAAATTATCATAATGAACTGATCAATGACCTGATTCCCGCAGTCAAAGGAACTTACAGTACATATGCCAAAGATACATCAGAAGAAGGACTTCGGGATTCCAGAGATCACAGAGCATTTTGCGGTTTTTCCATGGGTTCAGTGGCAACCTGGAGAACCTTTGAATACTGTCTGGATTATTTCCGGTATTTCATGCCGTCCAGCGGCAGTCTGACAACAGACGGAGATTATATGGCATCCATCGTGGAAAAATCCGGACATGACTGGAATGACTTTTTTATCTTTGCGGCATCCGGAACCGAAGATTTTGCATATTCCTCTTTCAAACAGCAGATTGATGCCATGAGAGAAGAAGATGTTTTTCATTATGCAGACAATGAGACAGAAGGGAACCTTTATTTTCTGGAACAAGAAGGAGGAACCCATAATGGAAGGTATGCAGAGCAGTACTTTTATAACGGTTTATGCTGGATATGGAACGAATAGGAGATGATAATATCAGGTACAGCGAATTTACAGAAAATACAAGGGCAGGTGAAGTTATCAGTGATCCGGCATTCCGGGGATTTGGACGGCTGCTGTTTCCGATGGATCTGTCTATTTCAGAAAGAATGACATTAAAGGAATTAAGTTCCAGCAGCATTTATCTGTGGTATTCGGATATCAGGACAGAAAAAACAGTGGAAATCCTGAACTATCTGAAACAGGAGGTCCAAAAAGGACATCAGATATTTTATCCGATTTATACGGACAGAGAGATGCAGCAGGAGCCTTCCAGAAAAAATACAGGACTTTTTTACTTCCGGGGAGAACCGGGAAAGCCGTTTGGAATTATGAATGCCGGGGGAGGATTTTATTATGTAGGTGCAATGCATGACAGTTTTCCTCATGCACTGGAAATAAGCAGGCTGGGGTATCATGGTTTTGCTTTGATTTACAGAACCCGGGAACCATATGATGATCTGGCAAGAGCTATCTGTTTCCTGCATGATCATGCGGCAGAATTTCAAATGGATCCGAACCATTATTCTTTATGGGGCGGATCAGCAGGCGCCAGAATGGCTGCGGTGCTGGGAAACCGGGATTATCTCCGGCAATTGACGGATAGGTCAGATATTCAGCAGGCAGCTGCGGTGATTATGCAGTATACAGGTTATTCATCAGCATCTTACAGTGACGCGCCGACCTATGCGTGTGTCGGCACCAGGGATGGGATTGCTGATTGGAGAGTCATGAAACATCGTCTGGGAATCCTGGATGAAATCGGGATTCCAACGGAGTTTCATGTATATAAAGGATTAAGGCATGGCTTTGGTCTTGGCGTTGGAACAATAGCAGAGGGATGGATTTACGATGCAGTTGAATTTTGGAAACAGCAATTAAGTTAAGCGTAATGCGGAAAGGAAAAGTGATGCAGATGAAACTGAAAAAAGTGATGATGATGGTTCTCTGCGGCGTTATGGTGGGAATGCTGGCAGGCTGCAGTTCGAGCGGCGGAAGCAGTACCACAGAAGAGAATACAGCGGAAAGCACAACAGAAAGTACCACAGCGGCAGACAGTTCTTCTGAGGACGCACAGAATACAAAAGGAAGCGGCGGAAAAACACTAGTTGTTTATTATTCCGCAACAGGAAATACGGAACGTGTGGCAAAAGTCATAGCAGATGCCACGGACGCAGATATTTTTGAACTGCAGCCAACGGATCCATATACAGATGATGATCTGGACTGGACCAATGACAACAGCCGTGTGTCTCAGGAATATGCAAATGAAGACCAGAGAGATGTAGAATTGGAGTCAACAACGGTCGATAACTGGGATTCTTATGATACGGTCTTTATCGGTTATCCAATCTGGTGGGGAATCGCAGCATGGCCGGTCAATGGATTCGTAGAGAACAATGATTTCACAGGGAAAACTGTGATTCCGTTCTGTACCGCTGCATCTTCAGGAGTCGGAGAAAGCGGAGACCTGCTGGAAGAAATGGCAGGAACCGGAAACTGGCAGGAAGGAGAACGATTCGGCTCAGGATTTTCTGATGAGGACATCCAGGAATGGGTTGACGGACTGGATTTATAGAATGAGAAACCTTTGGGAAAGATTCGGAAAACTATCTGTTGTAAACGAATTTAATTCGAAGTATAATGATTTCAGGCAAAGAGGCCGGCAGGGTTTCTTTGCCTTTCTTTCATAGAAAACTGAATTCCGATAAAAGGAAAATGCTCCGGGAGGATGACACGGCGTTGAAGTGGAAAATATCGCTCATGAGGTCCGCCGCAGGCAGAAAATCCCAAAAAGCAGGATCCTTTTTAAAAAATCGGGAAATGATAATAACAGCAGAGGAGTGCAGATATGAATGTTTTTGAAATACTTGGCCCGGTTATGGTCGGACCATCCAGTTCACATACGGCCGGAGCGGTTCGTATCGGGCTGATGACCAGAAAGCTGCTGGCACAGCGGCCTGTTGAAGCTGTCATTGGCATGTATGGTTCTTTTGCGGCAACAGGACGGGGGCATGGAACAGACAGAGCACTGGTCGCCGGACTACTTGGAATGCGGCCGGATGACATGCGGATACCGGACAGCTTTCGGTATGCCAAGGAAGCAGGATTTCAATTTTCTTTTGAAACCATTCAGCTTCGGGAGGCTCATCCGAATTCTGTGATGATCCGGGTTAGAGGCGAAAAAGGGCGTGAACTGACCGTGCAGGCATCCTCTCTTGGAGGCGGGCGGATTATGATAAATCGTCTGGATGATATTGATGTAAATTGTACCTGCGAGATGCCGACTCTGATTGTACACAATATGGATCAGCCGGGGCATGTGTCGCATGTTACAACCATGCTGTCACAGAATTCGGTTAATATCGCAAATATGTCGCTTTACAGGAATAAAAGAGGCGGACGCGCAGTTATGGTAATCGAGACTGATCAGCCGATTCCGGAGGAATCCATTCGATGGCTGGAGCATTTGGAAGGGGTGCTTAAAGTGACGTACATTAATGTGGGAGGTGAAATTTAGTCATGGCATTTGAAAGTTTAGAAATGATTTTGCAGACATGCAGAGAAAAGAATCTTCCTTTTTGGGAAGCTGTGCTTTTGGATGATATGAACGAGAGAAATACGACCCGTGAGGAGTCTGTGGAACAGATGCGGGAACTCTGGCATGCGATGAAAGAGGCTGCCCGGTGTTATGATGGAGAAATTCGTTCTCACAGCGGATTTGTAGGAGGCGCAGGAAAGCAGATGGAAGAGTACGTAAAAGATGGGAAAGCACTCTGCGGACCATTTGTCGGCAAGGTCATTGCCGGAGCGCTGCAGATGGGAGAATCAAATGCCTGCATGAAAAGAATTGTGGCAGCGCCTACGGCAGGTGCGTGCGGAGTGCTGCCGGCGGTTCTTGTGCCATATGAGCAGGAACGAAAGATACCGGAACAAAAGATCCTGGAAGCGTTATATACGGCGGCGGGCATCGGCCAGGTGATTGCACTGCGGGCAAGTATTGCAGGGGCTTCCGGCGGCTGTCAGGCAGAGATTGGAACCGCCAGCGCCATGGCGGCAGGAGCCATGATTCATCTCCGGGGAGGAACCGGCGAACAAATCATACACGGGGCAGCCATGTCATTGAAAAACCTGCTTGGCCTGGTCTGCGATCCGGTCGCCGGGCTGGTGGAAATTCCCTGTGTAAAACGAAATGTGGCAGGAGCTGTCATTGCCCTATCGTCAGCTGATATGGCTCTGGCAGGAATCAAAAGCCGGATTTCACCGGATCAGGTCATTGACGCCATGAAAGAAGTCGGCGATCTGATGGACGTCAGATTAAAAGAAACTGGCCGCGGAGGACTGGCGGGAACCCGGGAAGGACAGGAAATGGCGGAGACTCTGAATTAATACATTGAATTATGATGGAGGATAGATGGCAGAGAGCTGGACAGCTCTCTGTTTTTTTTGACTCTTTGTTAGGTATATGAGAAGTGAGGAAAAGAACTGTTTTTCCAGGCAGCCGCTTGACGAAAAGAGGAATTGTGGTAAAATGTTTCTTTAGAAACAGTTTCTAAAGAAACTAAAAGGAGATGAGACAATGAGCCATACGACAGAATTATTTATGGGAATGCGCAGCTTATTCCGCCTGTATGATAAGATGCTGAAAAGAGTCTGTACAGAATATGATCTTACGGTGATCGAGGGCGACATTATCAGTTTTTTGCAGAATAATCCGGGAAAAGATACAGCAGTTGATATCGTAGAACTCCGGATGCTTTCCAAAGGAGCGGTTTCCAAGGGAGTGGACGCGCTGATTCGCAAAGGACTTCTGGAGAGAATTCCGGATACAAAGGACAGAAGAAGAATACACCTGAAACTGAATCGGCAGGCGGAACCAGTCATGGAAAGCATTAATGAAGTCAGACAGGATTTTTTAAATATTGTTTTGGAAGGATTTACAAAAGAAGAACTGAAAATGTACGATCAGTTTTTTGACAGATTGTTTCATAATATAGAAAACGCATTGGAAAGGGGCAAAACATTATGAAAAAGGAAGAATACAACCAGACAGAAATTCAAAATCCGTCAAATGACAGCACAGATGGAACAAATGAAGATAAGGAATTCCTGAGGACAGAGCCTTTGGGAAGACTTCTTTTGAGGCTGGCGCTTCCAACAGTAGCGGCTCAGCTGATCAACATGCTGTATAACATTGTCGACAGAATCTATATCGGACATATTCCGGAAATCGGAGCAGCGGCACTGACAGGGGTAGGTGTGTGTATGCCGCTGATCATGATCGTTTCTGCGTTTGCGGCACTGGTAGGATACGGCGGTTCGCCAAGAGCGTCTATTTATATGGGAAAAAAGGATAAGGACTCCGCAGAGAAAATACTGGGGAATTGTTTTACTCTTCAGATTATCATTTCCATCGTACTTACCGCGGTGCTGCTGATCTGGAACAGAGATTTTCTTATGGCATTTGGCGCCAGTGAAAATACGATTCAATATGGCGTTCACTACATGAATATTTACGCCCTGGGAACAATCTTTGTGGAAGTCACTCTGGGAATGAACGCTTTCATTACGGCGCAGGGATTTGCTAAAACAGGTATGCTTTCTGTGCTGATAGGAGCTGTTGCTAATATTATACTGGATCCGATTTTTATTTTCGGGTTTAACATGGACGTGCGGGGCGCTGCTCTGGCAACTATCATTTCACAGGCATTGTCCTGCATCTGGGTCGTAAGTTTCCTGTGCGGAAAGAAAACATTTTTGAAAATAAAGAAAAAATATCTGGGGCTGACGCCGGAAATCATACTTCCATGTCTGGCTTTAGGCGTGGCTACTTTTATTATGCAGGCCAGTGAGAGTGTGATTTCAGTGTGCTTCAACAGTTCTCTGCAGAACTATGGCGGAGACATTGCAGTAGGGGCCATGACCATTCTTACCAGTGTCATGCAGTTTGCGATGCTTCCTCTTCAGGGACTTGGCCAGGGGGCTCAGCCGATTATCAGTTATTGTTATGGGGCCGGAGATTCTCAGAGAGTGCGGAGTGCATTTAAACTTCTGCTGAAAGTCAGCCTGGGATATTCCATTCTTTTATGGCTGTTTGTTATGATCTTCCCGGGAGGATTCGCGGCGATGTTTACATCGGACGCCCAGCTGATGGAATATACGAAGACGGCTCTTCGTATTTATATGGGATCCATGTTCTTATTTGGAATCCAGATGGCATGCCAGATGACATTTAACGCATTGGGAAAAGCGGCAGAATCCATTATCGTTGCTGTTATGAGAAAATTTATTCTCCTGATTCCGCTGATTTACATTATGCCGCAGATTCTCAGAGCAAATCAGACAATGGCTGTATACATGGCAGAACCGATTGCCGATCTGCTGGCCGTCACATTTACAGCGATATTGTTTGCAGTACAGTTTAGAAAAACATTAAAAAATATATAGATCACTCTGATAAGGAGATATCAGCCCCAGAGGCAATATCTCCTTATTATGTTTTCAGAGCATGATGAAAAATAAAAACTGGGTATTGGTAATCTTTATGACACTGTGTCAAAATAAGAATAGAAGAATGAAAACTGGATAAAAGAAAATGGAGGCGCTATGATGAAGATTGTTGTTTTACAGGGAAGTCCCAATAAAAACGGATCCACTCATATTTTAACGGAAGCATTTACAAAGGGAGCCGAAGAAGCAGGACATCAGGTTCGGCGGTTTGACCTGACAGATTATAAGGTAAATCCATGTACCGGATGTGTGGCGTGCGGCTATGAAGGACCGTGTGTGCAGAAAGACGATAATCAGAAAGTCCGGAAAGCGGTTCTGGATGCAGATATGATTGTATTTGCAACTCCGCTCTATTATTATGGAATGTCAGCGCAGCTTAAGATTGTCATTGACCGTTTCTGTGCTTATAACAGCAGCATTACAAGGAAACATATGAAGTCAGCTCTTCTGACTGTTGCATGGAACAGCGATAACTGGACGTTTGATGCGCTGGAAAGTCATTATAAGACTCTGGTGAAATATCTGGATTTCGAAGATCAGGGAATGGTTCTGGGAAGGGGATGCGGAAGTCCTTCCATGACAAGAAACAGCGGTTATCCGGAAAAAGCCTATGAACTGGGCAGACAGTTATAGAAAAGAAGGTGTTCAAATGAAAGAGATCATATTAGGCAGAGAAAATCCTCTGACCATTGGGTCAGTCGGCTTAGGCTGTATGGGAATGGTATCAGAATATCCGCCGATTCCGGAAAAGAAGGATATGATACGTTTTGCAAGAGAGGCAGCAGAATGCGGAGAGACATTTTTCGATACAGCGGAAGTATATGGGCCTTACACAGGAGAAGAGATTCTGGGAGAGGCTCTTCATGAGATAAGAAATCATGTTGTCATTGCAACAAAATTTGGTTTCCGCATACAAAATGGAAAATCCGTCGGTCTGGACAGCCGGCCGGAAACTATAAGAAAGGCAGTGGAAGGATCTCTGCGCCGCCTGAAAACGGACCATATCGATCTGCTTTATCAGCACCGGGCGGATCCAAAGGTACCGGTGGAGGAAGTCGCCGGCACGGTTGCGGAGCTGGTGAAAGAAGGAAAAGTGCTTCACTGGGGAATGAGTGAAGTATCTGTTTCTACGATTCGGAAAGCACATCAGATTCTTCCGCTGACGGCAGTACAGAATGAATATTCTGTGTGGTACCGGGCCGCGGAGGAAAAATATTTTCCGGTATTAGAGGAACTGGGAGTCGGGCTGGTATGTTTCTGCCCTCTTGGAAGAGGATATCTGACAGGCGCCCTGCGGCCGGACACAAAATTTGATTCAAACGATGTGCGTGCGCGAATGCCGCGGTTTTCCGATCAGAAGGTAATGGAAGAAAACATGAAAGCAGTGGAATTTGTCCAAAAACACGCAAAAGAAAAAGGCTGTACGCCGGCGCAGTTTGCCCTGGCATGGATTATGGCGCAGAAACCGTGGATTGTGCCGATTCCGGGAACTACGAAAATAGACCGCCTGAAAGAAAATCTGGAAGCAGGCAGCATCACCATAACAGAAGAGGAACTGCAGAAAATGAATCAGGAACTGGGGAAAATTAAAATAACCGGCGCCAGATATAACGCGCAGCAGGAAAGTCTGGTAGAAAAGGAGTGATCAACATGGAGACCATTTGTTTAAATAATGATGTAAGCATGCCGCAGCTGGGATTCGGTGTTTTTCAGATTACCGATGAAGAGGTGTGCAGACAGAGTGTTTTAAATGCTCTTAAGACAGGATACCGGCTGATTGATACCGCAGCATGTTATGGAAACGAAAGAGCAGTGGGCGCTGCAGTCAGAGACAGCGGAATCGCAAGGGAAGAAATATTTCTTACTTCCAAAGTATGGATCCAGGATGCAGGTTATGAGAAAACGAAAAAATCGTTTGAGAAGACTCTGGAAAATCTGGGAACAGATTATCTGGATCTTTATCTGATCCATATGCCATACGGTGATTATTACGGAAGCTGGAAGGCCATGGAAGAATTATATAAAGAAGGAAAAATCAGAGCCATTGGAGTCTGCAACTTTGAGGCAGACCGGCTGACGGATCTCATTTTAAACAATGAAGTGACGCCGGCAGTCAATCAGATGGAAATGCATCCGTTCTGTCAGCAGAAAAACCTGAGAGACGTCATGGAACAGTATCAGATAAAAATGATGGCGTGGGCGCCGTTTGCCGAGGGAATGAATGGGATTTTTACAAATGAACTGCTGAAAAGCATCGGCGAAACATATGGAAAGAGTCCGGCGCAGGTTATCTTAAGGTGGATGAGACAGAATGGAATTATAGCCATTCCGAAATCCGTCCATGAAGAAAGAATCAGAGAAAACTATGCTATTGATGATTTTGCATTATCTCCGGAAGATATGATACAGATTTCCCAGATGGATACAGGCAGAAGTCACATTCTGGAAATCAGAAGTCTGGCAGAGGTATACCGGCTGTTTCATATCCGGTTTGAACAGTAGAACATCACAGACATATTAATATGAAATGACAGATCGAAGAAAACGAGAGGGTGTCTCCGGTTCTTCGGTCTTTTTTTTCATAAGTTTTACTTATGGATTCCATTTGAAATCGGAATTGTCTTCTTCTTTGAAAAAACTAAAATATAAGATAAAGAGAAGTTTCAATGAAGGGAAAGTGATGGAAATGAGCATAACAGAAGCGGCCAGGAAATATCATGAAAAGATGTTTCCCGGATATCAGTCTAAATTTCTGGAAACAGATCCGGAGTTTATAGAACGATTTGACAATTTTGCCTTTGATGAAGTGGTCAGCAGTGATGATCTGGATGACCGGACACGTATGATGGCGATGATTGCCGTATTGATCGGAAGCCAGAGCATCGATGAGTTTCAGGCGATGGCTCCTGCGGCGCTTAATTTCGGAGTGACGCCGGTGGAGATGAAGGAAATTGTGTATCAGGCAGTGCCGTATCTGGGAATCGGCAGAGTTTTTCCACTTCTTCATGGCATCAATGACGTGTTGGAAGACAGGGGCATAAAACTTCCTCTGGAACCACAGGCGGTCACGACAACAGAAAACCGGTTGCAGGCAGGGGAACAGGCCATGGTGGATATTATGGGAGAATCCATGAAAGGATTTGCGGAATCCGGGCCGGAAGAAAGCTGTCATATCAACCGATGGCTGACAGACAACTGCTTTGGAGATTACTATACAAGAAAGGGTCTGGATCTTAAACAAAGAGAGATGATTACCTTCTGTTTTCTGTCAGCACAGGGCGGATGTGAACCGCAGCTGGTTTCTCATGCGGCAAATAATATGTTGATTGGAAATGACAAAGAATTTCTGATAAAAATCATATCCCAGTGCATTCCGTTTATCGGATACCCGCGAAGTCTGAATGCGTTAAGATGCGTCAATGAGGCAGCAGAAACATTAAAAAAGGAAAAGGAGACGAAAGAACATGTGTAAAACAATGATCGTATATTATTCAAGAACAGGAGAAAATTACTGGAACGGAAGCATCAAAAACCTTGAGAAGGGAAATACCGAAACCGTAGCAGAAATGGTCGCTGACATGACAGGAGGAGATCTTTTTGAGGTAGAAACCGTAAAAACATATCCGGAAGATTATTACCAGTGCATTGATGAGGCAAAAGCAGAACTTCAAAGGGGAGACCGCCCGGAAGTGAAAGCATATGCTGATGATCTGGAAGATTACGACACTATTTATGTAGGATATCCGAACTGGTGGGGAACCATGCCGATGGTGATGTTTACATTTCTGGAGCATTATGATTTATCTGGAAAGAGAATCATTCCTTTCTGCACAAACGAAGGAAGCGGTATGGGAGGAAGCGAACGTGATCTGAAGAAAATCTGTAAGGGAGCGAAAGTAGAAAAAGGATTATCCATTCATGGTGCAGAAGCGGCGCAGTCACGTTCCAAAGTAGAAGCCTGGGTTAGAAAGATGGTGTAAAGAATGGAAGCTTTTGAAAATGTAAATAAGAAATTCGGATTCGGCTGTATGAGACTGCCGATGAAAGGTGACAAGGTCGATACAGAAGAATTCTCAAAAATGGTGGATACATTTATTGAAAATGGATTTAACTATTTTGATACAGCTCATGGGTATCTGGGCGGGCTGAGTGAAACCGCGATCAAAGAGTGTCTTACCAGCAGATATCCAAGGGATCAGTATATTCTGACAGACAAACTGACCAATTTCTTTTTCAAAAAGGAAGAAGATATCCGTCCGTTTTTTGAAAGTCAGCTGGAAGCCTGCGGAGTGGACTATTTTGATTATTATCTGATGCATGCCCAGAGTGCGGACAATTTTGCGTTTTTCAAAAAATGTCATGCCTATGAGACGGCGCTGGAATTAAAGAAAGAAGGCAAGATCAGACATTTCGGCATCTCTTTCCATGACAGGGCCGATGTTCTGGAACAGATTCTGAAAGAATATCCGCAAATCGAGGCAGTGCAGATTCAGTTTAATTATCTGGATTATGAAGACCCGGCAGTGGAAAGCAGAAAATGCTATGAAGTCTGTTGCAAATATGGGAAACCAGTCATTGTGATGGAACCGGTGAAAGGCGGAAATCTGGTGAAGCTTCCGGACGAAGCCAGGGCTGTTTTCGATAAGCTCCATGGCGGAAGTTCTGCAGGTTATGCAATCCGTTTTGCGGCAGGCTTTGATGGAATCCGAATGGTGCTTTCCGGAATGAGCAGCCTGGAACAGATGGAAGATAACATCAGTTATATGAAAGATTTTCAGCCGTTATCAAAGGAAGAACAGGAAGCAGTTCAAAAAGTAACAGAAATCTTTCAGTCCCAAAATATGATTCAATGTACAGCATGCCGTTATTGTACGGCAGGATGTCCGAAACACATTTCAATACCGGATCTTTTTGCATGTATGAACGCCAAGAAGATTTTTCACGACTGGAATACGGATTACTACTATAACAATGTCCATACAGTGAATAACGGAAAGGCTTCCGACTGCATCAAATGCGGTAAATGTGAAAAGGCCTGTCCGCAGCATCTTCCGATCCGGAAACTGCTGGAAGATGTGGCAGAAGAATTCGAGAAAGGAAATGAATAAAATGAAAACTTCGAAGCAAGTACTGGTAATCGAAGGAAGTCCGAGAAAGCACGGAAATACAGGTCTTCTAAGCGATGAATTCATCAAAGGAGCAGAAGAAGCCGGCCATGCGACAGAGAAAATATATCTGTCAGAGAAAAACATTGGTTACTGTGTGGACTGTGAAGTCTGTCAGACCGAAGGCGGCGGATGTGCAAAGAAAGATGATTTTCAGGAAATTAAAGATAAGATTGCAGCATGCGATGTGCTTGTGCTGGTCTCCCCGGTTTATTATTATTCTGTCACGGCACAGTTAAAAACACTGATTGACCGTACATACTCAGCCTTGACGGAAATTTCCGGAAAAGAATGTTATCTGATCATAGCAGGAGCCGGGGATCAGGAGAAGTATTTTCAGACCATAATTGATACATACCATGGATTTATCGGATGTTTTTCCGATATGAAGGATAAAGTCATTATTTTAGGTCTGGGAGCACAGGCAAAGGGAGCATAAAGGATAACCCGGCGATGACTCAGGCATACGAAGCCGGAAAAAACAGTTAGAGAAAAAGTTCTTTTCATTGACGAAGGATACATTTCTTTGATACAGTGTAAATGATACGATAATGAATGGTCAATGAAAGGAAAGGTGGTTGTTTGCTGTTTCGACAGATGAAATATTTTACTGCGGTTGTGGACTGCAATAGTTTCACAGAAGCAGCAGAACAGTGCTATATCTCTCAGTCCGCCATTTCCCAGCAGATTCGTTCACTGGAAAAAGAACTGGGTGTCGAATTGATCCACAGAGAAAAACGTAAATTTTCTCTGACTCCTGCAGGAGAATATTTTTACAGCCAGAGCAAGGGAATATTGGATGAAGTGGAGACCATCCGGAAAGAGACCATCCGGATCGGACAGGATGATGAGTCGGAACTTCGAATCGGCTATCTGCGTGGGTACAGCGGTCAGGAACTTTATCAGGCAGTTGCGGAGTTTTCGCAGCTGTATCCGGAAACAGCGATCAGTATTGTCAATGGAACCCACGAGGAATTGTACGATCTGCTGCGTTTTGGGGGCGTGGATCTGATTTTAAGTGACCAGAGAAGAGCGTTTTCCGAGCAGTATGCCAATTATCAGCTGCTTCAGTGTGACTGTTACGCGGAAATATCCGTGCGGAATCCGGCCAGTCAGCAGGAGGTGATTGAAGTGGACAGTCTGAAGCGGACGCCATGTATCCTGATTGCCTCAAAGGAACAGCAAAATACAGAGAAAGATTATTTCCAGAATACCCTTGGATTTGGCGGAACGTTTTTGTTTGCGGAGAATCTGGAAGAAGGGCGGCTGATGGTAGCCGGGAACCGGGGATTTCTGCCGATTGAAAGTGTGGGAACCCTGCCGCCTCCGGGAGCGGCGATCCGAAGGCTTCCGATCGTGCAGAACGGCAGAAAACTGCAGCGTAATTACTGTGTTTTCTGGCGAAAGGAACAGACCAATTATTATATTGAAGAGTTCGCGCAGATGCTGCGAAAACTTCTTCATGACAAATAGAATCAGGAGTGATCAGGAGCAGGACGTTCGATACGAAAGTCCTGCTCTTTCTGTCTTCATACGATTTATGTGCCATACGATTCATAAGTTTTACTTATGGAAACTATTTTGAATCGAGATTGCTGATTTTTTCGGAAATATTAAAATAGAAGTAACAAAAGAAATAAAACAAGACAGGGTGTATATTTCATGAAAAAAGATGTAATGATTTTAACAGGCGCAGGGCAGATTGGAATGGCAATCGCGCGTCGTATGGGATATGGAAAGAAAATTGTGATCGGAGATAAAAAACCGGAAAATGCACAGGCAATCGCGAAAATTATGACGGAGGCCGGATTTGATGCAGAAGCCATGGAAATGGATCTTTCTTCAAGGGAATCTATCAAAAATCTGATTGCAAAAGCACAGGAATATGGTGATATTACGATGCTTGTTAATGCGGCGGGGGGGGTATCTCCAAGTCAGGCTCCGATTGAAGCTATCTTAAAAGTTGATTTATATGGAACAGCTGTTCTTCTGGAGGAAGTCGGAAAAGTCATCAAAGAAGGCGGCGTGGGAGTTACGATTTCCAGCCAGTCCGGACATAGAATGCCGGCGTTTACCCCGGAAGAAGACGAGCAGCTTGCATGTACTCCAACAGAAGAATTATTAAATCTGGAAATTCTCCAGCCGGAAAATATCAAAGATACACTGCATGCTTATCAGATGGCAAAACGCTGCAATGAAAAACGAGTGATGGCAGAGTCTGTGAAATGGGGAGAAAAAGGAGCCCGTGTTAATTCTATCTCTCCGGGAATCATTGTGACGCCGCTGGCAATCGATGAGTTCAATGGTCCGCGTGGTGATTTCTATAAAAATATGTTTGCAAAATGCCCTGCCGGACGTCCGGGAACCGCAGATGAAGTTGCCAATGTGGCAGAACTGCTGATGAGCGATAAAGGGGCCTTCATTACCGGTTCAGATTTCCTGATCGATGGCGGTGCAACAGCATCTTATTTCTATGGACCGCTGAAACCAGAGGAATCAAATGTCAGATAAAGATAAAATCAGAAACCGTTATATACAAATGTACCAGACAAAGGAAGAATTTATTCAGGCAGTTCAGAATGGAACGCTTAACTATGACTCTGTCCGCCATCGATCTATTGATGTCCGCCTTCATGAGAATGAGGCAGAACTGACCGGGAAGAGCCTGGTTCATGCATCGGTATTTGGAGGCAGATGGAATACATGGCGCCTGCAGATTAACTGTTCCCTGAAAAAAGAAAATAATATCTGGATGATCACAAGCGCAAAAGCTTCAACGTTTTGATATATCCTGAAATACAGCAAAACAGGCATTTCCATGCTGTCTGCGAAAGGCAGAAGCAGCAGAGGGAATGCCTGTTTTGCAGTTCAAATGTATAAAAAGAATTTGGGAACAGAGCAGGAAATTACGATCTTCTGTATTCGGAAGACAGTATTCTTTTACGGGAAAATTCCCTTGATCTGTTCGGTATAAACGAGTTTTCGAAGAGCCACGATATATGCGGCCATACGGAAAGAACAGTGACATTCTTCGGTTACATCCAGAATGCTCTGAAAAGATCTGCTCATAAGTTTTTCCAGCATTTTATTAACCTGATCACGGTCCCAGGTCAGTTCCTGTATATTTTGAACCCACTCGAAGTAAGAAACAATGACGCCGCCGCTGTTGGCAAAAATATCAGGAATCAGTGTAATGCCTCTTTTTTCCAGTATAGCGTCTGCTTCTTCTGTAGTTGGACCGTTGGCGGCTTCTACAATATAAGAGCAGCGGAGCTGATCTGCGTTTTGTTCTGTAATCTGATTTTCCATGGCAGCCGGGACAAGAACATCGCATGGACAGGTCAGAACTTCTTCGTTGGAAATATGCCGGATGCCCGGTGCGTCATAGTCCTTTAAAAGTGCATTTTCTTTTTCCAGAAAAACAGAAATGGTATCGATATCAAGACCATCCTCACAAAAAAGACCTCCGGAAATATCACTGATGGCAACGACTTTCACCCCTCTGTGGTAAAATACACGGGCAGCGTTTGCCCCTACATTTCCCATTCCCTGAATTGCAGCGGTAGTTCCTGCAAGCTGTTTTCCTTCTCTGGCGAGAAGAAGTTTGGTGCTGATCACAACACCGCGGCCGGTAGCGGAATTCCTTCCTCTGGAACCGGCAAGTTCCACTGGTTTTCCGGTTACAACGCCCGGACATGGATGGCCTTTAAGCTGACTGTAGGTGTCCAGAACCCAGGCCATGGTCTGGGGATTGGTATTTACGTCCGGCGCAGGAATATCAGTATCGGAACCGATGATCGGGGCAATGGCAAAGGTATAGCGGCGGGTAAGGCTTCTGAGCTCTCTTTTGGAAAGGGTGTGAGGATCTACCTTGATGCCGCCTTTAGCGCCGCCGTATGGAATATCCGCAACAGCGCATTTCAGCGTCATCCATGTGGCCAGTGCTTTTACTTCATTTAAATTACAATCCTGGTGATAGCGGATTCCTCCTTTAAAAGGACCGCGGATGTTGGAATGCTGCACCCTGTATCCCTCAAAAACTTTTACGCTTCCATCATCCATCTCCACGGGAAGATAGACTTTGGTCTCGCGCTGAGGATTTTTTAATATTTCGAACATGGACTGGTCAATATGGCCGATTTCCATTGCTTTTGTCATAGTGTCAATTACATTTGTGTACGGGTCATAAGTGTGTGACATGTTTGTTCTCCTTGGTTGTAGATTCATTGGTGCGCATCAACTATAGAAATCGTAAAACTTTTGCAGAAAGAAAGTCAAGAAAAGCAAAAAACAACAAAAAATAATCAGGGATTTGAAAAAAATACTTAAAAACAAAAGGCAAAAGAGGATCTTTTCATAAAAAAATGAACCGGCATTGACAATTAGAAAACAGACTGTTATCCTGAAAATGTAAAATAATTACAGAATGTGAGAGGTACAATGGCGTATCCACCAAAGTGGTGGAACGCCTTTTTCTTTTGCTGGGCAAAAGGAGATCCGGTATTTTAAATAAACCAGGATAGAAGGAGAAGTGACATACGATGAAAAAAGACATTTTGGACAAAATCGATCAGACAATACTGAAAATCCTGCAGGAAAACGCAAAAACACCTTTAAAGGAAATTGCAAATCAGGTCTATTTGTCCACACCGGCTGTATCCGCAAGAATTGAAAAGATGGAAAAAGAAGGGATTATCACAGGATATCAGGCGCAGATCAATCCGGAGGCACTGGGATACCATATAAAAGCATTTATCAATCTGGAAGTTGCACCGGAAGATAAAAAAGAATTCTATCCCTATGTAAAAGCGTGTCCGAATGTGATTGAGTGCAATTGTGTGACCGGCGATTATTCCATGATTCTGGAAGTGTTATTCAGAAGCACGGTAGAACTGGATCAGTTTATCGGAGAACTGCAGAGATTTGGAAGAACAAAAACCCTGATCGTATTCTCCACGTCAGTGGAACACAGAGGAATTCATGTGCTTTGAATTGTTTATGCTTGATTCTGACAATGTAATAAGATACGATAATTTAAAAACAAGAGATATTAACCATAAATAAATATATTGCAGCAGGAGGCAGAATGAAATGGCATTGGAAGCAGAAATTAAAATTCCTGTGAATGATCTGGAAACAGTGATAAAACGGCTGAAACAGGAAGGATTTCAGGAAACAGAGGTTTGCCGGGAAGAAGATACGTACTTTAATAGTCCATATTATGATATGAAGGAAAAGGACAAGGCTCTGAGAATTCGCAGAAGCCGGAATATGCAGACAGGTGAAGAATGGGCTCAGCTGAACTGCAAAGGAGCAAAATTAGATCAGATTTCCATGGCAAGAAAAGAACTGGAAACAGAGATCCGGGAGCCGGAAATCATAGAAGGAATCTTAAAAGAACTGGGATTTGAACCGCTGAGCATTCAGGTCATCAAAACAAGGCGTACACTCTCTAATGGGGAGATCACGGCAGCTGCAGACCGGGTGGAAGGACTGGGAGAATTTCTGGAACTGGAGATCATAGCAGAAAGAGAGAATCAGAGGGAAGAATGTCTGGAAAAAATTAGCCGGGTTCTGCGGGCGATCGGATATAAAATGGAGCAGACCGTCAGGACATCTTATCTGTCCATGCTGTTTGGAAAGAGGGGCTGATATGCTGGAAGATGCGGTAATACCTGTTGTGAAGAAAAAGCAGGTGAATTCTTATGAAACAAAATATTATGTTGGAGGAATTTCCGGGGATGCGGTAATGGACTGCATGATTGTGTATCCGGGGATCCAGGTCATCCATAACCGGTTTCACAGTTTTGATACGCCATCGAACAGTACCGGAGAAAAACGGCATATTGAAATCAATCACTGTCTGCGCGGAAAATATGAGGGCATGCTGGATAAGAAATATTATGCGTATTTATCTCCCGGTGAATTATCAGTCAGTAAATGGTCGATGGACAGGGGGGATGAATCTTTTCCTCTTGGATATTATGAAGGAATGGAAATTCTGATTGATCTGGAGCGGGCGGTGGAGAATCCTGTTCTTTCTTATTTCCATATTGACCTGGAGGAACTGGAGCAAAGGCTGTTAAGCAGTCATAATCTTGTCTTGTTTGGAGCCACTGATCAGATTCAGCATATCTTTTTGGAAATGTATGAAGTAGAAGAAAATATCAAATTGGATTATTTGAAGATCAAAGTACTGGAGCTTCTGCTGTTTTTATCCAATACGGATTTTAAAATTCCTCAGAGAAGCAGAAGTTATTATCCGAGAAAGCAGATTGAGCTGATAAAGGAAATGAAGAAGTATATGGCGGAACATTTATCGGAGCATCATGACATCCGGAAACTGGCAGAAGCCTATCATATCAATGTTCACACTCTTCGAAAGACATTCAAAGATATTTATGGGGTTGCCATATATCGATGGCTGAAAGAGTACCGGATGGAATGCAGCGCAAAACTTCTTCTGGAAACCGGACAGAGTATTCTGGAAATAGCAAATCAGGTGGGATATTCCAATCCGAGCAAATATACGGAAGCATTTGTAAAATCTTTTGGCATAACACCTCAGAAGTATCGGAAGTCCCATATTAAAATGGATGGATTTCAATAAAATGGAGTAGAAAAAAGCAGCGGAGAGAGATACACTTCTACCATAAAGTTAGTAAAAGCTAACTAAAAAAGGAGGAGATATTTCAATGTCAGTATTAAGATCACTGTTTGCATATGCAGGCAGACATAAGTATCTGACGATGCTCTCACTGCTTTTTTCTTTTATCAGTGCGGTATTTCTGCTGATGCCGTTTCTGTGGATCTGGAAAGTAGTGGAAGAAATTTTAAAAGTGTATCCTGATTTTGGGCAGGCGGCAGACGCGGCAAAATATGGCTGGTACGCACTGATAAGCGCGGCAGCAGGAATCCTTATTTATGTAGCATCGCTGCTGTGTTCTCATCTTGCGGCATTTCGGATTGCGGCAAATATGAGAAAAACGGCCATGCACCATGTGGTTACACTGCCGCTGGGATACTTTTCAAAAGAAGGAAGCGGAAAACTGCGTAAGATCATCGATGAATCCGCCGCTTCCACTGAGACATATCTGGCGCATCAGCTGCCGGACAGTGTCCAGCTTATGACGACAGTGATTGGAGTCCTGATCTGTCTGTTTGTCTTTAACTGGAGATTCGGCGCAGCAGTTCTGATCGCTCTTATTTTTGCTTTCCTAAATATGATGAAGATGGTTGGAAAGGGACTGCAGGAATCTATGAAAGCTTATATGGATGCCCTGGAGGGAATGAGCAATGAAGCGGTGGAATACATCCGGGGGATTCCTGTAGTAAAAACATTTCAGCAGACAGTGTATTCTTTTGAGCGATTTTATAAGTCGATCAAAAATTATGAGAAATTTGCTCTTGGGTATACCAATCAGATGAGGATGCCGATGACGCTGTTTACAACATTGATCAACAGCGTATTTGTCTTTTTGATTGGAACCATGGCGCTGCTTATAGCTTATGGATTCGACGCAGGAGCGCTGATGCCGGATTTTATGTTTTATGTGATCTTTACCCCGATCGTAGCGGTTACTGCCAATAAAATGATGTTTGCCAGTGAAAATAACATGCTGGCAAAAGACGCGGTGCAGAGAATGGAAGGGATTACAAAAGAAAAAGCATTTCAGTATCCGGAAAAGGGCCGGAAGATAAAGAATCACGATATTGTATTTGATCACGTGTCCTTTACCTATCCGGGAAGCGAAGCGGAAGTGCTTCACGATATCAGCCTGGAGATAAAAGAGAATACCACGGTGGCATTTGTAGGAAAGAGTGGAGGCGGCAAATCGACGCTGGTCTCTCTGATCCCAAGATTTTATGACGTGACAGAAGGAGCTGTTTTGATTGGCGGTGTGAATGTAAAAAATATGACAGAAGAAGAACTGATGGATCAGGTTTCTTTCGTGTTCCAGGATAACCGGCTCCTGAAAAAAACGCTGAGAGAAAATATCAAAATGGGGCTGGAAGCAGATGATCCGGCTGTTCTGGAAGCTGCCAAAAAGGCGCAGTGCATGGAAATACTGGAGAAATTTCCGCAGGGACTGGATACAGAGATTGGAAGCAGCGGCGTTTACCTGTCCGGCGGAGAAACTCAGCGAATGACTCTTGCCAGAGCGATTCTTAAAAATGCGCCGATCCTGCTTCTCGACGAAGCAACGGCATATGCGGACAGCGACAATGAACTGCTGATGCAGAGAGCAATCCGGGAACTGTCCCAAAATAAAACAACGATCATGATTGCACACCGTTTGTCCACCATTGTAAATGCGGATTGTATTTATGTGATCGATGACGGCAGGATCCTGGAAGCAGGTTCCCATAAGGAATTGTTAAAGAAAAATGGAGAATATGCTCGGATGTGGCGTCAATACAGCCAGTCCGTTGAATGGAAAGCAGGTGAGACAGCATGATAGAGAAAATTCAAAGAAGATTTGCGCTGACACGGCCCGGCGCGGTGAACCTTGTAAAAGCGTGTGTGTCCTGTACCATATCATACCTTGTCATAGCCATGTCCATAGGTATTTTGTATTTCTTTACCTGTGATCTGATCGGAATATTCCGGACCGGCACCGGAATGCCGAAATATGGAATCTATGCGGTACAATGTGCGGTTGTAGTGATTCTGATTTTTGCGGCGCATTATGTACAGTATAATATGACATTTTTTAATACTTATACAGAGAGTGCAAGACTGAGGATCAGTGTAGCAGAGCGGCTTAGGAAGTTCCCGCTTCGATTCTTTTCCAGAAGAGATCTGTCTGATCTGACAACAACGATTTTATCGGATGTCACAGGAATGGAGCAGGCATTGTCACATTTTATTCCGGAATTTGCCGGCTCGGTCATTTCAACTGCGCTGCTTTCCATTGGAATGTTTTTCTTCGATGTGAAAATGGCGGCAGCAGCTGTATGGTGTGTGCCGGTATCTTTTCTGCTGGTATTTCTGGCGAAGAAAAAATTAAGCCAGGCAGGGAAGAAAGACCGGAAGATCCAGCTGATAAGAACAGAAAAAATTCAGGAAGGACTGGAGTCTGTAAAAGATCTGAAAGCCGGCCGGTATATGGAATCTTATATAAAAGAAGTGGATGACGCCATTGACCGGTGTGAAAAAAGTCAGATTGTAACGGAACTGACCAATGCCTTGTTTGTTGTAAGCTCTCAGCTGATATTAAAACTTGGAATTGCGACCGTAGTGATTTTTGGAGTGAAATATCTGATCAGCGGAGAGATTTCTCTGGAAATTTTTATGCTGTTTTTAATTGTAGCTTCCAGGCTTTATGATCCGTTAAATGCGACGCTTCAGAATCTGGCTGCGATCATAAGCTGTGATCCGAAGATTGACCGTCTGAATGAAATCAATGAATACCCGCTCCAGGAAGGAAAAGACCGTATGGAACCGGACGGATATGATATCCAATTTGAAAATGTAACATTTTCTTATGAAAAAGGAAAGCCGGTCCTTAAAAATGTCAGTTTTACGGCGAAACAGAATGAAATCACCGCATTGATCGGCGGCAGCGGAGGAGGAAAGACAACCTGCGCGTCTCTTGCGGCCAGGTTTTATGAGCCGGATGCCGGAAGGATCACAGTTGGAGGAGTTGATATTTCCACGGTGGATCCGGAAGTGCTTTTATCTGATTTTTCCATTGTATTTCAGGATGTGGTTTTATTTAATGCAAGTATTATGGAAAATATCCGAATCGGGAAAAAGAACGCCACAGACGAAGAGGTTATGAGAGCCGCCCAAATGGCCTTTTGTGATGAATTTGTTCAGGAAATGCCCGATGGATATCAGACCGTCATAGGAGAAAACGGATCCAGACTGTCCGGAGGACAGCGGCAGAGGATCTCTATTGCCAGAGCCATGTTAAAAGATGCGCCGATGATTCTGCTGGATGAAGCCAGCGCTTCATTAGATGTGGAAAGTGAGACCTATGTTCAGCAGGCATTATCGAAGTTGATCGAAGGCAAAACGGTTATTATGATCGCTCATCGCATGCGTACTGTGGCAAAAGCCTCCCATCTGATTGTTTTGGAAGACGGGCAGATTGCGGAGGAAGGCACGCCGGAAGAACTGCTGAAACAGGATGGTATTTATAAACGGATGACGGATCTGCAGCACGCAGCCGGACAGTGGAAGATATAGCGGAAGAATAAATGAGAAAAATAGCCGGCAGCATGTCTTGATTTTCTCTCTCGGGTCTGGTACATTCAAGATAGTTAGTGATGACTAGCTATCATGTGAATAAATCGTGGAACTCCTTCTGCCTGACTTTACCCCAGCGCAGAAGGCAGTGCCATGGGAAAGGACAGGAAATGATGAAATTAGAGATTGAAAAAGTGATTGGAAGAGAGATAGTGGATTCCAGAGGAAATCCAACGGTTGAGGCAGAGGTATATCTGGCAGATGGTACGGTTGGACGCGGTGCGGCGCCGAGCGGTGCTTCTACAGGAGAGTTTGAGGCGCTTGAATTAAGAGATCAGGATGCGGGGCGTTATGGCGGAAAAGGCGTACAGAAAGCCGTGACAAACATTAATACAACCATCGCTGAAGTATTAAAAGGCATGGATGCGTCAGATATTTATGCCATCGATCAGGCAATGATCCAGGCGGACGGAACCAAAGACAAATCCAATCTGGGCGCCAATGCGATTTTGGCGGTTTCCATCGCGTGTGTCCGGGCGGCAGCGGCTTCCTTCGGAATGTCTCTTTATAAATTTTTAGGCGGAGTCAACGCAAACCGGCTTCCTGTGCCGATGATGAATATTTTAAATGGAGGAGCACACGCGGAAAATACGGTGGATGTACAGGAATTTATGATTATGCCGGCGGGAGCGCCAAGTTTCAGCGAAGGACTGCGCTGGTGTACAGAAGTGTTTCATGCTTTAGCTTCTCTTCTGAAAGAAAAAAATCTTGCGACATCTGTTGGAGATGAAGGAGGCTTTGCACCTGATCTTGCCAGCGATGAAGAAGCGATCGAATATATTTTAGAGGCAGTAAAGAAAGCCGGATATGAGCCGGGCAAAGACTTTGTTCTTGCAATGGACGCAGCTTCCAGCGAGTGGAAGGGCGAGAAGAAGGGAGAATATATTCTTCCAAAATCCGGAAAGAAATTTACATCCAAAGAGCTGGTGGAGCACTGGAAACAGCTGTGTGAGAAATATCCGATCTATTCCATCGAAGACGGCCTGGATGAAGAAGACTGGGAAGGATGGGTCATGATGACCGAAGAATTAGGCAGCAGAGTCCAGCTGGTAGGAGATGATCTGTTTGTAACCAATACCGAACGTCTGAAAAAAGGAATCGATATGGGATGCGGCAATTCTATCCTGATCAAACTGAATCAGATCGGTTCTGTTTCTGAAACTCTGGAAGCGATTAAAATGGCTCATAAAGCAGGTTATACAGCAGTTACATCCCATCGTTCCGGAGAGACAGAAGATACGACCATTGCGGACCTTGCGGTTGCATTAAATACATGCCAGATTAAGACAGGCGCTCCAAGCCGAAGCGAACGTGTGGCAAAATACAACCAGCTGATCCGTATTGAGGAAGAACTGGGAGAAGCAGCAGTTTATCCGGGAATGGCAGCATTCAATATTTCAAAATAGAGACTGAGAATAAGAGACGCAGAAAGGAGATGGATATGTCGTTTATCCAGAAAGAAATCAGTGATTTTACCGTTCAGGCATATGTGGACGGCGATTTTAAAGAAGTGACCAAGGAAGATGTTTTAGGAAAATGGAGCGTATTTTTCTTCTATCCGGCAGATTTTACATTTGTGTGCCCGACAGAACTGGAAGATCTGGCAGATAAATATGAAGAATTCAAAAACATCGATTGTGAGATTTACAGTGTATCCTGTGATACGCACTATGTTCATAAAGCATGGCATGACGCTTCCAAGACTATTCAGAAGATTCAGTATCCGATGCTGGCGGATCCGACAGGAGCGCTTGCAAGAAGCTTTGATGTGATGATCGAAGAGGACGGAGTGGCAGAGAGAGCCAGCTTTATCGTGAATCCGGAAGGAAAGATCGTGGCGTATGAAGTGATTGCCGGAAATGTCGGAAGAAATGCAGACGAATTGTTCCGCCGGGTTCAGGCGTCACAGTTTGTTGCTCAGCACGGAGATGAGGTTTGCCCGGCAAAATGGAAACCGGGAGCAGAGACCTTAAAGCCAAGTCTCGATCTTGTAGGACTGATCTGATTTCAATTACATATTTACAGATGTTTCCCGCCTTTTTATGGAAGGCGGGAAATTTTATCAAAAAGGAGAAACATTATGGAAATAGAAAAGAATCTTTACGATGCGGTCATCATCGGAGGCGGACCGGCAGGATTGTCGGCAGCGATTTATCTTGCCCGCGCAAAATATCGTGTGCTGGTTGTGGCTAAGGATGGAACTGGGGGACAGATTTCCATCACATCAGAAGTTGTTAATTATCCGGGAATTGAGAAGATCAGCGGGAAGGAACTGACTGCTTCCATGCGAAGACAGGCAGAAAATTTCGGCGCAGAATTTGTGACCGGGGAAGTTCTTCATATGGAACTTGAAAAAGAAATTAAAGAAATTAAGACAACCCGGGGAGATTACAAAGCCCTTGGAGTGGTCCTGGCAACCGGAGCCAATCCGAGGAAAATCGGATTCAAGGGAGAACGGGAGTTTCAGGGAAGAGGCGTCGCTTACTGTGCAACCTGCGATGGCGAATTTTTTACCGGAAAGAAAGTGTTTGTGATCGGAGGTGGATTCGCAGCGGTGGAAGAGGCCATTTTCCTGACAAGATATGCCCGAGAAGTAACGATTCTGGTGAGGGGCGATTCTTTCTCCTGCGCAAAAACAGTGTCGGATCAGCTGGAAAATTACGATAAGATTGAAGTGAAATTCCATACAGAGCTGGTGGAGGCCGATGGAGATCAGCTGGTGACCCGGGCAGAATTTTATAATAATCAGACGAAAGAAACATGGGAATATGAAGCCGGAGCCGATGGAAATTTTGGAATCTTTGTATTTGCGGGATATGTGCCGAACACCGAGTGGATCGGTCCGGAAGTGGAGAAAAATGAACAGGGATACCTGCTCACTGACAGCAATCAGAAAACAAATCTGGACGGCGTATACGCGGCAGGTGATGTATGTGTCAAACAATTAAGGCAGGTCGTAACGGCAGTTTCTGACGGCGCCACTGCGGCAACTTCACTGGAAAAGGCCGCGGCAGAACTGCATACAAAGCTGAATCTTCCGAATCTGGTGCAGGAAAAAACTGCTGAAACTGCAGTAGAAGATGAGACGCCGGGCCTGCAGGAAAACGGACTTTTCGATGCTTCCATTTATCGTCAGCTGGAGCCGGTTTTCCGGAAGTTTGAACAGAAAGTAAAGATCAGGGCATGGCTGGATGATCAGCCGCTCTCCGGAGAAATCCGGGGATTCCTGAGGGAACTGACGAGTATGACTGATCAGGTAACATGGGAAGAAATAAAAGGATCAGAAGGCAGAGCGCCGATGCTTCCGGCCATGGAATTATGCTATGAAAATGGGCAAAGCAGCGGCATTTGGTTTCACGGGGTTCCGGGAGGCCACGAATTTAATTCCTTTGTGGTAGCTCTTTATAATACGGCAGGACCGGGGCAGGAAATCAGTCCGGAACTGGAAGAAAGGATCCGAAAGATTGATCAGCCGGTCAATATAAAAGTATTGGTATCCTTATCCTGCACCATGTGCCCGGAACTGGTCATGGCATCACAGAAAGCAGCATCTGTTTCTGATAAAATAGAAGCGGAAATGTTCGATTTGATGCATTATTCGGAATTGAAGGAAAAATACCAGCTGATGAGCGTTCCGTGCATGATCATAAACGATAAGGACGTATACTTTGGAAAGAAAAATCTGGAAGAACTGATAGGAATACTGGAAGGGGAATAAAAGTTTATTAGAATCTGTATTAAGGGCAAAAGAATAACTTAAATAAAGCAGCAAATCGGGATTTTATGTCCTGGTCTGCTGTTTTCTTTAAAATGACGGAAAATATAGAAAGAAGTCTGAAAAAACAATGACCGGATTTGCAGACTATGATATGATGTAGAAAAAAGGAGAAGGGGTGGAGTTATGTCCGTTGCTGTAGAAATAAAACAGAATCAAGATGACAGTAAAAAATTGACATTAGAGGATATCATACGGATTTCAGGATTGTCTTATGGAATAGCGGATGCCAATTACCGGCTGATTGACAATGAAACCGGGGATTATACGCTGTTGTTTGAAACAGGACGGCTGGCCAGAGGCATTGAAGTTTCATTTGATCAGCAGAATATTCTGCTGAGACTCAGTCTGCCGACCAGCAGGAAAGAGATTCATTGTTTTTATGAAACGATTCGTAAAATATGTGATCGGAAGGAAACCAGACAATTTCTCCACGAGGAGGGATGGAAGGATTTGGATGATATTCCCGGTCTCATAGAAAATGATATCCGGGCAAGTACTGGTGCGCTGGAAGATCTGTGGGAGAAAGTAAAGGAAGATGAATATAAACATTTTCAGGTATTTGGTGTGTGTTTCCCCATTTCACTGGGAAAGAGAGAACTGGAAGAGATTGCGAACGATTTGAATCAATTTGCTGATTTTATGAATCGGCTGCAGTCGATGAATGTTTACTATTCTGCGCCTAAAGTTTATGATGTCCGCGGCAGGCTGACCGGTATTTATTTTACAGACGCTAATCTTCCAACGGTTTTTCCGACGGAACCATATATTGTCATGAACCAGGTGGAAGGAATCGAGGAATGGTATGTTATGTTGAAAGACCAGAGGACTATTCCGTATCAGGACTTTATTGGATTCATCCGTGATCAGGAATATTTTGATGCCAATCATATTCTGTTTGTGCTGACAGAAGAAGAGGTACAGATGCTGGCGGATCATTATGCAGTGGAGATTTAAAAATACGGAAGGTGAGCAATCATATGAATATAGGTTTTTGGTGCTGTATTGCTTTAGTGCCTGTTTTTTTCATTACAGCAATTTTATTTGCGGTTTTTAAAGGAAAATGTGCGAAATATATTACTGGATTCAGCAGTCTGCCAAAAAAAGAACAGCCGCTTTACGATCAGGAGGCGATGGCAAGGGATATGAGAAATTCTTATTTGCTGTACTCACTGATTATGCTGCTCGGTGCAGTCTTTTCTGTGATTCTCAGTCCATATTCAGCGGCGGCAGCTTATTTTATCTGGGGATATTTCTTTTTCCGGGAGGTTCATCTGGATCCGTACAAGGCGTTCGAAAAATATCTGATAAAATAGGAAAAAAGATTATGTTATGATTAGGAGATGTGTGATATGGCGAATGAGGATAAAAAAGATTTTAACGCAATGCTGCAAAACAAAAAAGATATGCCAAAGATTCAGGTGATTTCCGATCCTAAAACCATAGAACGCTATGGAGGCAGCAGGATGTATTTTGCTCCGCCGGAAGATTATGACAAAGTGATGAAACGGATTCCTTATGGAAAAGTCATCACAGCAGGGACGATTAGGGAATACTTTGCCGAAATGAATCAGGCGGATTTTACGGATCCTATGACTGCAGGTATTTTTATTTCCATTGCGGCATGGGCAAGTCATCAGAGAGCGGAGGATAAAACGCCGTATTGGCGGACATTAAAGGCAAAGGGAGAATTGAATCCCAAATATCCGGGAGGCATAGAAGCACAGAGAAAGAAACTGGAAGCGGAAGGGCATACCATCATTCAAAAAGGACGTAAGAATATCAGATATTTTGTAAAAGACTATGAGAATGTTCTGTTTGACTGCAGGGAGATAGAAAATGAAGGATAATGTTTCTGCGTTTTGTTGCGAGATCATCTGGGTCTCCAACATGCAGGCAGGCCTGCTGGGAATAAAAGGGAGGGATTATAATGAAAATACGTTTCATCGAACCGGGAAATCGTCCGTATAAACCTACGCCATTGAATTATTTTGTGTATGACAGATATATCAGAACACCGTCGGTCGGCCTGAATACCCTGGCAACCATCGTGAAAAAAGAGGAAGATGACACTTTAATGTACAGTGAGTCCATTTCCAGAATTCCAAAGGATGATATATTGGATGCGGATGTTATATTTATAGGAATTTTTACTTTTGCTGCAGTCCGGGGCTATCAGATTGCCCGATATCTGAAAAAACGAAGCCGTGCAGTGACTGTAATGGGAGGCCTTCATGCTTCTATGAATTACAAGGAAGCGGTGCGCTATTGTGATTATGTGCTGATCGGAGAAGGAGATGAGACGATTCTTACATTTCTCAGGGCACTGAAGAATAAGGAATCGATGGACTTCCCGGGGATTGCATACCGGCGGAATGGGAAAATTGTGTATACAGGATACCCTTGTCCGCCGAAGAATATTGAAACAATCCCTGACCGTAATCTGGTGTACCGGTATCAGAAAATGGCAGGGCACAGCACCATATGGCCGCAGGTGCATGCATCCAGAGGATGTCCGCATAATTGTGATTATTGCGCTTTAGTTCGTCATTTCGGTCATAAAGTCCGGACCAGGTCACCTGAGAATGTTGTGGAAGATATTCGCCGGTCTATTGAATTTTTTGATAAAAAGCATTTTCGCCTGACCAAAGGCCTTTGGATTACTGATGACAATTTTTTTGCAGACAGGGAATGGGCAAAAGCAGTATTGAATGAAATCATTGACAGTAAAATCCGGTATCGGTTTAATGTTCAGGCCAGATATGAAGTGGGATTTGATGATGAGATGCTGGATCTGCTGAAAAAAGCCGGATTTTTTGAACTTGATATGGGGATCGAATTTCTGGATGATCAGTCTTTTCAAACCTATCACAAGAAAAGTACCAGAGATGAGATTATCAAATCCATTCGAAACATTCAGAAGCATGGTCTCAGTGTCAGAGGGCTTTTTATTCTGGGATCAGATGATCAGCAGAAGGGCGCAGGGGATCAGCTTGCAGAGTTTGTGATAGAAAATCACATCCAGGGCGTTCTGATTCAATCCATGTATTTTGTTCCGGGGACGCCCGTTTACAAAACTCACAGGAAGAGACTTCTGCATAAGAACTGGGCTCTTTACAATGGAAATGTAGTTCATCATCCGAAAAATATGACGGCATATGAACTGCAGCTGGAACATATCCGGGCAAGCAAAAAAATTTATTCCGTAAAACGGCTGATTCACGCATTGATTCATGAAGACTATATCCATAAAGTTTTGTTTTTTGGAGAATTTTTCTGGCATATGAGTGTGCGGTCGGATTTGAGAAAACAGCTTCCGTATCTGAAAGAAGCATCGCGAAAAAGACAGAAGAGGATTAGAACATAAAGGAGAAAACATTGAACGGATTTTTGTTAGTGATTCCATTCTTATTGATAAGGTTTCTGCTGCTTTCAATTTTAAATAAAGAAGCGGTTGGCAGAGCGGCTTATTTTGCGCCAATGCAGGGAAAGGAACGAACTGCATACTGGATCTATCAGATATCGAATGTTGGAATTTTTGCAGGTTTGTTTTTTTTGAGTGTTCTAATCGATTTTTCGATACAGTTTTATATGGGAGTATTCTTATATTCTCTTGGACTGCTTTTATGTGCTGCAGCCATGGTAAGTTTCTCTTCACCAGACCATTCGGGATTCAATAAAAACGGAATTTACCGTCTGTCACGAAATCCAATGTATCTGGCATATTTCATCTGTTTCCTTGGAATGTGTCTCTTAACCCGCTCGCTGACTCTGCTGGGAATTGTACTGATATTTCAGGTCTCCGCTCATTGGATTATTCTTGCGGAAGAGAGATGGTGTATAGAGAAGTTTGGAGAAGAGTATATCGAATATATGAATCAGGTAAGACGCTATATATGATAGACTCATTTTTGCTGCAGAAAGTTTACATTGAGATATTGGAGAGATGAAAATGGAGATTAGGAAGTATAAACAATCAGACTGCAGGATTTTAACAGAATTGTTTTATCATACAGTCCATACTGTTAATGCCAAAGATTATACAAAGGAGCAGCTTGATGTATGGGCAGATGGGAAAGCAGATTTAAAAAAATGGAATCAGTCATTCCAGGAACATTACAGTATCGTAGCTGTTGAGAATGAAACGATTGCAGGATTTGGTGATATAGATCTGACAGGTTACCTTGATCACTTATTTGTTCATGCAGATTATCAGAGGAAAGGGATTGCAGCAGCTATTTGCGACCAATTGGAGCAGGCGGTTCAAGGGAATATTACCACTCACGCTTCTATTACAGCAAAACCTTTTTTTGAAAAAAGAGGATACAGAGTTCTCAAAGAACAGCAGGTAGAAAGACAGGGAATTTTTCTGACCAATTATGTTATGGTAAAAGAACGATAAGTGGAAAAGGGATGATAACATGAAAAATGAGATTTTATTACTTGATGAAAAATCGGTAAATGATTTTTGGCGTTTAAGAATAGAGTTGTTTCAAGAATTAGAGGAAGTCAGCAAAGATGCAGACTGCACCCAATTAGAATCAGCAACGAAACAATATTATGTATCACATATAAATAAAGATTTGATCAGCTGGGGAGTCTTTCAGGAAGGACAACTGGCCGCGACAGGATCTTTATGTCTGTTTACCCGGATTCCGTATAATGAAAATCTAAGTGGATTGGAGGGATATATTTTAAATATATATACATCTAAACAATTTAGAGGGAATGGTTTTGCAAATCAGATTTTAGATAATATGATTGAATACAGTTATAAAAATAATATCAAAAGATTATGGCTCAACAGTAGTGAACAGGGAAAACACTTATATACGAAAAAGGGATTCCTACAGAAAAATAATGAAATGGAGCTTTTTTTATAAGTGATTCAATGGAAATGTTTAGATATGTCTGTTTTGCAGGAGGGAAAATGTATCAGATAAGACAGTATGAAGAAAATGGCCAGGAGATGCTGCTGCATTTTTTAGAAGAATGCCTGCCGCAGTCCGGCCGGGAATTTCAGCCGGATGGCCGCCATAAAATATATTGAAAGAATAAAGCGCATAGACAAACGATTTTAACAAAAAGAGGAGAGGGAAATGAAGAAATTGTTTACTGTAATTCGACAGGGGAAACTGGACGAAGTGAAGCGGCTGATTGAAAAAAAGCCTGAATTGGTTCATTGTGTTTCAGGGCCGCTGCCAAAGAAAGATCATGGACAGTCGCCCCTTCAGGTTGCATTGAAAACAGGGAAATATGAAATTGCCGATTATTTAATTGAGCATGGTGCGGATGTAAATTTTATGGAGGCAGAAGATGATGATCCGGGACTGCGGGCGCCGGTTTTGTTTGATGCCATCAGCGCTGTGATTATCTCACTTTGTTATAAAAGATTCGATGAATCGGAGACTGCGTTTGAATATATAGACAAGATGGTTGAAAAAGGAGCAGATGTAAATAAATGTGCTTCCAATGGATTTGACGCGATGCAATGGGCCGTAAATCAGGCAGAACTGCTGTTTGAACGGCCGACGGTATATCCACAATCTCAGGAGGCGGTGCGAAAACAGCTGGCTAAAATTCTTGATCTGCTGATTGAGCATGGCGCAGATTATGCAGCCTGGGCGAGAAGAGGACGTTATGCACAACCATATCCAGGACCCAGCAATAAGAGCATGTATCTGGACGATTTTGTGCCGGGAGAAGGAATGGATATCGATAAAAAGAAAGAAATGAGAGCGTTTATGCAGGAATACTTCAGAAGCAGAAATTTGCATGTTGAATGAAAGGTTGACACCCGCGGGATAAAATTTACAGCCGGACAAAGGTGTCTGGTTTTGAAGATACGATATTTCCTCACTTTATGTCGTGTAAATAAGAGATCTTTTAGCGTAATCTGTAAACCAGGGAGGTACAGAGAATGGATCAGAAGAAAACAGGCCAGTTTTTAAAAACATTACGTAAAGAAAAAAATATAACGCAGGAAAATCTGGCTGAAACACTGAATGTATCCACCAGAACAATATCCAGATGGGAAACCGGAAGAAATATGCCGGATATTAGTTTGTTAGTGGAACTATCAGAATTTTATCAGGTCAGTATAGCTGAGATTATTGATGGAGAAAGGAAAAGTGAGGATATGGGTCAAGAAACGAAAAGTACAGCGGTGAAAATGGCAGAATACAGCAAAAATGAACTCAGCAGAGAGAGACAAAAAGCAGTGAGTGTGATTCTTATGGTATTTGGCGTTTTCATTATGATTTCTGCTTTTGCAGCAGTTCCAAATGAAAGCAGCTGGGGAAGTATTTATGCGGTCGTTGGCGGAATGACGTTGATTATCGGCATATATTTTATGCTTAAGGCTGCTTTTACAAAAAGAATTCTGCGAATATTGAGTATTGCCGGATGTATCATTGCGTTATTGGGAATTTTTACCATGATGGATTATATTGCCGCGGCGCAGTTTCATCAGGTTCCCAGATTTAGTTATGAAAAAAGTTATGGCGAAGATGTAGTGGAGCATAAGACATTATTCTATACTGTGATTCAAAGAAATCCGGGAACGGAGAATGAAAAAATAGAAATTACTGAGTAGAAAAGCCGTTAATCTGCATTGAAAATCGAAGAAAAAACCGTGAAAAACGGGCAGACTGAGACGGATGGAAGATTATATGATGCGGCAGCTGTTACTCTTTATGATGATCCTTATATCCGGTTTGGAATAAGTGGTCTGGATATGATATTTAAAATTAGTTTCAATTAATCCATATTTTATGTTAATTTTCGAAGAAATAAAAATTGTATTATCACTGCGGGATTTTTTGTCCGGCGGAATATCCTCCGCTATAATGGACTTAAGAAGAAAAGGTGATGTGATATGGAAAATGTACTCTTTTTCGTTGTGATGGAAGGATGCAGCGCATTGTTTTTATACCTGGGCTATCTGCTGTGGAAAAAAGAAAAAATTAATGTGATGCATGATTACCATTATACAAAGGTAAAAGAAAAAGATAAAAAAGCATACACAAGCGTTATGGGAAAGGCAATGATATTAATGGGAATTGGAATGACCGTTTCAGGAGTGATCGGCGTGTTTACAGTTTCAGTTGAGAGCGGAATTCCGGCATGCGTCACATTTGTTGTTGGACTCTGCATTATGATATACGGGCAGATAAAATATAACCACGGCATCTTTTAGAAAGTCCGGTTTGCAAAAAAATCAGGGAGTTTCGAATGTAATATCGCCGCCGGCAGGAGGAAGACGATGAAAATAGAATTTGCAGATCTTGTACTTTTAAATGACGAACTGAAGAAGCTGAATTCAAGGTATCATATTGATTATAAGAATGAAACAACAGCCTGTATTGAGTCTCCGGGTGAATGCTGCCTGACGCAGGATATGAAAGAACAGACGATGATGTGCATACAGGAATATTACCGGGGAAAAAACGCCCGGGTGATTTTTTCAGAGGATTTTTTGTATTTTTATGTGGAAGATGACGACACAGATCCAGATAATGAGGTTATTAAAAAATAAGCTTCACAAAATCTGTGAAAATTCTACTGTGAAAAATTAAAGGAGTATGAAATTTAGGAAAGGTGTTTAGAAAGATGCAGTATAGAATTGGCGATAAAGAACTTGAACCTTCCATCTTATCTGCTGAGATAATTAAGAGCATAAATGACAGAATGAACAGAGGTATGAAATGAAAATATGTATTTTAGGACTAGGCGTAATAGGGACAACTTATGGATATGCATTCCAAAAAGCAGGACATCAGGTCGAACATTTAGTCAGAGAAAATAAAAAGCAGGATGTTTCGCTGAAATTAGATATAACGATATTAGATGGAAGGTATGACAATAAAGGAGAAGAGAAAACAGATATATACACGGTAAAGCTGGCGAAGCCAGATACGAGTTATGACTTCATCTTTTTAAGTGTTGCAAGTGGGAGAATAAAAGATGCCATAGAAACACTTTCAAAAAATAATGTGACAGGAAGTCTGGTATTATTCTGTAACTTTTGGAACCGTCGTGAAGAAATTGAAGAAATGACCGGTAATTATAAATATATTATAGGATTTCCGACAGCAGGCGGAAACATGATGGGGCAAAAGCTGAACTGTGTACTGTTTGATCATATAATGCTTGAAAGTGAAGAAAAAGCAATGATTTCAAATTATAAAGATTTGGAAGGACTTCTGAAATCAGCAGACATAAAAACAGAAATTCCTTATGATATGGTGGAGTGGATATGGATTCACATGGCAATAAATGCTGGTGTTACTTCGACTGCTGCAAGAGAAGGAAACATTGATGACCCAAAACAGCTTGCGATTGATCTTATGAAAGATTCCCGTGCATTAGCGATCGCAGTAAAATCAATCAGAGAAACTGTCAAAGTGGTAAAAGCCCGGGGAGTCAATCTGGGATTGTATAAAAATGAACTTCTCCCTTATAGAGTACCTACTGCTATTGCAGGAATCATTATGAAACAGATGTTTTCGGGAAATGAACTTACAAGCAGAATTATGACACTGCATAATGATATAAATGACATTATGTATACATGCAGAAGTATCTATAAGACGGGAAAAGAGAAAAAGTTAGATTTGCCATTGTTTTATTCCAATATGGACAAAATCTTTCGTCAGTTGGATTCAGATTCATAGATTCCAGTTTGGAACAAAAATAGATACCCTGTGAAAAAGATGCAAAGGACAAAGAAAATGAAACGGCGCGAATGAGGAGGTGTCGGTATGAAAATTGGAATTGGAAAGGAATTTCCACGTTATTTTAAATCCTTGTATCCGGAAGAGTTTGAATTGTTTTCTCATTTTGAGACAACATCGGGAATTCCAAATGTTTTATTTGCCATAACGACATGGAAGAAAAACGGAAAACCAAATGTGTGTTTTCATGGATGGAGCTGTTTTCACGGAGATAAGACGGCGTTTTTTGCAGTCATGGGAAATCTGTACCAGCATACGCATACTTATGCCAATATTCAAAGGGATCGATGCTTCTGTATTAATTTTCTGCCTGTCAGCTATTATGACAGACTGGTGGACACGATCCATCATAATGAAGAGGCAGAGGATGAATTTGCCGTGGGAAATTTTACAATGGAAGAGGCGGAGACGATTCATGCGCCTTTGATCCGGGAGGCTTTTATGAACATCGAATGCAGTCTGAAAGAAATGAAAGACTTAAGCGGGGCGGGGATCACATCGATGATCATAGGAGAAGTTCAGTATATTTCGGTGGAGGAAGAGTATGCGCGGGGCAGTGAAAAACGATATGGAGAAGATGGTTTTATGATGTTAGTGCCAGGGCAGCAGAATCTGATAACAGGTGATGCTGGCCAGTCTGCAATCGCCACGGTAAAAATTGAGAAATATGATTAAAATCAGAGGAGAAAAATGAAGATAAAGTTCTGAGAGAGGCTGGAAGGAGATAAAGCGTATCAAAAGAAAAGATAAGAGTAAAGGAGCAGTGGGTGTGACAAATAAAGATAAAATGCATAATGTGGAACTTTATCAGGCGGCAGATAAAGAATTACTGGAAGAACAACAGAAATATATGGAGAAATTATATGATTATAATCATACACGTCCAAAGGAAACGAAGAAGAGAGAGAAACTGCTGAAAGAGCTGTTTGCGGAGATAGGAGAGGGCTGTTATATTGAACCGCCGCTGCATGCAAACTGGGGCGGACATTATGTTCATCTGGGGCAAAATGTTTATGCCAATTTTAATCTGACATTGGTAGATGACACACATATTTATATAGGAGACGATACAATGATCGGGCCGAATGTAGTAATCGCTGCAGGAACACATCCTATTTTGCCGGAACTTCGCAGGGAAGGATTTCAATACAATGTATCGATTCATATTGGAAAAAACTGCTGGCTTGGCTCAGGTGCGATTATTTTACCTGGTGTGACAATTGGAGATCACACAATTGTAGGCGCAGGAAGCGTTGTTACGAAAGATCTTCCCGCCAATGTTCTGGCTGCTGGGAATCCATGCAGAGTCCTGCGCGAAATTAGCGGGCATGACAGGAAATATTATTATAAAGACAGAAAAATAGATGACAGAATATGGGATCAGTTGAATGAAGAAAACGGGAAGAGATATAGTAAGAAAAATGGGAATGCAGGACAATAAAGATAAAAATAAGAAAAAGGATCATAGTTCAAATAATTATCTGGCAGTGGGATTAAGTTTGGGAGTGGCGTTCGGACTCCTGCTGGACGACCTTGCCCTTGGTATAGCATGCGGCGTAATAGTGGGATGTCTGCCTAATTTTAAAAATAGGGGAAAGAAATAATTGATAAAGAAGCTTATTTCATCCATTAATTCAAAAATTCACAAACCCAGCTGCCAAAATGAATGAAAGGTCTAATCCCCCAGCTATGCTGGGGAGAATGGAGTAAGCAGGAGC
>ERZ1643250.362-NODE-362-length-50361-cov-5.616010_pt1 | contig 50361 bp, 36 predicted proteins | sample MGYA00579262_ERZ1643250 | MGnify/ENA primary metagenome ERZ1643250 (study PRJEB29033, sample SAMEA4952265) | chicken gut metagenome | biome: Broiler Chicken; feature: Gastrointestinal Tract; material: Caecum | place: Ireland | collected 2018 | study: Broiler...
CCGGCGCAGGGCTGTCTGTGTCGGCGGGCGCGTCACCCGCGATGCGGCCTGTGGTGCGTCGGCCGCCCGCAAAGCGGTGCGCCCCGTTGGTTCCTTGGCCCAGCCTCGCACCTGCGGTGGGCAATTCGCGCGGCTGCGCCGAGCAAGTCGCGCACGCGCCGTCCCGGCGCAGGGTTAACCAAAGCGGCAAATATGTCACCCGCGATGCGGCCTGTGGTGCGGCGGCTGCCCGTAAAGCGGTGCGCCCTGTTGGTTCCTTGGCCCAGTCTCGCACGCACGCGGTTTGTTTCGGGTGCGGGCTTCTGTTTCCCGGGGCTCAAACTGGGCCTCTGTCTCCTCAGGCCCGCGGCTGGTTTGTGTTTGTCCTTGGCTCGGCGCCGCGGCCTTTTTTCTATTCTATCAAACAGGCGCAGGCTTGTAAAGCAATGCGTTCATTACAGGTTGTACAGCTTTTTTGTTTACATAAATTTTACATACCCTGTTCCATCTCTTGTGGTGTGTGGAAAAGGACCGTCCTTCCGCAGTGGTTTTCCACATTTTCAACCGAGTTTTCCACAACTCCTCACAGAGTTCTTCACCGCGTGTCCACCCTCAATATTTGAAAATTATGTCAACTTGCAGCAATACAACGCGTATAAGCGCGAAGAAAGAGGAAAAGCGCTCTTTTTTGTAAACTCCTTTTGAATTTCCCGCGTTTTCCTTCCTTTTTGGAAGCTGTCTATGGTATAATAGAAAGCACGCAAAACGGCCTCCTGCAGGCTTCGGCCAACAGGAGCCGTGCGCTGGCCCGCACGCGGAAAAAACCGCGGGCGTGCGAGGTTGAGCGAAGAGGCAGACAGGGCGCACCGCTTTGCGGGCGGCCGCCGCACCACAGGCTGCAACGCGGGTGACGAGCCTGCCTGAAAAAGAGGCCCTGCGCCGGGACGGCGCGTGCGCGACTTGCCCGGCGCAGCCGCGGGCGAATAAAAGGAAACGGGATTTGGAACGATGGAATATAGGAATCGAAGAGACAGAGAAGGACAGAACGCGGAGCGGGAGCGAAGCGAGAGGAAAGAAGACCGGCCGGCGCGTGGGACGCGCGGGCAGGAAGGCGTCGTCGCGGGACGGAACGCCGTGGCGGAAGCGCTGCGCAGCGGGCGTCCGATCGACACGCTGTATGTGGCGCGCGGCCTGCAGGAGAAGGGCGGCGCGGCCGTCCTGGCGGCGAAGGCGCGGCAGGCAGGCATTCCGGTGAAGGAGGCCGACCCGAAAAAGCTGGACGCGCTTTGCGGCGGGGCCGTGCACCAGGGCGTGGTGGCGCTGGCCGCCGCGAAGGAATTTTCCACAATCGACGATATGTTCCGGTTGGCGGAGGAGCGCGGCGAGCCGCCGTTCCTCATCCTGGCCGATGAGCTGGCCGACCCGCATAACCTGGGCGCGATTCTGCGCACGGCGGAATGTGCGGGTGCGCACGGCGTGATCATCCCGAAACGCCGGTCGGTTGGCCTCACGTACACGGTGGGCAAGGCGAGCGCCGGGGCGCTGGAATATGTGCCGGTGGCGCGCGTGGCGAACCTGTCCGCGTGCATGAAGGAGCTCAAGGAGCGCGGCGTGTGGATCTACGGCGCGGACATGGACGGGACCCCCTGGTGCGAAGCCGATTTCACCGGCCCCATTGCGCTGGTGATCGGGTCGGAGGGCTTCGGCATGAGCCGCCTTGTGAAGGAAACGTGCGATTTTATTGTGTCGCTGCCGATGAAGGGCAAAATTACATCGCTGAACGCGTCGGTGGCCTGCGGCGTGCTCGCCTACGAGGCGGCGCGCCAGCGCGCCGGCCTGCGGGCCAGGTGAAGCCTTGGCAAAGGGGGAGACAAGCATGACGGAAAAAACCAACAGCGGTCGGGAACCCTCCCTGGAGGAGATCCTGGCTGACGTTCGCAAAACGCGGGAATCGGGTGAGCCGCCCAAACGGGCCGATCGGCCGGAACCCTGGCCGGAGAAAGAAGATCCCGCGCCGGTGCAGCGGGAGGAAGCGCCTGCCGCTCAGAAAGCGCCGAAGCACGTGCGGCCGGACCCCGGCGAGCCGGAGGAAGAGCTGCCGGAAGAGCCGGAGGACGCGCAGGAAGCGCCCATCACGGCGGAGGACCTGGCCGGGGAGGAGTGGGAGGAGCCGAAACAGCACCGCTCCCTGCGCTCCCTGCTGCCCTTCGGGCACGGCAGGCGAAAAAAGAAGGAGGAACCGCCCCAGGAGGAGGAAGCCCCCTACTACGGCCTGCACCTGAAGAGCCGCGAGGAATACAAGCGCGAATACGAGCAGACCATGTCGTTCGATACCATGCCGAAATCGGGGGAGGAGGAATCCCCCTATGCCTACCTGTTCCGCGATGACGGCGGGGAGGAGCACGACGACGGCCTGGACGAGCAGGTGCGCCGTATGCGCGAGGAGCGCCGCGCCCGCGTGGCCAAGGTCATGCAGCAGGCCGGGCTGGACGAGGATGAGGATCTCTTCTCCGTCTATCGACGCGAGGAGGCCAAGCGCATCGAGCGCTCCGTGGAGGACGCCCAGGCGCCCGCCCACGTGATCGAGAAGGCCGGCGGCCTGGACGAAGAGGAGCGCGCCGTCCTGCAGCCCGGGGAAGAGCCGGAACCGGCTGCAGAACCCAAACAGGAGCGGCCTGCCCGCCCTGCCGAACAGCGCGGGCAGGCCCCGGCTGCCGAACCGCGGAAGGAATCCCGTGCCGCATCACGCGCGGCCGAACCGGCCGAAACGCAGGAGCCGGAACGCAGCGCGTTTGCGCTGCCCTTTGCGGAGGACGGGACCGGAGCAAAAGTGACGCGGGACGACGCCCCCGGCGACGGCGTGGTGCGCGTGAACCGGCCCGCTCCCTCATTCCGGCCCGCGCCGCCGCCCGTGTTCCTCACGGAGCCCGATCCCGCGGAGGAGCCGGAGGAGGAAGCCCCGGCGCAGGAGCCGGAAGCGGCGCGTGAACCTGCCGCACAGCGTGAGCCCGCGCCGCAGGAGATTGCGGAAGGACCGGCGGAGGAAACGCCGGAAGCGGCAGCGCAGGCGGAACCGGAGGACAGCGCCGCGCCGGGAGAGGCGGAGGAGCCTGCGCCCGTGCGCGAGCCGGGCCGCCCGGCCTCCGCGCCCCAGCAGGAGCCGGCGCCGGAGCCGGTGCGCGAGCCCGCGGAAAAGAAGCCGCCGCGCGTCCTCTCCGGCGGCCGCCATGAACACAGCTATCGCCGCCGTCCCGCCGTCTCCGTCGTGCGCGTGGAGGAGACGGCCGCCGAGCTGCGCGAGGCCTTCGGCAACGAGGCGCGCGGGTATCCGCGGCCGAGCCGCCTTTCCTCTTCGCTGCAGGAGGCGGTACATACGCCGCAGGCGCAGAAGCAGGAGGGAGCCGACGCGGCGCGCGCCGCGAAGAGCGCGCCGCACACCGCCGGGCAGGCGGGTGCGCAGCCCCGCAGCGCGGAGCGGCAGGGAGCCGTGCGCCGCGAAGCGGGCAAACCGGCGGCCGCACAGCCGCACCGCGGCGCATCCCGCGCGGCCGGCGGGGAGGAGAAGGTGATCCGCCTGCCGCAGGCTACCCCCGCCTGGGAGGAGGACGAGGCGGAGCAGCAGCCTCCCGTGAAGCGCCGTGCGCCGGTAAAACGCCGCCGCCGCTTCTCCGTGTTCGGGTCGGAGGAAAAGGAAAACCGGCCGGAGGACGAGTTCCCCGTGGATCCGGGTGAGCTGGAGGACTACGAAAAGCCGGAGGACGCCGAAGCGATCCTGCAGGATCTGGGCGCGAAGCGGCGCACGCTGCTGCTGCGCACGGCCGTGACGGGCCTTTCGCTGCTGCTCATGCTGCTGTTCGGCCTTATTTCGGAATACAGCGGCGTGCTGCCCGCGGCGATCCCCTATTACCTGCTCACGGAGCCGTATCTTATCCTGGAGCTGATCTTCCTCGTGCTGGCGGCCGGGTTCTCGTGGCCCGTGCTGTGGAACGGCGTGCGCGGGCTGTTCCGCCTGCAGGCGAACAGCGATTCGGGCGCCGCCGTGGCCGCGGTGGTGTCGATTGTGCAGACGGCGGCGCTGCTCTTTGCGGCGGACCGCGTGGAATCGGCGGCCGTGCACCTTTACGCGCCGCTGGCCGTGCTGGCCCTGCTGCTGAATGCGCTGGGCAAGCTCTCGATGGTGCGGCGCGTCACGCGCAATTTCAAGTTTGTCTCCTCGAAGGACCCGAAATACGCCGTGCACCTGTTTGAGGACCACAACACGGCGCTGCAGATGGGCCGCGGCTGTGTGGCCGGCACGCCTGTGGCGGCTTACCAGTCAAAGACGAAATTCCTGCGCCATTTCCTGCGCATTTCCTATCTGCCGGACCCGTGCGAGCAGAACTCGCAGGTCATTGCGCCGATCGGCGTGGTAGCGTCGCTCATCCTGTGCGTGGCCACGCTGCTGCTCTTCCGGGACGGGTTGGCGGCGCTCACGGCCTTCACGGCGGCGTGCTGCGTGTGCGTGCCCATGGTGAACCAGCTCTGCGTGAACCTGCCGCTGGCGCAGGTTTCGCGCATTGCAGCGCGCGGCGGCGCCATGCTTTCCGGCTACCAGGCGCTCGACACCTTCAGCGACACGAACGCCGTGCTGCTTGACGCGCGCGATCTGTTCCCGAAGTCGAATGTGATTCTGAGCGGGATTAAGACGTTCGGCGACCAGCACATCGACGACGCGATCCTCGAGGCCGCCGCGCTTCTGGGCGAAGTGGGCGGCACGCTGAGCGAGATCTTCGAGCAGGTCATCCAGAACCGCCGCGATCTGCTGCCGCGCGTGGAGAACTTCACCTATGAGGACGGGCGCGGCATCGTGGGCTGGGTGAGCGGCCACCGGCTGCTCGTCGGCAACCGCGAGCTCCTCAAGGCGTACAAGATCGCCCCGCCTTCGCGCGATTACGAGGAAAAATACGGCGCTTCCGGCAAGCAGGTGCTGTATCTGGCCTCCGGCGGGCAGCTCATGGCGATGTTCCTCATCGCCTATCAGCCGGATCGCCGCCGCACGGCGGAGCTCTGCCGCCTGGAGGACGACGGCGTCGCCTTCCTCGTGCGCACGTGCGACCCGAATATCACGCCGAAGCTGGTGGCGCGCAGCTTCCAGATCGACGAAAAGTCGGTGGCTGTGCTGCCGGAGCGGCTCGGCAAGGTCTATGTGGAAACGTGCGAGAAGGATGCCGCCGCCTCCGCCCCGGCCTGGATGGCCACGAAGGGCCGTCCCGCCGCCATGATGCGGTTGCTGGCCGCGTGCATCCGCCAGCGCGGCAACATCTCGCTCGCCGTGGCGCTGCAGAACGTGGCGGTTGCGCTGGGCTTTGTGCTCGTGGCCTTCCTGGCGTGCTATTCCGGCCTCGGCAAGCTGAACACGCTGTTCCTGTTGCTGTATGAGCTGTTCTGGACGCTGGCCATCGTGCTGCTGCCGAAGCTCCGCCGCCCCTGAGCGAAGGCTGCTTTTTTCCCGGAAACCCTTGCAGACGAAAAACCCCGGAACGGTCATGAACCGTTCCGGGGTTTTTGATCAGGCGCACAACGGGGCCGATGCGGGGCAAAGCCTGCGCGCAGGCAGGGTCTGCTCAGTCGGCGTACTTGTCGTTGTCATTCCAGGCATACATCTTGCGCAGCTCCGCGCCCACAGACTCGAGCTGGTGGGAAGCGGCAATGCGGCGGCAGGCGTTGAAGTGGGCGCGGCCGTTCTTGTTCTCGGCGATCCACTTGGAAGCGAAGGTGCCGTCCTGGATCTCGCCCAGGACCTTCTTCATTTCCTTCTTCACATCGTCGGTGATGATGCGCTTGCCGACCTCGTAATCGCCGAACTCGGCGGTGTCGGAGATGGAGTAGCGCATCTTCTTGAAGCCGCCGTTGTAGATGAGGTCAACGATGAGCTTCATCTCATGGATGCACTCGAAGTAGGCGTTCTCCGGGGCATAGCCGGCCTCGACGAGCGTTTCGAAGCCCGCCTGCATCAGGGCGGTGACGCCGCCGCACAGCACGCACTGCTCGCCGAAGAGGTCGGTCTCGGTCTCGATCTTGAAGGTGGTCTCCATCAGGGCCGCACGGGCAGCGCCGATGCCGGCGCCGTAAGCCAGGCCGATCTCCAGGCAGTGGCCGGTGTAATCCTGCTCCACGGCGATGAGGGCCGGAACACCCTTGCCCTCCACAAACTCGCTGCGGACGGTGTGGCCGGGGCCCTTCGGGGCGATCATGAAGACGTCGACATTCTTCGGCGGGACGATCTGGCCGAAATGAATGTTGAAGCCGTGCGCGAACGCAATGGCCTTGCCCTCGGTGAGGTAAGGCTTGATGTCATTCTTGTACATATCGGCCTGGCGCTCATCCGGGATCAGGATCATGATGATGTCGGCAGCCTTGGTGGCCTCCGGAACGGTCATCACGGTCAGGCCGGCCTTGCGGGCGCGATCCGCGCTCCTGCTGCCTTCATACAGGCCGACAATCACGTTGACGCCGCTGTCGTGCAGGTTCAGCGCATGGGCATGGCCCTGGCTGCCGTAGCCAATGACGGCGACGGTCTTTCCCTTGAGGATGTTGATGTCGCAGTCCGCATTGTAGTAAATCTTGGGCATTGTAATTTCCTCCTTGCCTTGCGGCGGTTTTTTGGAAGGCCCGGGTTCCCGGGGCTCCGGTTTTATGAGAAGGACGCGCCGTTCCGCTCGTGCTGGGCGAAAGCCGGAACCGGCGGGGCGGTCGGGTCCTGTCTGGCTTAATTTTTCTGGGAAGGCGCCGTCACGCCGGAACCCTTCTCCAGCGCAATGGTGCCCGCGCGGCAGATCTCCTTGATGCCGAAGGGGTGCAGCAGCGAGAGGCAGGTCTCCGTCTGATCGGTGGTGGCGGCAAGCTGCAGCGTGAGGCTGTTCGTCGTCACATCGACGATCTCGGCGTTCATGAGCTGGGCGATCTGCATGATCTCCAGCCGCTGCTTTGTGCTGCAGTTGACTTTGATGAGCGAGAGCTCGCGGCTGATGAAGGCCTCCGGCTGAAGCACCTTCACCTTGATGACGGGGATCACCTTGTTGAGCTGCTTTTCCACCTGCTCCACGATGTACTCGTCGCCGTTGACGACGATCGTCATGCGCGAGATCTCGGGGTGCTCCGTGACGCCCACGGCGAGGCTGTCAATGTTGAAGCCGCGCCGGGCGAACAGCCCGGAAACCTTGGAAAGGACGCCGGGCTGGTTTTCCACCAGTACGGAAAGCGTGTATTTCATGTGCAGCGTCCTCCTTCCTCAGATGCTCGGGACTTCCGGGTCCACCCGGCACACGAGCAGGAACGGCCCCGGCTCGTCGAGCATGCGGCGGGCCAGCTCTTTGGCCTGCGCGTTCGATTCCGCGCGCGCCGCCGGGATGCCGTAAGCCTGCGCCAGCTGCACGAAATCCGGGTTCCCGTTCAGCACGGTGGCCATGTGCCGCCTGCCGTAGAGCCGGTCCTGGAATTCCTTCACCATGCCGAGCACGCCGTTCTCCATCACGATGATCTTCACGGCGACGCCCTCCTGGCACAGCGTGCCGAGCTCGCACATGCTCATCTGGAACGAACCGTCGCCGCACACAGCCACCACCTGGCGGTGGGGCTTGGCGAGCTTCGCGCCGATGGCCGCCGGAACGGAATAGCCCATCGTGCCCAGGCCGCCGCTCGTGAGGAAGCGGCCCTCCTTCACGTTGAAGTTGCGCGCGCACCAGATCTGGTTTTCGCCCACGTCCGCCACCAGGATGGCGTTTTCCTCCATCATGGCGGAGAGATCGCGGATGAACACGCGCGGTTCCACGCTGTGCTCCTGCGGCTCGCCGCGGGCCGGATAGGAATTCTTGTATTCCAGCGTGCGGTCAAGCCATTCCTGCGGCACGTTGTTCTCCACCTCTTCGGTGAGCGCGCACAGCACCTGGCGGATGTCGCCCACGATGGGGATGTCCACCGGCATGTTCTTGCCGATCTCGGCCGGGTCGATGTCGATGTGGATCACGAGGGCCTTCTCGGCGATCTGCTGCGGGGCGGAGACGGCGCGGTCGCCCACGCGGGCGCCGCACAGCACGACGAGGTCGGCCTCTTTCATGGAGCGGTTCGCGCTCGTGCGGCCGTGCATGCCGATCATGCCGAGGTAGTGGGGGCTGTCCATCGGCACTACGCCGATGCCCATCATCGTGGCGCACACCGGGATGCCGCTCTTCTTCGCAAAGGCGATGAGCTCCTCGCGCGCGCCGGCCAGCACCACGCCGCCGCCGCAGCACAGAATGGGCCGCTTCGCCTGCGCGATGGCCTGCACGGCCTTGCGGATCTGCATCGCGTGGCCCTGCGTGCGCGGCTTATAGCCGATGATCTGCGCTTTTTCCGGGTAATGGAATTCCGGGATCTCCGCCTGCTGCACGTCCACCGGCACGTCGATCAGCACGGGGCCGGGCCGCCCGGTGGAGGCGATGTGGAACGCTTCCTTGAACACGCGCGGCAGATCCTCCGCGCGCTTGACGAGGTAGGAGTGCTTCGTGAACGGCTCGCACGCGCCGGTGATGTCCGCTTCCTGGAACACGTCGCGGCCGAGCAGCTCCGAGTTCACCTGGCCGGTGATGGCCACAAGCGGGATGCTGTCCATGTAGGCCGTGGCGATGCCGGTGATGAGGTTCGTGGCGCCCGGGCCGGAGGTGGCGATGCACACGCCCGGTTTGCCGGCCGAGCGCGCATAGCCGCTGGCCGCGTGCGCCGCGTTCTGTTCCTCGCGCACCAGCACATGGCGGATGCCGGAGCGGTAGAGGAAGTCGTAAAACGGGCAGATCGCCGCGCCCGGGTAGCCGAAAGCGATCTCCACGCCCTCGAGCTCCAGGCATTTCACCATGATTTCCGCTCCGCTGATCATGAGAACACCATCCTTCCACAGGCCGGAGGGGCACACCGGCCACTTTACATTATAGAGTGAAATCTGTACCGCGTCAAGGCTTTATCACGCTAAACGATTGAATCAGCCGCCAACCGGCCGCATAAAAACAAAAATCCGCCGTAAGCTCTGAAAGCTTAGGGCGGATGGATAATCCGTGGTACCACCTAAATTCGGGAAGACTCCCGCACTCAACCGGCAGGGCCAATGCCCGCCGACTCCCTCTAACGGGGGAACCCGCCGGCGCTTACTGGGGAAACCCCGTTCAGCCCGGAGCTCGAGGGCCACGTTCGGCGCCCGCCTCCCGAAGATTTTCACCAGCCATCTTCTCTCTGCGCGTCGGCGATCGCTTACTTCTCCCTGTCAAAGCCATTCTGAATTTTTTTCATTGTACCGCGCCTTTTGTGGAATGTCAAGCCCTGGCGCGGGTGCGGGCGCGAAAAAAGGGCGGGTCAGCGGAGCAGGAAGGGGCGCAGCTCCCGCGGGGAGCCCGCCGCGCCCAGGGAACGGCCGGCGGTGAGCTCCTCCCGGCTGCCGTAGCCGTAGGCCGCGCCCACAAAGGCGGCCCCGGCCCCTTCCGCACCCTCGCGGTCGTATTTCGTGTCGCCGATCATCACGGCGCGGGAGACGGGCACCTCGAGCGCTTTGCAGGCGGCCTCGATGAGCCAGGCTTTGCCCTCGCCCTTCTCGTCCTCCCGGTTGCCGGAGAGGAAATCGACGCGCTCGAGAATGCCGAAGTGCTCGCACACGGCGCGCGCCATTTTCGCGGGCTTCGCCGTGGCCACAGCCAGGCGGCACCCGGCGGCGCGCAGCTCCTCGAGCAGCGCCAGCGCGCCGGGGTAGACCGAGCATTCCAGATAGCCGCCTTCTTTATAGTGGCGGCGGTAGAGCTCCACGCCCTTGTCGGCCTCCTCGGGCGAGAGGCCGCAGAACCGCGTGTAGCTGAACCACAGCGGCGGGCCGATGAACCGGCGCAGCTCCTCCTGCGGGGGCACGGGCTTGCCGAGCTCCTGCAGCGAGAGCTCCACGCAGTGCAGGATGCCCGGGTGCGATTTGGTGAGCGTGCCGTCCAGATCGAACAGGACGGCGTCATAGAGCGGGCGCATCGCGTTACGCCTTCCGCCGCGCCTCGGCCTTGGCCGGGAACGTGGCCGCCTTCACGGAAACGCGCTCATGCGTGCCGGAAGCAATCACACCGGCGTCGTCGCGCGCTTCCAGCGCAAAGCGGAACACGCGGCCCTCCTGCGAGGTGAGCGTGGCCTGCGCCCACACGTGCGCGCCCTCCGCCGAAGGGGCGTCGTGCGAGAGGCAGATCTTCGTGCCCACGGTGGTGAGCCCTTCGCCGAGCTCGCCCTGCGCCAGCGTGCAGGCGGCCTCCTCCAGCAGCGCGGCCACCACGGGCGTGGCCAGCACGGGCAGGCTGCCGCTGCCCACGGCGTCGGCCAGCATCTCGCGCGTGACCGTGGCTTCCTTCACAAAAGACTTCGTCTCGTTTGCCATGGTAAAATTCCTCCGTTATGCGGTTGAGTTTATGCTATAATAGTATAACATACAGCGATCAGGAGAAGAAAGCGATCTTTTGTAAAAAAAAGAGGGCGGCCGGCAGCAGGCCGGCGCCCGGATCGCACGATGCGGAGGTTTCGGAATGAAGATTGGAAACACAGAGCTCAACGGCCGGGTGATCCTCGCGCCCATGGCCGGCGTCACGGACAGCGCCTTCCGCGCCGTGTGCGCGCGGTTCGGCGCGGCCGCTGTCGTCACGGAGATGGTGAGCGCCAAGGCGCTGCACTACAAGGACAGGCGCACCCCGGAGCTGATGCGGCTGCGCGCGGAGGAGCACCCCGCGGGCATCCAGCTCTTCGGCTGCGAGCCGGAGATCCTGGCGGAGGCGGCAAAGCGCTGCCTGGACTACGGCCCGGATTTCATCGACCTCAACATGGGCTGCCCGATGCCGAAGATCGTGAACAACGGCAGCGGCAGCGCGCTCATGAAGACGCCGGAGCTCTGCGGCGAGATCGTGGCGGCCGTGAAGGCGGCCGTGCCGGTGCCCGTCACGGTGAAGATGCGCAAGGGCTGGGACAGCGGCAGCGTGAACGCCGTGGAGGTCGCGCGGATCTGCGAGCAGGCGGGGGCGGACGCCATCGCCGTGCACGGCCGCACGCGCGCGCAGCTCTACACGCCGCCGGCGGACTGGGAGATCATCCGCCGGGTGAAGGAGGCCGTGCACATCCCGGTGGTGGGCAACGGCGACGTGTGCACGCCGGCCGACGCCGCGCACATGCTCGAGCAGACGGGCTGCGACGCCGTGATGGTGGGCCGCGCGGCGCTGGGGAACCCGTGGATTTTCCAGCAGATCAACGCGGCGCTGAGCGAGCAGCCGCAGATTTTGCCGCCGCCCGGCCTGTTTGAGCGTCTCACGGTGATGGCGCGCCACATCGAAGCGCTCTGCGAGGACAAGGGCGAGCGCCGCGGCATGAGCGAGGCGCGCAAGCATGTGGGCTGGTATCTCAAAGGGCTGCGCGGCGCGGCCTCGCTGCGGCGCATGGCCGGCCAGCTCTCCACGAAAGAGGATTTCAAGGAGCTGCTCCGCGCCGCAATTCTGGCGCAGCAGGAGCATTCCTGAAACAAGCGGCCCGCCGCGGAACGGCGCACTTTCTGAAAAAAATAACAATGCAAAAAACCGGCCCCCGAAGAAAGCCATGCAGCTTCCTTCGGGGGCCGGTTTCTCTTATCTCTTCTGTTTTCTGCGCGGCTTGCGGTGGATTCTTCCTGCTGTGGCTTTCTTTTTGATTGCTGTTTTTTCATCCGGCCGCGTCAGTAGAGCACCACCGTCGGCCCGCTCACGGCGCAGCGGCACTCATAGCTCTGCTGGCTGCCCGTCTTCGCGTCGAGCACCGTGTGGAATTCGAACGAGTCCTTGTCGTCCGCCAGAATGTACCGCGCCACGAGATAGCGGTCCTCCACGCACGCGATCGGTTCGCCGAGCTCCTTCGAAACGTCGAGCGTGAGCGAGGCGCGGAACACCCCCTCGCACCGGCAGAAGTCGCCGCGGTCCTCCACCACATAGGCCCGGAACGGCGCGCTCGACCCGCCCTGCAGGAAGAGCAGGCGGCTGTTCTCCCGCTGCGGCAGGCGGCACACGGCCTGCTTCGCGCCGTCGCGGCGGCGGAATTCGATGATCCGCTCGTCCTCGTCCGGGAAATATTTCGCGCGGAAGTAAAGGCCCTCCGCGTCCATGCCCGCATAGCGCAGCAGCCCGCTCGTCCCCGTGCTGAGCACGAGCTCCATCGGCGCGCGCGGCTCGCCCGCCTTCAGAGACACCACCAGGTCCAGCAGCGGGCAGAGCCACACGCTGTCCTTCACGTTGTCGCCCAGCCAGCGGCGGTTGCGGTAGCACTTCTCCTTCTCCGCCTCGTCGCCGTGCGGCTCGAGCACGAGCAGCTGGGCGGCGTCCTCCGCCTGGCACGGCACGATGTCCTCCGGCGTGGCGGAGATGAGCCGCGGATCGCGCACAAACCAGTAGCGCTCCTCGTCCAGGTCATAGAGATAGCACACCCGCTCCTGGCCCGTGAGCCTGCGGTAGGTGGAGAACAACTCCTTCACGCCGTCGTTCTCCTTCGTCCACAGCAGCAGGCGGCTGCTGTCGAGCGCCGTGCAGCCGCAGAAGCTTCCCAGCAGGCTCAGCCGCGCCATGCGCCGCTCATGCCCGCTCTCCTTCTCCAGCGCCAGAATCCACACTTCGCTCCCGCCGTCCTCCGTCACCATCAGGATCTCCGAGGGAAAGGCGAAATAGTGGTGCACAAACGAGGGATCGTTCAGGATGTAGTTCGTCACCACGCGCTCGCGCTTCGTGCGCCTGTTGTATTCCAGGAGGAAGAGGCTGTTGTGCCCTTCCTCCACCTTTTCCTCCGCGTAGTAGATCGATTCGCCGCCGAGCTCGATCAGGTCCACGCGGCTGTTCGTGTAAATGTTCCGAAGATCTTCTATTTTCACCCGTTCCGCTCTCCTCTGCCGGATGTCGTTGCTGGTATTGACTGGTATTGTATCTTATTGTAACCGTTCAGTCAACCGATTTCAAGCTTTCCACCATATCAATCCGCTTGAGCTTCGGATACATGGCCGCGTCCACAATCACGGCGAACAGGATCGTGAGCAGCGCGCTCCACACAAAGCTCAGCGGCTGCACCGTGCGGCCGAACATGACCATCTCCACCTCCACCGTCTGGATCACAAACTGATGCATCACGATGCCGAACACAAGGCCAATGGCGCAGCCCATGAGCATGAGCAGCGTCGTTTCGCGGTAGATGTAGCCCGCCACCTCGCCGTCGCGGAAGCCGAGCACCTTGATCGTGGCCAGCTCGCGCTCGCGCTCCGTCACGTTGATGTTCGTCAGGTTGTACAGCACGACGAAGGCCAGCGCCCCCGCACAGATGATGATCACCACGATGATGGAGTTCAGGCTTTCCACCAGATCTTCGAACGACGCGCTGATCTCCTCCGTGAAGCCGGCTGTGGAAACGCCCTCCTGCCGTTGCAGTTCCGCGAGCAGCTGTCCGCGCTGCCCTTCGTCCGCCGTGCAGATCGCCTCCACCTCGTTCGGCTCCGCCTCCTCGTTCATTTCCTGCTCGTATAGTTCTTTTGAAATATACACATAGTGATAGACATAATTTTCCGTGATTCCCGTCACGGTGAAGGAGACGCTGCGGCCGCTCTCGTTTTCGATCGAGATCGTGCCGCCCACGCCGACGCCCAGCAGGTGGGCGAGCTTTTCGGTGAGCAATACGCTGTCCTCCCCGAAGGCGACGGGCTCCTTCGTGCGGCGGTCGCGCAGCGTGATGAACTGCGAAAGCCGGTCCGTTTCCTCCGGCACGAACAGATAGGCGGAGATCGTCTCGTCGCCGGCGGTGACGTCGGCCGATTCCTTGAACGCCTCCATCCAGCCGGAGAAGCCGCTGCCGTCGAGCACCTCGCGCGCGCCGTCGCTGAGCCCTTCGCCGGTGAGGCTCACCACGGTGTCGTAGCGGTAGATCCCCTGATACTGGTTCTCCACGATGCCGGAAATGGAATCCTTGATGCCGAAGCCGGTGAGCAGCAGCGCCGTGGCGCCCGCAATGCCCACGAGCGTCATGAACAGGCGGCGGCGGTAGCGGAACAGGTTGCGGCACGTGACTTTCTGCGTGAACTTGAGCCGCTTCCACACGGGCGTGATGCGCTCGAGCAGGATGCGGCGGCCGGCCTTGGGGGCCTTCGGCTGCAGCAGGGCGGCCGGCGTCTCCCGCAGGGAGGAGCGGCAGGCGATGGCCGTGGCGCCCAGCGTGCACGCGATGCTGGCCGCGGCGCCCACAGTGTTGTAAAACGGCTGGAACACCACGGTAAGCGACGGTGCGTCATACATCATGAGGTAGGCGCTCCAGCAGATGCGCGGCAGCGTCTCGTTGCCGATGAGGATGCCCAGCACGCTGCCCAGAATGCTGGGCACGGCGGCGTAGAACAGGTATTTCGAGGCGATGCGCAGCCGCCCGTAGCCGAGCGCCTGATAGGCGCCGATCACGCCGCGCTCCTCGTCCACCATGCGCGTCATCGTGGTGAGCGCCACGAGCGCCGCCACCAGGAAGAACACGGTGGGGAACACGGTGGAGAGCGATTCCATGCGCCCGGCGTCGCCGTCAAAGCTGGCGAAGCCCACGTTGGCGGAGCGGCCCAGCACATACCAGTCGGGCCGTTCCAGCTTGGCCAGCTCGTCGCGGCCGTCCTGCAGCTGCTGGTAAGCGTCGGCCAGTTCCTCGTCCGCCTCGCGCTTGCCGTCCTCGTATTCCTGCCAGCCCTCCTCGAGCTCGCGCTTTCCGTCCTCCAGCTCGGCCTTGCCGTCGAGAAGCTCCTGCTGCGAGGCGGCCCATTCCTCCTCGCCGCTGTTCAGGTCCTGCTCGGCTGCGTCGAGTTTCTTCTGGCCGTCAAAATACTGCGCCCAGCCGTCGTCGATCTCCTTCTGCGCGTCGTCGAGCGCCTGCTGGTTTTCCTCCAGCTCCGCGCGGCCGCTGTCCAGCTCGGCCTGGCCGTCCTCCAGCTCGAGGCGGCCGCTCTCGATCTTGGCCGCGGCCTCGTCGAGCTGGGCTTTCGCGTCGTCGAGCTGGGCCTTCGAGTCCGCAAGCTCCTGCTCAGCCTCGGCGAAGCCCTGTTCGGCCGCCTGCTTCTGGCTCTCATAGGCGGCTCGGCCGCTGTTCAGCTCGCGCTGGCCCTGCTCGAGCTCGGCCTCGCCGCTCTCAAATTCCCGGATGCCGTCCTGCATCTGCGTTTCGAGCGCGCGCAGGCCGTTCAGGCTTATCTGGCCGTAGCCCGGCATATTTATCTCCGTGTCGGCCGTGATGGAGCCGGCCGCGACGGCCGCCTCCATCCGGGAGACGGCGGCCTGCACGGCGGGCAGGCCGGCCACGGCCTGCTCATAGGCCGGGCGCTGCTCCTCCAGCTGCCTGCGGCCGCTCGCGATCTGCTGCTGCGCGCTGTTGAGCTGGCGCTCCGCGTCCGCGAGCTGCCGCTCGGCGTCCGCCTTCTCGCTCTCATAGGCCGCGAGCCCGTCCTGATACTTCGCGAGCCCGTCCTCGTAGTCCGCGAGGCCCTGATCGTATTCGGCCTTGCCTTCCTCCCACGCGGCGCGGGCGTCGCTGAGCTCCTGCTGGCCGGATTCATACTCCGCCCAGCCCTCCTCGAGCTGTGCGCGGCCGTCGTCCACCTCGGCCTGCGCGTCCACCAGCTCGTTGTAGGCGTCCTGCAGTTCGGCGCGTCCGTCCGCGAGCTCGGCCCAGCCGTCGTCCAGCTCGGTGCGTCCGTCCGCAAGCGCCTGCTCGCCGTCGGCCAGCTTCTGCTCGTTCTCCTGAATCTCCTGTTCGCCGTCGAGCAGCTCCTGATAGGCGTCGGCCAGCTCCTGTTCGGCCTTTGCCTTCTCCTCCTCATACGTCTGCTCGGCGTCGTCCAGCTCCGCCTGCGCATCGGCGCGGATGTCCCCATAGCGGATCTCCGCGCGCTCGTCCGCCAGCGTTTCCAGCCGATCCAGCACCGGCTCGACATACGCGTCATACGCGTCGGAGAACGTGTTCAGCGCGTCGGCCCCCTCCACGGTGAGGTGGAGGTCGGTGTAGTAGTCCACGCAGAAATCCGATTCCGGCACATACATATACCGGCCGAGCTGGCCGCTGCCCACGGTGCTGCTGCCCAGGCTGGCGGAGACATAGTACGGCGAGCGCACAAAGCCCACCACCGTGAACGACCGGCGCGAGAAGGTGTCGCCGATCTCGCCGTCCATCTCCTCCACCGTCACGGTGTCGCCGATCTGCACGCCGCCCTCGCCGCTCAGCGGCGGGTTGCTGAGCACGCATTCGCCGTCGTTTTCCGGCATGCGGCCCTCCAGCACGACGGGACGGTTCAGGTAATCCCCGTTTGTGCCGGAGGTGTCGGCCGGCAGGCTGTGGATGCGTGTGGCCACGTCCTGGCCGTCCATGCGCACGAGCGCGTCGGCGCTGTAGCCGGGCATGACGTTCGCCACGCCCTCCGTGATGCGGAGGGATTCCACGTCCTCCTCCGTGAAGCCGAAGGTGCTCACGAGGCGGGCGTCCATGAAGCGGTTCTCGTCATAATAGCGGTCCACCGTGGCGCGCATGTCCGGCGCGGTGGTGCGCAGGCCGCTGTAAAAGCCGGTTCCGAGTGCGACGATCACGAGCAGAGCCACGAAGCGGCTCCACGAGTGCGTGACGGCGCGCAGCGTATCCTTCCGAAAAGCTCTTCTGTGCATAGCAATCCCCCTCAGCCCGCGCCGTTTTTCACCATTTGATCGTTTCCGCGGAAACGGGGGAAGGATTCGTCTCCATGGCCGTCACCTTTCCGTTCCGGATGTGGATCACGCGGTCCGCCATGGCGGTGAACGCCTGGTTGTGCGTGATGACCACCACGGTGCGTCCCGTCTGGCGGCAGGTGTCCTGCAGCAGGCACAGGATGGCCTTGCCCGTTTTGTAGTCGAGCGCGCCGGTCGGCTCGTCGCACAGCAGGAGCTTGGGATTCTTGGCCAGCGCGCGGGCGATGGCCACGCGCTGCTGTTCGCCGCCGGAGAGCTGCGCCGGGAAATTGGCCATGCGGTGCTCCAACCCCACCTCGCGCAGCACCTCGCGCGGGTCGAGCGGATCGCGGCAGATTTCGGAGGCGAGCTCCACGTTTTCGAGCGCCGTCAGGTTCTGCACAAGGTTATAGAACTGGAACACGAAGCCCACGTCGTAGCGGCGGTAATCGGTGAGCTGGCGGCGCGTGTAGCTGCTGATGAGCTGGCCGTCGAGCCGGATTTCCCCGCCGGAGCACGTGTCCATGCCGCCGAGCATGTTGAGCACCGTCGTCTTGCCGGCGCCGCTCGGCCCCACAATCACGGTGAACTCGCCTTTTTCAATGGAAAAGGTCACGCCGTCTGCGGCGGCGATCTTCTGTTCGCCCATCTGGTAATATTTTGTCACATCCTGAAATTCCACAAACGCCACGGCTCACACCTCTTTCTTCAAAAGAAGCCTTGTCGCACCCGGGTTGAGCGAGATCAGCTTTGCCGCAATGCGCCGGTGGCGTAGCCGGTGCTGCACCATGTCGCGCAGGGCGTGGCCGTTGTGATACCCGTGAATCACGACCAGCTCCTCAAGGGAAGGATCGGCCCGGGAGAGCAGCGTTTCCAGCCGTTTCTTTGCCTGCTCCTCCGTCATGCCGTGAATGTCCACCTCCATCACGCGCGGTTTGCCCGCCGTCCGCTTTGCCAAGGCGCGCCCTCCCTTCCGAAAAAGGAAAAGGGGAGCGATTGCTCATCGGGCGGCGCGGCGCCGGCCGGGCAAATCGCTCCCCTTCCCAAATGTATCTTCATTATACTATACATTTGTACGATTTGGAGGAAAAATAAAAGAATATTTTATGAACAAACTGAAAAAACGGTGCGTTTCCGCTCACGCTTCGGCGATGCCGAAGCCGCGCATGGCGTGCAGGATGTGCAGCTCCATGGCAGCGCGGGCGGCGAGCGCGTCGCGGGCGCGCAGTGCCTCCATGAGCATGTGGTGGTCGGCGCGCGTGTCCTCCACCACGCCGGCATACGATTCCGAGAGGCGCACGCCGGAATCGATCGCCTCATAGATCACGGGCAGCAGCCGCTGCACGAACTCGTTGTGCGCCGCGAGCGCGATCGATTTGTGAAACGCCCGCTCCGATTCGGTGCGGTCCTCGCCCGCGGCGATCTCGCGCTCCTCGCGCTCGCCGTAAAACAGGATGCGCTCGATCTCGCTCTCCGTGCCGCGCCGGGCGGCGTAATATGCCGTCTGCGGCTCCACCATGAGGCGCAGCTCGTAAACGGAGCGCAGGTCCACCGGCGTGCGCAGCAGCTCGCGGCGGTCCAGCGGGCGCTCATGGCTGCCGCGCTGCGCCACAAACGTGCCCAGGCCGCGGCGCACCTCCAGCACATTGCGGGAGGTGAGCAGGCGGATGCCCTCGCGCAGCGTGGCGCGGCTCACGCCGAGGCGGGCGGCCAGCTCGATCTCGTTGGGCAGTTTATCGCCGGGGCGGAATTCCTTTTCCACCGTGATGAGGGAGAGGATCTCCCCCGCGGCCTTCTGGGCCAGGCTGTTGTCCTTCTGATTCATGCGCCGTTCTCCTTTTCGCCGTGCGGGAAAAGCGGCTGCCGGGAATGTTTCCATTCCGCGGCAGCCGCCCGCGTGTCCTCAGCCGTGGAAGCGTTTGCCGAGCTTTTCCCGCAGCAGGGCGCGCAGCTCCTCCGCGGTTCCCTGGGTGAAGCCGTCCTTCGCCACAAAATAGGCCTGCTCCGCGGTGAAATAGAGGTAAAAATACGTTTTCGTCTCATAGGCGCCGATGATCTGGAAATACGGGTACACAGAGGAAGCCTGCACGCCCGTGACGCGGAAATCGTCCGCGTGGAAGAGGTATTCGTTCTGCTTCACGCGCGCCTTGCGGAACGTGGCCGCCACGTTGTTGAACAGCTTGCCGGGCATCAGGCACATCCACACCACGGCGAACACGGCCACGCCGCCGAACACCAGGCGCATATACCATTCGAGCTGCAGGAAGATCGCCGCGGATGCCAGCAGCACGGCCATGATGACATAGAACACGAGCACGCCGATCTGCCGGTGGCTCAGGTGGAAGCGCACGAAGGCGTGCGCGGCCTCCTCGGTGTAGGGCGTCGAGTTGCGCACCAGCGGTTCCGGCTCGCGCAGCGGCTCGCCGGCCTCCTCCGCTTCGGCCTCGCGGCGCTTCTGCTCGCGGCGGTATGCGGCCAGACGGTCCGCCAGCTCGCGGCGCTGCCGCATCAGCCGCCGGTTGCGCAGCTTCACGAACACAACCACGAGCACGATCACCAGGATGAGCAGCAGCGGCGAGAGCAGCGAGACGATGTCGCCCGTGCTCAGCGTGGGCCTTTCGAGCACCTCGGTGATGTGGGCGCTGTCGGCAATCCGGCGCAGCAGATCCTTCTGTTCCTGCGTCATCTCGCCGTCCGTCACGCCGTCAATGCTGATGGAAAAGCCGTTCACGATCGTCACATAGGAGAGCTCCTCCATGACGCCGCCGTCCTCCATGGCGTTCGCGCCCTTGCTCGTGTCCACCTTCAGGTGCACCGCCACGAAGGGGCGTTCCGGCTGATCGTCGTAGCGCGTCACGCTGTAGTCGAGCAGTTCCTCCCCGGCGCCATCCGTGCTGCTCATCGTGTCGATGAAGCTCTGGAACTCCTCGTCGGAGAGAAGGGTGAAATCAAACACGGACTGCGTGGAGGAGGATTCCTTCTTCGAGATGTTGATCGTCAGCAGGCCGTCTTCCGTTTTCGCCAGAAGATAGCCGCCGTAGTCCTCCATCTCGGAGAGCTGCGTCTGCGCGTCGGTGATGCCGGCGCCGGCCAGATCCGGATCGGGGGAAAGGGGGCTCAGGCTGTCGCGCGTGAAAGCGTACATGCCGGCCGGCAGCTCCACCGTGAGGTCCATCTCCGGGATCTCGAACGTTTCAGCGTCTTCCAGAAGGCCGGCAAACGCCGGGGCGGCGCAGCTCACCGCCAGCAGCAGCGCGCAAAGCGCGGAAAAGATTCGTTTTTTCATCTGGGTTCCTCCCACATCCCGTAAACGGATTTTTCATGCGCCCTGCCGTGCAGGGCGGGGTCATAACGCTTCCTATTATATCGTAAATCTGATCGGGAATCCAGCCCTTGTTTTTATCTTTTCTGTGAATTGTCGCCCGGGGCCGTTGTCGCTCCCGCAAAATCATGCTATAATTTCAGGGAACCTGACAAAAGGGAGGCCATCACATGCTCTATCCAGTCCCGCAAAACAATATGGGGCCGGGCGCTTACGGCGGCCAGCCGTACCGCCCGCCCTTTGCCGGATCGCCCTGGCAGGGCGATCCCTATGCACAAGATCTGACGCGCGCCCGCTTTTCGGAAACGAAGCTGATGCGCCGCCGCTGTTCCTGGGCGGCGTGGGCGGTGCTGCTCACGATCCTCTTTATGAACGTCGTGGCCGCCGCCCTGGTCACGCTGGTGCCGTCCACCTCCTCCTCGCCGGCTTATTATTTTATCGTCAGCTTCAGCTATGTGGTGTCGTTTGCGCTCGGCGCGCTGCTGCTGGCGCGCGCGCTGCACATGCCGCTGCAGGCGGCCCTGCCCATGCAGCGGCTGCCCGTGCTCACGGCGGTGTCGGCCGTGTTCGTGGGGGCGGCGCTGTGCAATGTGACGAACTACCCCACGAACCTCGTTTCCCTGCTGCTGGAATCGCTGGGCCTTTCCGGCACGGCGCCCTCCTACACGGTGGACAGCTCGCCGCTGTCCAGCGGGCTTCTGCTGCTCTCCACGTGCGTCATCCCCGCCCTGGTGGAGGAATTCCTGTTCCGCGGCGTCATCCTGCGCTCGCTCATGCGCTTCGGCGCGGGCACGGCGATCCTCATCTCGGCGTTTCTGTTCGCGCTCATGCACGGCAACGTCGCGCAGATCGTGTTTGCCTTCCCGCTCGGCGTGCTGTTCGCGCTGTTTGTGGTGCGCACGGGGAACATCTGGATCACGATCGCCATCCATTTCCTGAACAACCTGTTTTCCTCTCTTTACCTCGTGATTGAAGCCGCCGCCGGCATGGACGCGGTGAACGTGTATTCCATGCTGTTCCCGCCCATCCTGTGGGTGCTGGGCATTGCAGGCCTGCTGTATCTGCTGCTGCGCTCGCGCGGCACGTTCTTCCGGCTTCCGGCCGCGCCGGCGCTGCTGGCTCCGGGGCAGAAGGGAAGCGCGCTGTTCGGCAACCCCGGCATGATCCTGTTCCTGTGCTTCACGGCCGTGAGCTGCGCCCTTTACCTGGTGTCATGAGGGCGGAACGTCCGGTTTCCGATCCGGCGCGCGACGAGCGGTTCATGCGCGAGGCCCTGGCGCTCGCGCGCGAGGCGGCCGCGGAGGGCGAGGTGCCGGTGGGCGCCGTGGTGGTGCGCGGCGACGAGATTGTGGGCCGCGGGCGGAACCGCCGCGAGACGGGCAAGACGGCGCTGGCCCACGCCGAGCTGGAGGCCATCGGGGAAGCGTGCCGCACGCTGGGCGGCTGGCGGCTGTGGCAGTGCGAGCTGTTTGTGACGCTGGAGCCGTGCCCGATGTGCGCGGGCGCGGCGATCAACGCGCGGCTGCCGCGCGTGGTGTTCGGGGCGTCGGATCCGAAGGCCGGTTCCTGCGGGTCGGTGACGGATCTCTTCGCGCTGCCGTACAACCATCATCCGGAGACGGCGGGCGGTGTGCTCGGCGGGGAATGCGCGGCCGTGCTGCAGGATTTTTTCCGCGCGCTGCGCGAAAAACGCGCCGCCAAACAATAAAGTTTTTGGTCAAGCTTTTTTCAAAAAGCTTGCCAGGGTGCGGGGTGGAACCCCGCAATGCCGCGCAGCGGCAGGAAAACGGCCAGCAGAGAGGGGCCGGAGGCCCCGAATCTGCGGCGGGAGTGCGCACACAGGCAGAGCGCACACCCGGCACAGTAAAGTTTTTGGTCAAGCTTTTTTCAAAAAGCTTGCGGAGCGCGGGGCAGAGCCCCGCAAATGCCGCGAAGTACCGCAACAGAAAACCGGGGCCACCCTGCGCGTTTTCCGCGCCGGATGACCCCGGTTTTTTTGTGTGCCGCCTGTCCGGCGGACAGCCTGGCAGCGGATCTTTTTATACTCTCTGTAATAAAGCTCCTGTTTTATTCAATCCGATCGAAATAGCTGCGCACCGTGTCCTCGAACGACTGGTCCCAGCCGTCCAGATCGTAGCGGCAGTATTCGATCTCATACAGCCGGTCGTCGCGCAGGAAGACGCGCGTCGCGTAGGTGTAGCCCAGGTCCCGGTCCTGCATGGAGTTCTCGCCGAAGAAATCGCCGGCCGGAGACGTGCCGGTGAAGAACGGCACGGCTTCCTCCTCATAGTCCGAGTCCCCCGAAAGGAAGGCGCGGTAAAGCTCCACAAGCTCCTCCTCCGAGTAAAGGCGCGAACCCAGCGACGTTTCGCCCAGATCATAATAGCCGACCTCCAGCGAGAAGGCCGTCTCCTCGCCGCTGTAGGACCAGAAGCTGTAATCCGAGCCGCCGTACATCTCCATGCTGCCGGGAAGCGGCAGCGAAAGGCCCAGCCCCTCCGGGGCGCGCGTCTCCCAGCCCGCCGGGTCCGGGCTGTCCGGGTCCGTGCGGCCGAAGAGGGCGTCAAGCGCATGTTCGCCGAAGAACCCCTCCGGCTCCCGTTCGGGCGCTTCCGATTCCAGCAGGATCGGCTCCTCCTCCGGCACGGCGCGCGCGGCAATCTCGTTCACGGTGTGATAGACGGTGAACGTGAGCGCCGCGGCGGACGCGAGACCGGCCAGAAAGGCGAGGATGAACACCGCCTTGCCCCACGCGGTGCGCGGCAGCCATCTGGTGGGGTGGCGCGCGCCGAGCGGCTCCCCGGCCAGCACAAGCTTCTGCAGCCGGTGCCAGCGAAACGCGCCCGCCGCGCCCACGGCCCCGAGCACGGCCACCACCGCAAAGAGAGAGAGCGGCAGCAGCCTGCCGCCCGCCGCAAGGTGCAGCATGGCGGCCTCGGGAAGCTCCGAAAGGCCGCTTCCCAGCACCGCCAGCGAGAGCACGAGGCCGGTGAGGGCGGCAAAGCGGCTCCGGCGCCACAGCCCCAGCGCCAGCAGGAAGAAAAACACCGGCAGCACGCCGCAAAGCAGCTCCGTCTCCGGATCAAACGCCATCGCCCCGGCTGCAAAGGGGAGAAAAGCCGCGATCAGGCGGTGCGCCGCCAGCGGCAGCAGCAGCGTGCCCATGACGGCATATGTAAGGGCGGCCGCGTTGGCGGAAAACTCCGCCGCCTTGATCTGCCGCAGCACCTCGCTCACGGCGGAAGACTGCTTCGGCCTGGGCTGGCGCGCCGGGGACCGGCGGCGCGGCTTCGGGGGCGCTTCGCGCTCACCGTCCAGGAATTGCTGGTACTGCGCCGAGGCGTTCGACGTCTCACCGGGGCGCACGATGGGCCGGTCCGGGATTTCCCAGGGCTCGACCTCTTTTTTGGGGGTTTGATCCCAATCCATTCTGTTCCTCCTCCCGAGCGGGAAAACTGCCGGGGCGTTTCCTCAGCTCTCAATCACGCCGCCGCCGAGCACCAGGGAGCCGTCGTAAAACACGGCGGACTGCCCGGGCGTCACGGAGCGCTGGGGTTCCTCAAACTCCACGCGGGCGCGGCCGTCCGCGAGCGGCGTCACCGTGCAGGGCGCGGCCGGCGCGCGGTAGCGGATCTTGGCGCGGCAGCGCAGCGGGCCGGGCGGCGTGTCCCACGGAATCCAGTTCACGCCGGACACCGTGCACGCGCCGCGGTACTGGCTGCCCTCCGGCCCCACCACGACGCGGTTGTGCGCCGCGTCGAGCGACACGACATACATCGGCCGCCCGAACGCGCCCAGCCCCTTGCGCTGGCCCACCGTGTAGCGCGCGAGGCCGCCGTGGCGGCCCAGCACGTTCCCCTCGGTGTCCACAAAATCCCCCGGCGTGAAGGGCTCCCCCGCAAAGCGCGCGAGGAACCCGGCATAGTCGCCGTCCGGCACGAAGCAGATGTCCTGGCTTTCCGGCTTCTGCGCCGCCGGAAGACCGGCCTCCCGCGCCAGCGCGCGCACCTCGCTCTTGGAAAGCTCCGCGAGCGGGAGCACGGCGCGGCCGAGCTGCTCCTGCGAAAGGCTGTACAGCATATACGATTGATCCTTTTCCGTGGGCGATGCGCGCAGCAGGAAGCGGCCGCCCGCCTCCTCAATGCGGGCATAATGGCCGGTGGCCACGCCGTCAAAGCCGGCTTCGAGCGCCAGGCGCAGCATGGCCCCGAATTTCACGGCCCGGTTGCACAGCACACAGGGGTTCGGCGTGCGGCCGGCGCGGTATTCGGCGGCGAACACGTCCATCACCTCGCGGCGGAACGTGCCGCGCAGATCCACGGTGCGGTGGGGAATGCCCAGCACGGCCGCGCAGCGCGCCGCGTCGGCCGCGTCCTGCGCGCCGTCCGGCGCGAGCAGCAGCGTGGCGCCCTCCACCTCATAGCCGGCGCGGAGCAGCAGCACAGCGGCGGCGGCGCTGTCCACGCCGCCGCTCATGCCCAGAAGCAGCCGTTTCATGCTTCGTCGTCCGCCGCTTCCTCGTCCAGCGCGTCCGGCAGGACGGTGAAGCGCACGCGGCCCGTGAAGAAGTCGGAGAGCAGCCCGCCCGAGGAGGAGGCGGCTGCCGGTTTGGCGCAGCAGGGTGTTTTCGGTTCCGCGTTCATCGGCACCTCGCCGCTGCACGGGCCGGGCTGCGGCTTCGGCGCTTCAGCCTGCGGTTCCTTGTCGGGCTCGTCGTCCGCCCAGAGCTCCTCGCGCCCGTCATAGGGGCAGGCGGAGCAGTCGTCCTCGCAGCCGTCGCAGGCGCGGTGCGCGCTCTCGGCGATCTCGTTCATCTTGTCGAAGGCGCGGCGCATGCGCGCGGTGCTCTCGTCCACATCGCGGCACAGCCGCTCCGTCTCCTCGTTGTCCCTGTCGCGCAGGTGGTCGTAATAATATTTGCCCAGCGCCACGTATGCGCGCGCCGTGGTTTCCCGCTCGTTCTTGATCACGATGCGCAGGCGGTTGATCAGGGAGGCGCGGTGGTTCCGCTCCGTGACGGCGTCCAGGCACCTGGCAATGCTGTTGCCCAAAGATTCCAAGAATTTCATGCTGACATTCCTCCTTTGGCGGCAAAAAAGAGTGCCGCCGCACACAATGATTGCCATAATTTCTTCTATTATACCCTATTTTTTCTGTGAAGTCTAGCAATACCGGCGGATTTCCGGCGGCCGGGCGGGGATGCGCGCTCATATTCCGCGCCCTCCCGCGCCATACTGGTCAAAAGAGTTTCTTTTTCCGATCAGGTGTGCTATAATATTTGGAAAAGCCGCAGTCCCGGCAGGGACGCGCGCCGGAGGGGCGCTGCCCCGCGAGGAGGAGGACGGAACGATGTCAACGGAGATCAGCAAGGAAGTCATATGCCCAGGATGCGGCGCGCGGGTGGCGGCGCGGATGTGGACGGGCATCAACGCGGAGGTCAATCCAAACCTGCGCGCCGAGGTGCTCGACGAGACGCTGTTCGACTGGAAGTGCCCGCAGTGCGGCCACGAGGCCACGCTGGCTTATCCGTGCCTTTACCACGACAAGGGGCGCCGCTTCATGGTGTATGTGCTGCCGCAGGAGCCGGACGAGCAGAAGGCCGCCGGCATCGCGGCGCAGTTCCCGCAGCTTCGCGGCGTGCGCAAGCGCGTCACCGGCTCGCTGGCCTCCCTGAAAGAAAAAATCCTCCTTTTTGAAGACGGCCTCGACGACAGGGCGGTGGAGCTTGTCAAGCTCCTGGTGGCCCTGGTGCTCGAGCGCAGCTCCGGCAAGCGCGTGACGCAGGGGCTTTACGTCTCCGGCGACGAGGAGCGCGAGCGCATCGGCTTCCTCTTCAGCCTGGAGGGGGAGGAGCAGCCCGTCCACCGTGTCACCTCGTTCTCCGCCTACCACAAGGCCTCCGCCATCGTGGAGTTCCTGCTCCCGCCGGACGGCGGCGATTTCCTGCTGGTGGACGAATCGTTTGCACGGCGCCTGTTCGAGCGATACCGCACCGGCCGCGGTGAGCGGCAGGAGGAGCAGCCCGAAGATCAGGCGGCGGAGCAGGCCGAAGGCGAAGAACAGGCCGAATCAACAGACAGGAGAGAATAAGCCCATGTGCGGAATTTGTGGATTTACCGGCGAAGTGCTGGATGAAAACGAAAACAGAGAGGCCGTGCTGCGCCGGATGACGGACGTCATCACGCACCGCGGGCCGGACAGCAGCGGCTTTTACCTGGGCGACGGCATCGCCATGGGCTTCCGCCGCCTGAGCATCATCGACATCACGGAAAGCGGCGACCAGCCCATCTACAACGAGGACAAAACGCTCGTGCTCACGTTCAACGGCGAGATCTACAACTACCGCCCCCTGCGCGAGGAGCTGCTGGCCAAGGGCCACACGTTCCGCACGCAGACGGATTCCGAGGTGCTCGTGCACGGCTTCGAGGAGTGGGGCCCCGGCCTGCTCAACCGCCTGCGCGGCATGTTCGGCTTCGCCATCTGGAACACGAAGGAGAAGAGCCTGTTCCTCGCGCGCGATTTCTTCGGGATCAAGCCGCTGCATTATTCTATGCAGGACGGCCGCTTTCTTTACGGCTCCGAGATCAAAAGCCTGCTGGCGTTCCCCGGCTTCCGCAAGAAGTTCAACGCCCGCGCGCTCGACCGCTATATTTCGTTTGAATACATGCCGCCGCCGGAAACGTTCTTCGAGGACGTGTTCCTGCTGCCCCCGGCGCATTACCTTGTGCTCAAGGACGGCAAGATCGAGATCACCCGCTACTGGGAGCCGAAGTTCCGCCCCGAGGAGGGCATGACGGAGGAGGAGGCCGTGCAGGCCATCGCCGACGTGTTTGAGGATTCCGTGGCGGCGCACAAGATCAGCGACGTCGAGGTTGGCTGCTTCCTCTCCTCCGGCGTCGATTCGAGCTATGTCTCCACGTATTTCGCCGGGCAGAAGACGTTTACCGTCGGCTTCGACTACGGCGAGCGGTACAACGAGATCGATTTTGCAAGGGATCTGAGCGAAAAGATCGGCCTCGAGCACCATTACAAGGTGATCAGCCCCGAGGAATACTGGGGCAACATCCGCAAGGTGCAGTATCACATGGATCAGCCCGTGGCGGACGCCTCGTGCATCGCGCTCTATTTCGTGTCGAAAATCGCGAGCGAGTATGTGAAGGTCGTGCTCTCCGGCGAAGGGGCGGACGAGCTCTTCGGTGGCTACAACATCTATCACGAGCCGGACGACCTCGCCGGTTATCAGAAGCTGCCGCTCTTCCTGCGCCGCGCGGCGGCCGCCGTGGCGAAGGCGCTGCCGTTCTCGTTCCGCGGCAAGAGCTTCCTCATCCGCGGCGCGCAGACCATCGAGGAAAACTTCATCGGCAACTGCTCCATGTTCACCATGGAGGAGAAGCGCCGCCTGCTGAAGCCCGGCCTGCCGTGCACGCGCCCGCAGGAGGTCACGAAGCCCGTCTATGACCGCGCCCAGGGCCTCGACGACGTGACGAAGATGCAGCTGCTCGACATCAATGTTTGGCTGGCCGGCGACATCCTGCTCAAGGCGGACCGCATGAGCATGGCCAACTCGCTCGAGCTGCGCGTCCCCTTCCTGGACAAGGAGGTCTTTGCCGTGGCCTCGCGCATCCCGCGCCGCCTGCGCGTGAACCGCGAGAACACGAAGGTGGCCATGCGCAAGGCCGCGCTGCGCCGCCTGCCGCCCGCCACCGCGCAGAAGAAGAAGCTCGGCTTCCCGGTGCCCACGCGCGTGTGGCTGCGCGAGGACCGCTATTACAACATTGTGCGCCAGGCGTTTGAGAGCGAGACGGCCGCGCAGTTCTTCCAGACGAAGGAGCTTGTCGCCCTGCTCGACGAGCACCGCGCCGGCCGCCGCGACAACAACCGCAAGATCTGGACGATTTACGTCTTCCTCATCTGGTACGACATCTATTTCAACGGCGCCGCGCATGAGCCGGGCCAGAACCCGCCGATCCGCTGAGGGCGCTCCCCCGCGGCATCGGCCTTTCATCCGAACAGAACAACAGCCGGAAGCTTTTCACACAAAGCTTCCGGCTGTTGTTTTTGTCGGACCGGGTTCAGTTCCGCGGCTTCGCCTCGTCGGAGAAGAGCAGCGCCAGCGTCTCCTCGTCGGCCACGCCCGTCACGAGCATGCCGTTCAGGAGCTGGAAGTCCTTCACGCTCTGCTCCGTGCCTTCGGCGTAGAGGCCGGTGGGGTTCACGAACAGATAGCCGAGTTCCTGCAGGCGGTATTGCAGGCGCAGGACGTCGTCGCCCTCATCGCCGAATTTCAGCGTGCCTTCCGGCGTGCCCTCCGGCAGAGACGACGCGGAAGAGGACGTATCCCCGCCGTCGGAGGAGGTGCCGTTGTCGCTCTCCAGCAGTTCCGGGTAGGCCGTGCCCGCCATGAACGACACGGCCTGCACAATCCCGCGGCCCTGGCACGTCATCCAGGTGGGATCCATCTCATAGACGCGGCCTTCCTTCACGGCCGTCAGGTCCTTGTAGCCGTCGGCGGCCTCGAGCTGCGCTTTCACGCCCTCCGGGCAGAAGATGTAGGAGGGATCGGCCAGCCGCAGGTTTTCCAGCGGGAATTCGCCGCCGGTGCAGTCGGTGGCGGCGTTCGTGAGGCCCGCGCTCTCAAACAGCATGCTGGCGAACTGATCGCCCGTCACCGCGCCGCCCGAGGCGTCCGTGAGGTAGCACGCCACGCGCGGCGTGCTCGTCTCGGGGATGACGCGGGCCACGTCGTCGATCGTGATGCACACGTTGCCCGCCGTCTTTTCACCCTTCTCATAGCCCGTCACACCGCCGTTCAGCGCGGCGCCCACCTGGGCGTAAAGCCGCGTCAGGTCCTCACGCGAGGTGGCCGGGGCAATGCCCAGCAGCGTCACGCCGGCCTGCGAGGCCGCATCCTGCTGCTCCTGCGTGGGAGTCCCGTCCTGCAGGGCGAGCGTTGCGCCCGCCGCGCTCATGGAAGCGTAGTCGTCCGCCTCCACCACGGGCAGCACGTCGAGGTCGCTCTGCAAACAGTCGGCCGTGCGCACCTTAAGCGGCAGCTCATAGTTGAGCGCCAGCACCACGTCCGCCAGATTGGCGGAGAGGACGGCCACGCCCTCCGGCTTCTGAGAGATGGTTACATCGTTCACCGTCACGGGGAAGTCGGTGCTTCCCACACCTGAGGTCACATCGTTCGAAGGGCTGCAGCCTGCCGCCGTGCATGCGGCCAGCGCGGCCGTGCACACGAGCGCCAGCAGCCGCCGCACCCCGTTTTTCCAAAGCTTCCGCACCTGGCATCTCCTTCCTGTTGCATCATGGCCCCGCAGGGCCGTTTTTCTGTTTTGGTTCCGCTCAGCGCAGCGGTTCGCCGCGGCGGATTCTTGCCTCCGCGTCGTCGATAAACTGGCGCGCGCAGCGCGGGGAACGGCCGCCGCGCTCCGTGGCCCAGCGCTCGGCCGGGGCTTCCAGCTCGTCCAGGTGGTCCTCCAGGCCGCGCTGCACGGCGAGCTGACGCACGATCTCGAGGTAGCGCCACTTGTCCGGCACGGAGAAGCGGATGCTCAGGCCGAAGCGGTCTGCCAGGGAAAGGCTCTCCTGGATCGTGTCTCCCTTGTGCACCTCGTCGCCCTCGCGGTCCGAGAACGTTTCGCGGACCAGGTGGCGGCGGTTCGACGTGGCGTAGATGAGCGTGTTCGCCGGCCGTGCCGCCAGGCCGCCCTCGAGCACGGCCTTGAGCGCCGCGTACGTGTCATCCTGGCTCGAGAACGAGAGGTCGTCGATAAAGAGGATGAAGCGCATCGGCAGCGGCGCAATCTGATCGACGAGGCGCGGGAAGTCCATGAGCGACTCCTTCGGCATCTCGATCATGCGCAGGCCGCGCGTGTAGTACTCGTTCAGGATCGCCTTCACCGTGGAGGATTTGCCGGTGCCGCGGTCGCCGTAGAGCAGGCAGTTGTTCGCCGGCAGGCCCACGAGGAAGGCCACGGTGTTGTCGATCGCCATGCGGCGCTGGATCTCGTAGCCCTTGAGGTCGCGCAGCGTCGTGCGGTCCGGGTGTTCCACCGGGTGAATGCCGTGGTCGCGCCAGATGAACGCGCGGTAGCGCGCATACATGCCGCAGCCGTTTGCCCGGTAAAAGAGCTCGAGCCGGTCCTCCAGGCTGCCGGCGCCCGCGAGCTGCTCCACCGGTTGGCCGCAGCCCCAGGCGGGCAGCGAGAGTTCCCGGGCGCCCGCCGGGCCGTCCTCGAGCAGGTCGGCCGGCGTGAGCGCGCCGAGCTCCAGGATCGTGCCCAGGTCGCGGCCGGCCGCTTCGCGCAGCGGGGCCGGGATCTCGCGCCCGGCGGCCGCCGCCAGCGAGAAAGCGTTCTCGTCATAGAGCGCCGCCTCCGTGAGCGAGCCGGTAAGGTTGCCGCTCATGCCGCGCTCGCACAGGGCCGCGAAGAGGGCCCCCCACGCGCGCAGGAACGATTCGTCCGTCTGCGCCCAGAGCAGGTCGTAAAGCGCCTTCGGCACCGTGCGCCGCAGGATCCCTTTATAAATGGAAAGCGAGGCCATCTTCATGGCCGCTTCCAGCCGTTTTCCCTTCATGGATCATTCCCTCTTCCAAAATCCTTGCCGTTTGGCTTTTTGTTACGCTTATTCTACCCCGGGGCGCGCGCCGCTGTCAAGTTTCTTGCCCGCCGGGCGGCGGAAATTCAAAAAAGATTCACACACCCCGCCTTTTGCGCCATTTCCCGCTTGACAGCCGCCGCTTCCTGCCCTTATGATGAAAAGGAAAGGGAAAATCCCTTCACGGCGGTGAGGCCGGGCACTGGCTGCCCGGCGCCGCGGCATACTGTCCGCCGGGGCGGAAGGCCCGGGACAGGGGAAAGGAGTTTTTGAAATGGAAGGCATGATGAAAACGGCCGTCATGACGGAGATCGGCAGGATTGAGATCCAGCAGCGGCCCATCCCGCAGCCGAAGGACGACGAGGTGCTTGTGAAGATCGAGTATGTCGGCGTGTGCGGCAGCGATCTGCATTACTATGAATCCGGCGCCATCGGCGATTTTATCGTGAAGCCGCCGTTCGTGCTCGGCCATGAGTCCGGCGGCACGGTGGTGGAGGTGGGCAAAAACGTGACCCACCTCAAGGTGGGCGACCGCGTGGCGCTCGAGCCCGGCAAGACGTGCGGCCACTGCGAGTTCTGCAAATCCGGCCGCTATAACCTCTGCCCGGACGTCGTGTTCTTTGCTACGCCTCCGGTGGACGGCGTGTTCCAGGAATATGTGGCGCATGAGGCGGGCCTGTGCTTCCCGCTGCCGGAGAACGTGAGCACGCTCGAGGGCGCGCTCATCGAGCCGCTGGCCGTGGGCTTCCACGCCGCCAACCAGGCGGAGGCAGGTCCGGGGCAGCGCGCCGTGGTGCTCGGTTCCGGCTGCATCGGCCTCGTGTCCATGATGGCGCTGCGCGCCCGCGGCGTGCCGAAGGTGTTCGTCACGGACGTGATGGACAAGCGCCTGCAGAAGGCGGAGGAGCTCGGCGCCGCCGCCACGGTGAACAGCGCGGAAGAGGACGCCGTGCAGGCCGTGATGCGCCTCACGGAGGGCCGCGGCGCGGACGTGATCATCGAGACGTCAGGCGCGCCGCAAGCCGCCCGCCAGGCGGTGGAGATGGCGAAGAAGGGCGCCGTGATCGTGTTCGTCGGCTACAGCAAAACGGGCGAGGTCACACTGCCCATGAGCATGGCGCTCGATAAGGAGCTCACCTTCCGCACCGTCTTCCGCTACCGCAACATTTATCCCATGGCGATCGAGGCTGTGGCCGGCGGCGCCGTCAACCTCAAGGGCATCGTCACGAATTTCTTCGAGTTTGACGACATCCGGAACGCCATGGATCAGAGCGTGAAGGACAAGGCGAACATTGTGAAATCGGTCATCCGCATCGCCGGGGCATAAGCCGGGCGCTGCGCAGGCGGCATAAGAAAACGGAAAGCCTCCGGATCTTCGGATCCGGAGGCTTTCCGTTTTTTGTCAAAAGCTGCGGGGCGGGGGCGCCGGATCAATAGACTTCCGGCACATCCTGGCCGCTGTAGAGCAGCTCGAGATCCTGCATGGCGAGATCCACGTCGTCCGAAAGCGCCAGGCCCATGAGCTGGCCGTTCTCCACAATCGCGTAGCGGCGGTCGCTCACGCGGTAGTATTCGATGGTGTCGGAGCCCGGCTTATCCTGATAGGTGTAGGTGCAGGTGAGCGCCGGCTCGCCCTCGGGCATGTCCTGCGTGTCCTCGGAGACGGTGATGGAGATGAGCGCGAGGTAGAAGTGCTTGAAGTTTTCCTCGTAGTCAAGCGCCGTGCCGTCGCCGCTCGTCACCGTGTAGTCATACACCGTGTCGTCCTCGGTGCTGTCCTCCTCGTTCACCGTGCGGTCGATCGTGAAGCTGTACGTTTCGCCGTTCATGGTGAGCTCCATCGTGTGCACATCCACAATGTTCGGCAGGAGCGTGAGCGTGCTCTGCAGCAGGAAGGGATCGGCGTCCGCCCAGGCGGTCACATTGCTGTTTGCAATCTGGAACACGGCGTCGATGCCGCTGTAGATCAGATAGCGGTTGCCGTCCGCATCCGTGTCGGAGAGCGTCAGCGTGTATGCCTGCCCGCCGGAGGTGAAGTCACACACCACAGCCGGGTTGTCGAGGCCATACTGCGCGAGCTCGTCCTCCTCCGGGTGGGGCAGGATGAGCGCGTCGGCCGAGAGGCTCGTGAGCGCCGAGGTGATCTCGCCTATACGCGTTGTGTCGGCTTCCGTCTCGCGCGGCTCGTGCATCAGGTAGCCGATCTCCGAATCGTATTCGATGTCGACTTCCTGGTCAAATGCCGTGCCGGAAAGATGGATCGTGTCGAAGATGGCGGAGTCCGTGGCCGTGCCCGTCGCCTGGGCGGTGCTGCCGGCTGCGCTGTCGTCCGTCTCCGTCTCAAGCTGGTAGAGCGAGGTGTCCGCCAGGTCATAGGCGGATTTGAAGAGTGCGCTCGAGACGGAGCCCATGTAGACCTCCTCCGAGCCCTCCGGCTGGATGTAGTACGCGCCGTTGTTCTCCACGCCCACAATGTAGGAGAAGGTTGAGCCGTCGCGGAAGGTGGCTTCCACCGTGAGGGTGGGGTCGGTCAGGCCGAATTCCTCGGGGTCGTCCACCGTGCCGATGGAGCGGTTCGCAGCCACCAGGTAGCCCGCGCGGGCGATGGCGTCCACGTCGGAGGTGTTGAAGGGCAGGCCCTCCAGCTCCTCCACCTCATAGACGATCTCCGTCTCCGGTTCGCTTTCGCTCTCCGTGCCGGAGGCGTCCGATGCATCGCTGCTTGCCGCGTCGGAGGAGCTCTCCACCGTTTCCTCGTGCGCCAGCACGGTGATGGTGCCCTCCTCGTTCGTGACGGTCACGCTCTCCAGATCCTGCTGCGTCTTATCCAGCAGGGTGATGGTCTCATCGGAGGCGGAGGAGGCGGTGTCCTCCCCCTCGCTGCCGCCGGTCAGCACGAGCGCCAGCGCCGCGGCGCCCAGCACCGCCACACAGGCCAGCGAGGCGATGAGATATTTGGTGTTTTTCTTCATTTACAGGTGCCTCCTCCGGATAAACACGACAATACCGGAAATCACGAACGCCAGCGGAATGAGGATGGTGAACACCAGCAGGCCGAGCACCATGATCTGCGAGCCGGACATGGCAATGTCGTTCGTGACCAGCTGCTTGGGCGTGCTGTACACGGCCGTCGAGGAGCCGGTGGTGCCCGTCACATACTTGGCCAGATCGGTCACATAGGAGCCGTTGCCGAAGGTGGAGGCGCCTGTGAAGTAGCCGTCGAAAAGGAACGGGCTGCCGATGGCGAGGACGCTGGCGTTGAAGTAATCGCCGTCGTCACCGCGCACGGACTTAACGCCGATGGCGGCCAGGTTCTGCACGCCGGTGGCGTCCGGGTCACGCTCGGGGTCGCCTTCCTCCGTGAGTGTGCTGCCCTCGGTCACGTTGTATACATAGCTCGTCTCGGAGGAGGTGAGCAGCGGGTACACGCTCACACTGTTGCGCGCATCCCAAAGAATGCTGATCGGGTTCGTCGTGGGGGAGACGATGTAGGAATAGGCGCTCTCGCCCTCGAGATCCACGTCCTCCGAAACAGTGGCCAGCAGCGTGCTGGGCGACTGCATGTAGTTTGTGGATTCCTCCTCATACACGATGGAGGGCGTCACGCTCATGCCCCACTCGCCCAGATAACTGTTGAGCACCGGCATTTCGGACTGCGTGGGGTGATAGAGGAACATCACGGAGCGATTGCGCGTCACGGAGGTGTCGTTCAGGTAATCGTTGATCTTCGTGATCTCCTCCTCGGAGAGATCGGTGGCAGGCACGGGGAAGACGAGGATCTGTGTGCCTTCGGGGATCTCGTCCGTCATGATGTTCACATCGACTGTGTCGAAGTTGTTGTTCTGCAGCAGCTCCTTGTAGGAGGAGATGTCGAGCATTTCGCTGTGGCCCGTGTCGAACGCCACAACCGGCATCACGTCGGCGTTCACGGCGCTCAGGGCAGAGGCGAGCGCGCCGTTGACGTCTGTGTACTGCACATATTCATATGTGCTCTGGTTCATGCCAACCGGGAACAGATCGCTCGATGTCACCACGCGGTAGCGCTTGTCGGTGCGCACGAGCACGGCGCCGGAGGTGAGGCCGTCCCCGCTGTATTCGCTCAGCAGGGCGGGCTCGGTATCCGGGTCAAGGAACTGCACCGTAATATTGGAGTTGCGCTCCGCCATTCTCGTGGAGATGGAAACAACCTTCTGGTAGTTTGAATCGGCCTCGGCGTCCTCGCGGGCGAACATGACCAGGATCTCCGTGGGCTCATCCACGGTGTCCACGACCTCGATCGCTTCCTCGGAGAGGCTGTTGTCGCTGTCGGATGTCATGTCAAGGTTGATGGAGGGGAAGCGCTCGCCGAGCACGCCTACAATGACGTTCACCAGGATGATGGCCACAATAAAGATGGCCGTAAGCGCGGTGCTCATGGTGCCGTGCTTGAATTTTTCGCTTCTCAGCTCCTCACGCAGGCTCTTGTGCGGCCTTGCGTTCTTCTTGTCCTTGTTCTTTTTGTCTTTTTTCTTGTCTTTCTTTGCGTCCGCTTCGGCCGGTTCAGCCTGGGCGGCCGGCTCCTGCGCAGCAGACTCTTCCTGCTGTGCGGCAGCCTCGGGGGCCTCCTTCGTCTCGGGGGTCTCCTCCGCCTGCGCGGCGTTTTTCTTCTCGTTCTCGTTCATCATTGCACCCTCCCTTTAGCTCCATCTTCTGCTTTCGAGCTTGCGGGCGGTCAGGAAATTGAACACCACAACCACGCTCAGGAAAAACACGACGCTGGAAACATTGAAAATGCCGTTCGTAAATGGGGTATAGCGGCTCTGGAAGGAAATCCAGTTCACAATCGTCTGGAACACGACGTTGTCGACCAGGCCGGAGAAGGAATCGACCAGCATGAGCAGGATGCTCACGCCCACCGTGGCCACAAGGGCGACGATCTGGCTTTCCGTGAGGGAAGAGATGAACACACCGATGGCGATGATGGCGGCGCCGTAGAGCAGCGTGGCCACAATGTTGCCGAAGATCAGCTGCCAGCTCGGATCGGAAAACGCGCCGATGATGAATACCGGGACAAGCGTGATCAGCATGGTGAACAGATAGACGCAGAAAGCGGAAAGAAACTTGCCCCACACGATGCTCGTCACACTCACAGGCGCGGTGAGCAGCGCTTGGTCCGTTTTGTTCTTGCGCTCTTCACTGAACGTCTTCATGGTGAGTGCCGGCAGGAACAGCATGCACCACGTGAACATGATGGAATACACCTGCGTCATATAATAGGAAGATCCGGACATGACAACCTGCCAGAAATATATGCCGAACAGGAACAGAATCACGCCCATGAACACATAGGCGATCGGGGAATAATAATAGGATTTGAGCTCGCGTCTCCAAATGGCTGTCATGCCTGGTCCCCTCCTTTCGTTTCAGAATCGGCAGCTTCCGGCGCAGCCGTGACGGCGGGCTGCTGGAGCGCCTTGGGTACATAGGTGTCGCTCGTCAGGCGCAGGAACACGTCCTCGAGCGAGAGGTCGCTGTTGCGCAGCGCCAGGATCGGCGTGCCGAAGCGCGTGCAGCAGGCGAACAGATCGCGGCGCAGGTCCTTTTCCGGCGCGCCCTCGATGGAGTATTCATAGACGCCCGGCTCCTTTTCGCCGAAGGACTGCACCTCCACCACGTTCTTGATCGTGCGCAGGTTGTGCAGCACCTCGCGCTCCTCGCCCTCGATGCGCGCCACCAGGCGGTGATCGCTCGTGAGGTCATGGCTGAGCTTGTCCGGCGTGCCGTCCGCCACAATCACACCCTTGTTGATGATCAGGATGCGCTCGCACACGGCCTGCACCTCGGCCAGAATGTGGGAGCTGAGCACAACCGTGTGATTGCGGCCCAGGTTCTTGATGAGGTTGCGGATCTCGATGATCTGCTTCGGGTCCAGGCCCACGGTGGGTTCGTCCAGAATGAGCACCGGCGGGTTGCCGAGCAGCGCCTGCGCAATGCCCACGCGCTGTTTGTAGCCCTTGGAAAGGTTCGCAATCAGGCGGTTGTAAACATCCTTGATCTTTACCAGGCTGCAGATCTCCTGAATGTGCTTTTCGCGCGGGATCGTCACCTTTTTCAGATCATACATGAAGTTCAGGTATTCCTTCACCGTCATGTCCATGTAAAGCGGCGGCATCTCCGGCAGGTAGCCGATGAGTTTCTTGACCTCGCTCGGCTCGTCGAGGATGCTGTGGCCGGACACCGTCACGGAACCTTCGGTTGCCGAAAGATAGCCCGTGATGATGTTCATCGTAGTGGATTTGCCTGCGCCGTTCGGCCCCAGGAAGCCCACAATCGTCCCCTCGTCCACGGAAAAGCTCACGTGGTCAATCGCCACGTTGGAGCCGTACCGCTTCGTGAGGTTTTTCACCTCTATCATCTCTATTCCTCCTAATGGGCGCCCGGCCTTCTGCGGGGGAAATGCGGCGGAGCCGGGAAGGCAGGGCATCAAATCGCGGGGATTTGTCAGAATTCAAAATTTCGCTCCGGACGCACGGGATCTATTTTAGCGAACTTTCCCCATAAATGCAATCACCAGTTTATCAGGGCAACGTGATTGTTACGTGATAATAATATGAACAAATTGTTAACAGAGGGGGCGGAAGGGCCGTTTTTCATGATGATCATTTGATCTTAAATTTTGACTTTCGCTAAAATCCATGTGCTGTACAGGGCAAAATGAGGCGTTTTTGCTGATTTTCAGATTTGAATATGCGTTTTTTTATCTATACTGTTCCCGCGCTGCGTAGAATTGCCTCTTTACACGGTCCGGTATGGGGGCTATGCTGAACCAAACAGCAGGAGGCGCCTTCGGCTGTCTGGATTCCAGTAAAAGGAGGAATAATTCATGAAAAAACAAAAATGGGCGAGCGTTTTCCTTGCCGCCTGCCTTGCCGCTTCCCTAATGTCCGGCTGCGGCAAGCCGCAGGAAACGGAAAGCCCGGCTTCTGAAGGGCAGCCTGGGACGGAAGAAAGCGGCGGAAGCATCGCGGCGCCCGAAACTGCCGAACCCAGCGATACCATTCAGAAGGTAGCGGACGGAGACGTTACATGGACGATTTTCCGCGGCTCCCATACTGCCATCGGCACGCAGATCAACGACTGGAGCGAAACCCTGCTGTATCAGGAAATGGAAAAGCGCACGGGCGTCCACCTGGAGTGCATTACGCCTGTCCTGGGGCAGGAGCAGACACAGTTCCAGCTTCTTGTCACAACAGATGATCTCCCCGATTTTATTGAAGGGACGCAGGGATACGTAGGCGGAGGGGAAGCCATGATTGACGACGGTCTTGTGGTGGACCTTGCCCCTTACATGGATCAAATGCCGAACTTTAAAAAGCAGCTGGAGATGAGCGATCTGCGCCAAAAGGAGGTTTACAGCGACACGGGGAAGATTTCACATTTTCCCGGCTTTATTGAGAATGACGAGGAAGGCGAGATTTTTGTAGGCGTCCTGATCCGTAAGGACCTTTTGAACGAGGTGGGGATGGACATCCCCGTCACCTATGACGACTGGTACGAAGTGCTGACCGCCTTTAAGGAGCAGTGCGGTATTTCCAAGCCGCTTGTTCCCGGGCCGGAAATGTTTGGGCAGAACAATATGTGGTCGGCCGGTTATGATTTTGGGTATGTCGATTTCTTCGGAACAGGTGTCCCCTTTTACCAGAAGGACGGTACGGTGCGATATGCGCCGCTTGACGATACGGAAAAATTCCGCGCCTATCTGGAAATGATGGCCAAATGGTACAGCGAAGGACTTATCGATCCCGATTTTCAAACTGTGACGGATATCAACGCCCAGATTTCCACCTATTCCAGTACGGACTGCGGCGCCTGCATTACGCCGTACTCGCTTGCTCCTGTGCTGTCCGGTATCGGGCAGGCTGCCAAACCGGATTTCGAGTACACGTGCGCGCCTATCCCCGTTTTGGAGGAAGGCTAGGAAACGCACCTGTATGCCGCCACTTCGCAGATTAATCTGAACCAGGTTGCCATCAATGCGGACATTGACAACCTGGAGCTGGCGCTCAAGTACTGGGATCAGTACTATACGGAGGAGGCGGCCCTGCTTTCCTGCTGGGGCGTGGAAGGCGTCACCTTTGAGTACGATGAAGAGGGGAATCCCCAGTGGATGAAAACCATGACGCAGAATGAGGACGGCTATAATTTCCTCTCCATGCGGATTGCCAATCTCAGCCAGTGCACGCCCAGCGTGTTTGAACGCCGGTCCGATTTTGTAGACGAATTTTCCATCGCCTGCAACGAGCTGTACCACGAGCATGGGGACAATGCATACCGCATCAGCAGCAGCATTACCCTCACGGCGGAGGAAAATGAGATTTATACCATGTATATGACGGATATCCTCACCTATACCGAGGAGCAGTGCATCCGGTACATCACGGGCCAGGAATCCTTTGATACGTTTGACAGCTTTATCGAACAAATCCGCTCCATGAACGTGGAAAAAGTGATGGAGGTATATCAGGCAGCTCTTGATCGTTACAATGCGAGGTAATCGCTGCCCGGCGCAGGGGAGGCGTCCTTCCTTGCGCCGGATTTGAGGGGACTTTGGATATGACACGATTGCTAAAAAATTACAGGCAGCATAAAACCCTCTACTGGGTGGGCGGCCTGATTCTGCTGTATTTTATCGTCTTTTCCTATCTGCCGATGGGCGGCCTGGTGATGGCGTTTCAGAATTTCAAGCTGGCGGACGGGATTTTCGGCAGTGAATTTGTAGGGCTGGCTCAGTTTGAGAAATTTTTCAACAGCCCCTATTTCGAGAGGGTGATTGTCAATACGCTTGTTCTAAGCGGATATGACTTGCTGTTCAATTTTCCCGCCCCTATTCTGCTGGCCTTTTTGCTGAATGAAATCAGGAACCGGGCATTTAAGCGAACGGTGCAGACCGTGACCTACATGCCGTATTTTATTTCGATGGTTGTGATCTGCGGGCTGATCGTCGACTTTACGGATTCCGAAGGCGTGGTGACGCGGCTGGCGCACCTGTTCGGCAGCGACGCCACCAGCCTTATTGCTTCACCCTCCGCCTTCCGGCCGATTTTCATTATCAGCAACATCTGGCAGTCCATCGGCTTTAACAGTATTGTTTTCCTTGCCGCTCTTGCCGGCGTGGATCAGGATCTGTATGAAGCGGCCAGGATTGACGGCGCCGGCCATTTCCGGCAGTGGCTGCATGTGACGCTTCCGGGGATTGCCCCCACGATTATGATCATGCTGATTCTCCGGATCGGCCAAATCATGAACGTCAATTTTGAAAAGGTGATCCTGCTGTATAATACCTCCACCATGGCCACGGCGGACGTCATTTCATCGTATGTCTATCGGGTCGGTCTTCTGGATCGGCAGTATTCTTACAGCACGGCGGTGGGCCTGTTCAACTCCGTGATCAGCTTTGTTCTGCTGCTGACAGCCAATGCGCTGAGCAAACGGTTTTCACAAACCAGTCTGTTTTGATGGGAGGCGGTTTCCGTGAAAATAAAGGAAGGACCCGGACGAAAGCTGTTCCTGGTCGCCGACGCGGCAGTCTTGGTGCTGCTGGCGCTTGCCTGTCTCGCGCCGGTTCTGCACACGTTTGCCGCCTCGTTTTCCGATCCGGTCGCCCTGGCCCAGAATCACAATCTGTTATTCTGGCCCATTGGGCAGCCGACGGTTAAGGGGTACGAGATTGTTCTGCAAAACCGGTCCATTTGGACGGGGTACCTGAACACCCTTTTCTATGTAGTTGCCGGTACCCTTACCGGCGTTCTGGCAACTGCCGTTGCGGCGTTTGTTTTTTCGCGCCGCAGTTTCCTGCCCGCTAATTTTTGCATGCTGGTTGTCTCGTTCACCATGTTGTTCAACGGAGGGCTGATCCCGACTTATATCCTTGTCGATTCGCTTGGGCTGATCAACACGCGGCTGTCGTTGATCCTTCCTACAGCTATCAATGTTTTCAACCTGATTGTACTGAAAACGGCCTTTCAGGGGATTCCGGATTCGCTGGAGGAATCCGCGAAGCTTGACGGCGCCGGGGATCTGTATATCCTGTTCCACATCTATTTGCCGCTTGCCCGGGCTACCGTGGCCGTTATCGTCCTTTTTGTGGCCGTGTTCCACTGGAATTCCTGGTTCCAGGCTTCCATTTATCTAAATAAGCGGGAACTGTACCCCCTGCAAATCATCCTGCAGGAGATCCTGATGCAGGGGAATATCAGCCTTACGGGGACCTCCGCGGATATTGCCTCCAGCTATTCCCTGTATCATACGCTGGTGCAGTATACAACGATTGTCGTGTCGATTGTCCCCATTTTATGTGTTTATCCCTTTTTGCAAAAGCATTTTACAAAAGGCGTGATGGTGGGGGCGATCAAAGGATGAGCCTTGCCGAGGAACGGGCCGGGAAGCCATTCCAGAGGCCGTATTGGCTGCTGTTTTCGGTCAACCTGCTGCTCTCCCTTACCCTGTACCTTTCTAACCCCCTGATGAACCTGCGCTTGAACCGGGCAGGGATCGAGGCGGGCACCGCCGGGGCGGTGATTGGCTCCATGTCGCTGGCGTCCCTGTTGTTCCGCCCCTTCAGCGGTTGGGTCTGCGACCGTTTCCGGCGCAAATCGCTGCTCTTGATCTTCACGCTCCTGACGGCGGTTTCCCTGGGCGGTTACGGGGCGGTGAACCACGCGGCCCTGTTTTTCTTGCTGCGCATCCTGCACGGCGTCTCCTTCGGAGTGACAACCACCGTTACCATGGCGTGTGTTTCCGATTATTTACCGGAGGGAAAGGAAGGCCAGGGCATGGGGGTTTTCGCCGTCGGCCAGTCGATCGCTACGGCGCTGGGACCCTCGGCGGGCTTAACCATGCGGAGCTTTTGGGGGGAGGAGGGCGCCTTTCTGGCTGCAGCGCTGGTTTCAGGGCTCAGCCTGCTTTTGGAGCTGCCGCTTCCCGGCGGGGACGTCCCGCGGGAACGCGGGGGAGCGGAGCCGCTTTCGGGCCTGATTGCGCGGGAGGCTGTGCCGTATGCACTGCTTACCATCGCGCTTTCGGCGGCAAACGGGGTGGAAAGCGGCTATCTTGCCTCCTACGCCGTATCCCTCGGAATGGAGAATGCCGGCTGGTATTTTACGCTGAGCGCGATTACCCTATTCCTGGCGCGCCTTTTCTTGGGAAAGTGGGGGGACCGTATGGGCTTTTCCGCCGTTTTTTATCCGTCTGCAGCGCTGATCGCTTTCTCCTTTTTGCTCCTTGCCTGGCTGCCGGGGGGCGCGGCCGTGCCTATAATGGCGGTGTCAAGCGTTACAAAGGCTTTGGGCGTGGGCGCGCTGCAACCCGCCATTCAGGCGCGCTGCCTTGCCGGCGTGCCGCCCGAACGCCGCGGCGCCGCTTCCTGCACATATTATATCGGGGCGGATCTCGGGCAGGGAGGAGCGTCTGCCGTTGCTGGCGGGGTACTCGCCTCCTCCGGGTATTCCGGCGTGTTCCTGTGGGCGGCCGCGCCCCTGGCCTTTTCGGCAATCCTGTACGGCGCTTGCCGCCGCTATATGACGAAAAGAAAGAAGGATGTTCCCTTATGAAAACGAAGACGCTCCTTAACATGCGAGTCCCCATGCGGGACGGGGTCAGCCTGAGCTGCAATGTGATCCGGCCGGACGACGGTTGTCCTTACCCCGCAATCCTCCTGCGAACCCCTTACGGGAAAGAGAAGGCGGACGGTATTTACTCCAATTACGAGGAAATGGCTCTGGCCGGATATAATATGGTATTTCAAGATGTGCGGGGAACGGGGCAGTCAGAAGGATTCCTGGAAGCGAACGGCGGAAGCGAACCGGAAGACGGTTACGACTCCGTTGAATGGATTGCCGCCCAGCCGTGGTGCGACGGGAATGTGGGGATGCAGGGGCTTTCTTATTTCGGCTATACGCAAATGGCGGCGGCTTCCCTTCAGCCGCCGCACCTGAAGGCGCTCTGCCCCTTCCAGAATTCTGCCATCGATCCGCTCAGCTACAGTAAGTCCCACCATTTTATGAACTATCACCTCTCCTGGATTCTGGACCGTGCGCGGGAAAACCTGGCCCGCTGGGTGGAGGGGAAGGCGGAGCAGGAGCGCGTCCTTGCAGAAATCAGGCGATGCCAGGAAAACTGGGACGAGCTTTCGTTCCGGCTGCCTGCCGCCGGGCATCCGGCCGCCGCCATTCCCGGTATTCGGCGTTATACGCAGGCGTACCTTGATTTGCTCGGCGGCCTGGAAGAGCCGCAGGCTTTTTTGGCAAAAGCCTGCCGTCCCATCCCGGTGGAGAATATCCGGGTGCCCATGCTTTTCCTCAGTGGCTGGTTTGATCTGGCCTGCTCGGGTACGCTGGACAATTGGGCCCACGCCTCCGGCGTTTCCGCGGAAAAGAAAAAGCTGATCATTGGCCCTTGGCTGCACGGAGGCGAGCTCCATACGAGAATTGACGGTTTTGATTTCGGTAGCGGAAATACGGGCGCGGCTCGTGGGATCCGGAGGCTGGTGCGGGATTGGTTTGACCATTGGCTTAAGGGTATTGAAAACGGTGTGGAGCGCCGCCCCGCCGTAGAATTCTTCACCCTTGGGACGAACGAGTGGCATACGGCCGAGGAATGGCCTCCCAGAGGCGCGCAGGGAACACGCTGGTTCCTGTGCGGGACAGGGGAACGCACCGCCGGCCTCCTTCAGGAAAATCCGCCGTCCTCGCAGGAGCCGCAGCAGTATGTATACGATCCTCAAAATCCCTATCCCTCCTCTTACAAGGATCAAAAGGGGCATGTCCTTTTTGCGGATCCGGCGGAACAGGAGGGGCGTGAGGACGTCCTTGTCTATTACAGCGAGCCCCTGCCGGAGGACCTGGAGGTTACGGGCGAGATTTCTTTTTGCCTGTATGCGTCTACCGACGGGCCGGATACCGATTTCGTCTGCCGGCTGAGCGATACCGCGCCGGACGGGAGCTCTTTCCCGTTGACGGAAGGGGCGGTACGCGGCCGATTCCGCAGTGCCCGACTGGAAGCATTGCCCGAACTGCTGGAGCCGGGGAAGGTTTATCCGTTCACTCTGCCAATGAACAGCGTCAGCGTGGTGTTCCGCAAAGGGCACCGGATCCGGATTGACGTCACCAGCAGCTATTACCCGGCTCATGATCGCAATCTGAACACCGCCGAACGGCTTGGATTCGGCACCGCAATCCGCCCGGCCCGACAGTGCGTGTTCCACGACGCCGACCATCCCTCCTGCCTGTTCCTGCCGGTTCTCCGGAGGGGCTGAAGGGCTGCCCGCAAAACAGGCCCCGGCACGGTTCACAATTTGTCCCGTGCCGGGGCCTGTTTTTTTTGGCGCGCCGTTTTATTCGCTCCCCTTCTCTGCGCAGGCGCAGCGCCGGTACTGGCCCGGCGTAACCGATTCCATCCGCTTGAAGGAGCGGATGAATGTCTGGCTGTTATGGAAGCCGACGGCTTCCCCTATCTGCGCAACCGAAAGCTGCGGGTTCCGCAGCAAAAGGGACTTGGCGTGTTCTACGCGGATACGGCACAGATAGTCCTGCAGGCCGGCCCCCGTTTTATTTTTGAATTCGTGCGACAGATACTGTACGGAGACGGAGAACTGCTCCGCCAGAAGCTCCAGGCTGAGCTCCGGATTTTTATAATGGATTTGGAGGTAGGAGGCGATGGCATCGGTTTTGTCTTGAATTGCCATGGATTTGGTGTCGCAGCGCAGAATCAGGGTGTCCATAACGGTTTCCACCTGCTGCTGCAAGCCGGCAAAGGTGTCCTGTGCCATTGTGCGGTTAATCATCTCCCGTTTATCAAAGAGCGATTCCACCATGGCCTGATCCAGGATGGAAATGCCGTGAAGGAACATGTCGATGATCTCGTAAATTGCCGTTTTAGCCGTGCGGTTGTTCAGTCCCCATATGCTCCGCAGGGCCTGTAAGTGGGAGAGAATTTCCTCCTTTGCCGCGCAAAATTCCCCCTTGACCATGCAGGAAAGGAACCTTTCCCGGATGTCCGACGTGCGGGGGACAGCAAGAAAAGAGCAGGCCTGCCTGCAAACCTGCCCATAGGACATGGCAGCGCCCTCTTCGCTGTGCAGGTAGCAATATTCCTCTGTATACAGGCATTCGCGGTAAGCGTCCGGAAGCTCAACGAACCGGCCGTGTATGGCGCTCAGGTAGAGGCGGTAGACCTCCCCGATGCGTGCGCTCAGCTGCCGCGCTTTTTCCGCGAACCACTGTTCCGCGTTTTCCTGCGGGAGTTGCAGCAAAACAATTCCGACGTATTTCCCCTGCATGCGAAACAGGTACGTCTCGCCGGGCGCAAAACACACCTGTGTGAGATCCGTCAGCCCCTCCGAAAACGTCTCTTCATCGATCCGGACGTCCCGCTTCGCATCCAACAAAAACAGCGCAGCCTGGGAGAAGGAAAGGCCGTATTTCTCGTATTGCTTCCCGTCCGGGTACAAAATCTCTCCTGTTATTATTTTTTTCAGATACCAGAGCTTTGTGTGAAAAAGCTCCTCTTTCGCGGGAGAGGGCAAGGGCGGGGGAGGCAGCGCGGCGGGCTGCGCCTGCGGAACGGCGCTTTGCCCGGACGCCCGGCTCCCTGCCCGGATTAAAACGAAAAACAGGCCGGCCGTCAAAAAAAGGAAGCACAGAAGGCAGCCCCAGAACAGGCGGCTGGGCGTTTCGTTCCCCGAAAAATACATCAGGTAGGTACAGCCGGTCAGTATGGAATGCTTCGCAACAAGCCTGCCGTTTGCGCCGCCGCTTCCCGTTTCCGAAAGCTCCCGCCATCCTTCCGGAAGAGGCGCACCGGGGCCGCGGTAGCTTAGCTCCTGCCCCGGGATATAAAAGCAGAAGGCGGTTTCCCGGCCAAAGGCCTGCACGCACAAGGCCTGGATTTCTTCCATGGAGAATTCTATCACAGCCGCATAGCGCTCATCCGCGATCTGATACAAATTGGAAAAATAGAAAAAACGCAGCTCATCCTCCTGTGAAAAGAAGAAACCCTCCTGCCACGCCCCTGTTTCCTCCAAGTGCCCGGAAGGCAAAGCGAGCGATTCTGCCAGGGCGGAAAAGCCCGCAGTACCATAATACAAACGGCCGTTCAGATCGGCGGCCTTTTGCTCCGTCAAATTGATGAGGCAGCCCCCTGCGCTGACCGGGCCGCCGCATATTTCCTGTAAAAAAGGGGTAACCGACCGGCAGAAAGAGTCACCGTTCTCCTTTTTGGCCAGGTAGGACAGGAAGGCGCCGTCGGAAAACACCCGCTCCGCTCTTTCTTTGGTATCTTCAAAGGCGGAGTCAAGGTAAATTCTCAGCTGTAAAAAAGAGATTTCCGCCGCCCTGGACTGCGCGCCCCATGCAGAAGACATGGCGCGGTGCAGCGCAATGAACAGCAGGGAAAAACAAAAAAGATACACGGCGCAGAACCCTGCCGTCCATAACGGGAATTTTTTCTTTTTTCTTTCCTTGGTGGTCAAACGTCTCCCCCCTGCCTTTTCGGAAAAGTACACGGCGCAGGCGCTTTTTCGCATTTTCACCGGATTTATCTTCTTGTTCGGCACGGTTTTTCCCTATATTAGCAGAAAAAAGTCGGAAAAGCAATGGAACAACCGTTGGATTTTTTTGGGCGTTTCTCACAGGCTGTCATAGATCGGGGTGCTGCGCAGGGCGTTGGCCGTGAGGCATGCGGCCCACGAAACGGCCAGCAGCGGCAGCAGGCAGGGCATGGAGCCCGTCATCTCAAAGAGGAGCACGGCGCCGGTGAAGGGCGCGCGCACGATGGCCGCGAAATTCCCTGCCATGCCGAGCAGCAGGAACACGGGCACGAGGCCGGGGTCGAGGCTGAAGAGGTGCACGGCGCCAAGGCCGTAAAGGCAGCCGATGAGCGCGCCCAGTACGAGCAGCGGGAAGAAGATGCCGCCCGGCGCGCCGGAGGTGAAGCTCAGAAGCGAAAAGAGAAACTTGCCGAGCAGCAGGAGCGCGAGCGCCCAGGCGGCCCAGGCGCCGGCGGCGGCCGATTCCACGATCTCGTGGCCGGAGCCGAGCAGCACCGGGCAGACGAGCGCCAGCACGCCGGCGGCGAGGAAGGGCAGCAGCACGCGCACGAACACGGGCAGGCCGCTCTTTTTCTGCAGGAGCGAGACGCCGCGCACCGTGGCGGCGTTATAGAACGCGCCCAGCACGCCGAGCAGAATACCCAGCGGGAGGACAAGCGCATAGAGCGCCGGGGTCAGCTCCGCGGAGGGCGCAAACTGGAAGACGGGCTGCACGCCGAACACACAGGAGGAGACAAGGTCGGCAGAGAACACGGCGGCCAGCAGCGGCAGCAGCAGCTTCGGCGAAAAGCTGCCGAAGAGCTCTTCCAGGCAGAAGAGCACGCCGGCGGCCGGCGCATGGAAGGCCGCAGCGAGGCCCGCGCCCGCACCGCAGCTCAGCAGCAGGCGGCTTTCCTCGCCCTCGCGGCGCAGCAGGCGGGATACGCCTTTGCCCGCCATGGCGCCGAGCTGGATGCTGGGCCCCTCGCGGCCGAGCGAGAGCCCGCCCAGCAGGCTGAGGAAGCCGCCCGCAAACTTTGCCGCCAGCACCGGCAGCCAGTTGCTGTGCACCTCGCCGCGCAGCTCCTTTTCCACCTGCGGGATGCCGCTGCCGCCGGTGAGCGGCTGCTTTTTCAGCAGGAAGGCGACCACGGCGGCCATGGCCGCGAGCGCGGCGAACCAGAGCACGGCCCCGGCCGCGTTTGCGCGCGCGAAGGCGGCTGCGCGGTCCATCAGACTGGCGGCGCCCTCCAGCGCAAGGCGGTACAGCGCCGCGACGCCGCCCGCCGCGAGGCCCGCCAACAGCGCGGCCGCCGTGAGCCGCAGCGGCGCGGTTTTCTTTTCCTGTTCCATCTGTTTTTCCTCACTCGTTTCAGACTTCCGGCCGCAAAAAGGGGCCGTCCCATGCCGGAAACGGCCCGTGCGCCGGTTTCCATTATTATAGATCCCTTTCGGGGCGTCCGCAAGGAAAACAGGCCCGCCCGGCCGCCGGAAACCGGCCTGTTTCCGGCGGATCTGACAGGCAAAGGCGTCAAACGGACGGGAAACGAAAGGCTAATTGGGAAAATAGCACAAATTTTTGCGGAATCTATTGGCGGTGGATTGTGAAAAATTGTTTGAAGCCGCTTGCCTTTCCTCACAAGGTGCGCTATAATAAATTTTGAATTCCTACAACTATTGTTCAGATTGTACGAATTTCCCGAAGCGCCGGATTCCGGCGCGCACCAGATAGAAAGGGGATCAACCACATGAAACAGTACCCGGCCAAGAATATCATCAACATTGCGCTGGCAGGCCATAGCGGCTCCGGCAAGACATCCATCGCGGAAGCGATGCTCTATCTTTCCGGAGCGACCGATCGCCGCGGTAAGGTGAGCGACGGCAACACCGTGTGCGACTATGACCCCGAGGAAATCCGCCGCAAGGCTTCCGTTTCGGCAGCCGTTGCGCCGCTGGAGTGGAAGAACCACAAGATCAATCTCATCGACGCCCCCGGCCTCTTCGATTTTGAAGGCGGCCTGTGCGAAGCGGTGCGCGCTGCGGATTCCGTGCTCATCGCGGTTTCCGGCAAGGACGGCGTCTCCGTGGGCACGGAAAGGGCATATGAAGCGGCTTCCGCGCGCGGCCTTTCGAAGATCTTCTTCGTGAACGGCCTGGCGGACGAGGACGCCCGTTTCTACCGCGTGTTTGAGGATCTGAAGCGCTCCTTCGGCCCCTCGACCTGCCCTGTGGTGGTTCCCTACATTGTGGACGGCAAGGCCGACATTTACATCAACATTCTGGAATACAAAGCATACGATTACTCGGGCGGCAAGCCCGTGGAGGTCAAGATGCCCGACATGGGCGACCGCCTCGAGGGCCTGCGCACGGCCATTTACGAGGCCGTGGCCGAGACGAGCGACGAGATGTTTGAAAAATACTTTTCCGGCGAGCCCTTCACGCCGGAGGAGGTCATCGTGGGCGTGAGCAAGGGCGTCAAGAGCGGCGCCATCACGCCGGTGTTCTGCGGCGACGCGCTGCTCATGCGCGGCATGGAGCAGTTCATGGACGGCCTCACGTGGCTGGCGCCCTCCGCGGCGGAGAAGGCCGGCGAAGTGGGCGCGGACGTGGACGGCGAGCCGGTGGAGATCTCCGTCAACCCGGACGGCGCGACGGCGGCCATCGTGTTCAAGACGATCGCGGACCCGTTTGTGGGCAAGGTTTCGTATCTGAAAGTGATTTCCGGCAAGGTGGCGCAGGATTCGCAGCTTGTGAACATGCGCACCGGCAACACGGAGCGCATCGGCAAGGTTGTGCTCATGCGCGGCAAGAAGCAGGAGGACATGGGGGCCATCTGTGCCGGCGACATCGGCGCGGTGCTGAAGCTTTCCGGCGCGAACACGGGCGACACGCTGTGCGCGCCGACGCGCAAGGTGACGCTTGACGGCGTGGAATACCCGAACCCGACGCTCTCCATGGCGATTCTGCCGAAGAACAAGGGCGAGGAGGACAAGGTGGCGCAGGGCATTTTCCGCCTGGTGGAGGAAGACCCGACGATCCGCTTCTCGAACAACGCGGAGACGCACCAGATGATCGTGTCCGGCCTGGGCGAGCAGCACCTCGACGTGGTGGTGTCGAAGCTCAAGAGCAAGTTCGGCGTGGACGTTGTGCTGCAGAAGCCGCGTGTGCCGTACCGCGAGACGATCCGCAAGAAGGTGCAGGTGCAGGGCCGCCACAAGAAGCAGACGGGCGGCCACGGCCAGTTCGGCGACGTATGGATCGAGTTCGAGCCCTGCGACAGCGAGGGCCTGGAGTTCGGCGAGCGCGTGGTGGGCGGTTCCGTGCCGAAGAACTTCTTCCCGGCGGTGGAAAAGGGACTGCGCGAGTGCATTGCGAAGGGCCCGCTGGCGGGGTATCCGGTGGTTGGCCTGCGCGCAACGCTGTATGACGGCTCGTATCACCCGGTGGATTCCTCCGAAATGGCGTTCAAGACGGCGGCCTCGCTGGCATACAAGGCGGGTATGCCGCAGGCGAACCCGGTTCTGCTTGAACCCATCGGCGCGCTTTCCGCCACTGTGCCGGACGGCAACATGGGCGACATCATGGGCGAAGTGAACAAGCGCCGCGGCCGTGTGCTGGGCATGAACCCGGCGGGCAAGGAAGGATACCAGACGATCGAGGCCGAGGTGCCGGTGGCGGAGATGTCGGACTTTTCGACGTTTATGCGTCAGGCGACGCAGGGCCGCGGCAGCTTCCGGTTTGACTTTGTCCGCTATGAGGAAGCCCCGGCGATGGTGGCGCAGAAGGTCATTGAGGAGGCGAAGGTCTCCGGCCAGGTCGAGTAATCGCATCCGGCTCAAATTAAAGTTTTCGCCAGCCTTTTCCAAAAGGCTGCGGGGGATAAAAGGGGGCGGCGCCCCCTTTTGTTCTGCGCTGCGCGCGGCATTGTGCGCAATGCGCAGCCAAAAACCGTGCCAGCCAAAAACAGCGAAGCGATTTTTTGGCGGCCCCGGTTCACATGGCCCCTCCGGGCAGGCAAAAGAGCGAACGCGAATTTTGCCTGTTCGGAGGGGTTCTTTTTGTCCGGCGTGCCGCGCCATGTGCCGGGCTGGCCGTTCTTGCGCGGCCTGCCGCTTTTGCGCCGGCTTGTGTGATCGGTGTCCCGGCGTGTGTTCCCTGCTGCA
>ERZ1643250.363-NODE-363-length-50246-cov-6.301548_pt1 | contig 50246 bp, 39 predicted proteins | sample MGYA00579262_ERZ1643250 | MGnify/ENA primary metagenome ERZ1643250 (study PRJEB29033, sample SAMEA4952265) | chicken gut metagenome | biome: Broiler Chicken; feature: Gastrointestinal Tract; material: Caecum | place: Ireland | collected 2018 | study: Broiler...
AACACGGCCAGTTTCTCAAAAAGGGAAATCTGCTGATGATGGCGATGCTGCATCCGGCAGCGCTGCTGCGGTACCCTTCCTCCAAGCCCGGGGCCTTTGAGGATTTTCTCAAGCTGCGGAAATTTCTGGACGAAATGCCGGGAGAAGAAGAGTCCTGAGGGGCAGAAACCGGCTTTTTGGCGGTATGGAAAGGCCGCGGAACGTGTTATAATAAAACCCGTGACTAGGGGCTATCTGAAAAGTCGAAATGTTAGTCTTTTCCTACAATCAGCGCCAGCTACTGCGTTAAAAATACTCGGAATCCATCAAGGATTCCTGCGTTTTTTGCCTTGTATCTGTCTGCTGCTTGCGGAAAATCCGTCCATTTCTTTGTTTTCAGAAACGCCCTAATTAGAACATTTAAAACCCCGACCATAGAGGAGGAGAATGCTGAGTTTGGAACAGGAAAATCAACTGCTGGTATCCTTTGTGATTATCGCCAGAAACGAGGTAAAGACGCTGCCCGCCCTTTTTCGGGACATTCTGGCCCAAAGCTATCCCCACAGCCGCATGGAAGTGCTGCTGGTGGACAGTGCTTCCACGGACGGGACAAAGGCCTGTATGGAGCAGTTTGTCCGGGAAGAGGGAAGAGGCTTTGCCGGTGCACAGGTGCTGGAAAATCCGGGCAGGACGCTGGCACGGGGCTGGAATGTGGCGCTGCGGGCTTTTTCCGGAGATGTGATTCTTCGGGTGGACGCCCACGCCAATATTCCCGCCGATTTTGTGGAGAAGAACATCCGCTGTCTGGAAAGCGGGGAGGATGTGTCCGGCGGCCAGCGGCCCTGTATCATTGAAAATCCCACCCGGTGGCAGAAAACGTTACTGCTGGCGGAAAATTCCCTTTTCGGAAGCAGCATTGCCCCCTTTCGCCGGGACGTGGGCAAGATGTACGCCAAATCGGTGTTCCATGGAGCCTATCGACGAAAGGTCTTTGAAACCATCGGCGGCTATAATGAGGAGCTGGGGCGCACCGAGGACAATGAAATCCATTACCGGATGCGTCAGGCCGGGTTCCGGCTGTGCTTTGACCCGTCCATTATTTCCTATCAGCACGTCCGCAGCAGCCTGAAAACCATGATCCGCCAGAAATACGGAAACGGCAAATGGGTGGGGCTGACGCTGGGCGTCTGTCCCGGCTGTCTCTCCCTGTATCACTTTGTGCCTTTTGCCTTTCTCATGGCCATTCTCTTCACCACAGCGCTGGCCTTTGCCGGAATCTGGCAGCTGGCGGCGCTGATGTGGATTCTGTACGGGCTGCTGGCGGTAACCATGACAGTGACCTGTGTCCGGGATGAAAACTGGAATGCAACCTCCCTGTGTCTGCCCTTCCTGTTTCTGCTTCTGCACCTGTGTTATGGAGCGGGAACGCTGGTGGGCTTTTGCCAGCTGCCGGGATGGAAAAAGTCCCATCATGGCGGGCTGAGCCCGGCTATGGAAGAAGTGCGGGGGATCCTGAAAGAAACTTCCCGGAACAGGAAAGGAGCGGAAAGCAATGTCTGAACCCATGGAAAAAATGGAGATCTCTCCCCGGGAGCTACAGCTGGCCAGTCTGGAAATGGCCCGGTATTTCCGGGATTTCTGTAAAGAACATCATCTGATCTGTTATTTCTGCGGCGGCTGCTGTATCGGCGCCATCCGTCACAAGGGATTTATCCCCTGGGACGACGACGCGGACTTTATGATGCCCCGGGAGGACTATGAAAAGCTGAAGGAGCTTTGGCCCAAAGAAGCGGACACCCGGAAATATACCCTGGTGCAGCAGTCGGAGGAGCTGGTAGACCACAACCTGTTCCTCACCATCCGGGACAATGACACCACCGGCATCAAGCCCTATCAGAAGGACATCGATATGTGCCATGGCTATGCCATGGACATTCTGCCCATTGACGGCTATCCGGATTCGGAGTGGAAGCGGAAGGTGCAGCTGTTCTGGGCGCTGGTGTATTCCCTGTACTGTGCCCAGCTGGTTCCGGTGAACCACGGAAAGAAAGTGGCGCTGCTGGGCAAAATCGGTCTGGCGCTGGTACCATCCAAAAAGCTGCGCTATCAGCTGTGGAAGCTGGCGGAGCGGAAAATGACCCGTTACCCCATTTCCCAGTCCCACTATGTCACAGAGCTGTGCTCCGGGCCTTACTATATGCGGAAAAAGTACCGGCAGGAGTGGTTTACCAAACAGGAGTACCGGGAGTTTGAAGGGGAGCTGTTCCCCATCCCCGCCGGATATGACGGATATCTGCGGACGGCTTTCGGGGACTATATGGAGCTTCCCCCGGAGGAAAAACGGGTGCCTTCCCATGATCTGCTGTTCTGTGATCTGCATCACAGCTATCGGGAATATAAAGGGAAGTACTATTGTACCGGGGAGAAAAAGGACTGATAGAAAAACAGAATCAGCCCTCCGGGGCTTGCAGAAGGAGGCAGGCGCTGGTCTGCCTTTTTTCATTATCAATCATGTATCATGAATAGGAGGAATGGATGATGCTGGCCTATACATATGTGGAAAAAGGAAAATTTGCCCTTTGGGAAAAGCCCCGTCCGACCCTTCGGGACGACACCGACGCCATTGTCCGGGTGACACTGGCCAGTATCTGCACCAGCGACCTGCATATTCTCCATGGCGCTGTGCCCCGTGCCGTTCCGGGCAGTACCGTGGGTCATGAAATGGTGGGCGTGGTGGAAGAAGTAGGCGAAAAAGTAAAGACCGTCAAGCCCGGAGATCGGGTGACGGTCAATGTGGAAACCTTCTGCGGTCAGTGCTTCTTTTGTCAAAAAGGGTATGTGAACAACTGCGAACATTCGGAAGGAGGCTGGGCGCTGGGCTGCCGGATTGACGGCGGACAGGCGGAATTCGTCCGGGTTCCGCTGGCGGATCAGGGGCTGAACCGGATTCCCGACACGGTAACGGACCGGCAGGCGCTGTTTGTGGGGGATATTCTGGCCACCGGCTTCTGGGCTGCCCGTATCGGGGAGATTTCCCCCGGGGATACGGTGCTGATTCTCGGCGCAGGCCCCACGGGGCTCTGTACCCTGCTCTGTGTGCTGCTCCGCCATCCCGGAAAGGTCATCGTCTGTGAGAAAGATCCCCAGCGGCTGGCCTTTGTCCGGGAACACTTTCCCCAGGTGCTGGCCGTGGTTCCGGAAGAGGCGGAACGGGTAGTTCGGGAAAACAGCCGGCACGGCGGCGCGGATGCGGTGCTGGAAGTGGCAGGCGTGCCCGAAACCTTTGAACTGGCGTGGCACTGTGCCCGCCCCAATGCCGTGGTGACAGTGGTGGCTCTGTATGAGGACGCCCAGCGCCTTCCCCTGCCGGATATGTACGGGAAAAACCTGATTTTCAAAACCGGCGGCGTGGATGGCTGTGACTGTTCCGAGATTCTGGAACAGATTGCCCGGGGAGAGCTGGACACCACTCCGCTGATTACCCACACTTTTCCTCTTGAACAAATCGAAGAGGCCTATCGGCTGTTTGAAAACCGGGAGGACGGCGTCATCAAAGTGGCCATTGTCCCCTGAATCATTCCCCGTAGATGCCCTGGACGGAAACTTCTCCGGAATTGATGACCAGCAGGGAGCCGTTGGACTGACGCACGACCAGCTCGCCTTCATCGGTGATATCCTCTGCAATGCCGGAAAGACGGATGTTTCCCCGCTGGGTGCTGACCGGACGACCGATGGTGACGCAGTTTTCCCGGTATTCGTCCAGAATACTGCGGGTTCCGCTGGTTTCCTGCCGTTGCAGGAGGAGCTCCAGCTCTTTGAGAATGGCCTGCAATACCAGTGCCCGAGGCCATTTTTTGCCGGTGGAGAGGAAGAGGGAAGTGGCTTTCCAGGCGATTTCCTCGGGGAAGTCTTCGGTGTTGACGTTGACGCCGATGCCGGGAATCACATATTCCACGCTTTCCATCTCAGCGGCCATTTCCGTGAGAATGCCGCAGACCTTCTGACTGCCGATGACCACATCATTGGGCCACTTGATTTTTGCGTCACATCCGGTGAGGGAGCGGATGGCCTTTGCCACCGCCAGCCCGGAAAACAGAGTCAGGTTGGTCACCTGTTCCGGGGAAGCCTTGGGGCGCAGCAATATGGAGAACCACAGGCCGGTTTTGGGCGGAGATTTCCAGACTCTTCCCAGCCGGCCTTTTCCGCCGGTCTGTTCCTCTGCCACAAAAACGCTTCCGTGGGGTGCGCCCTGATGGGCCCACCGCTTGGCTTCATTGTTGGTGGAGTCCACCGTTTCCAGCGCGTGGATTTCACTGACCAGCGTGCTTTCCAGTCCGTCCCGGATGGTGTCTTCGGTGAGCAGATCAGGGGCGGAAACCAGCCGGTACCCTTTATTGGTGACGGAGTCAATGATGTATCCCTGTTCCCGCAGGGCGGTGATGGCTTTCCATACCGCGGCCCGGGAGACCCCAAGGGTTTCGCTGAGGGATTCTCCGGAGACAAAGCCCTCCGTCTGCCGCAGGGAGTGCAGCACCTTTTCTTTTGTTCTCATGGTTCCACGTCCTTTCGCCGTTTCGCGCTGTTTTTTCTGCTTTCGTTATTATAGCGGTTTTTTTTCAAAAAAGAAAGGGAAAAACCGTCGGGAAAATTTTTTATAATTCTTTTAAGTGGTTGTAACTCCTCCCGGAAAGCGATAAACTTAATGCCATGCGCATTGATGCCCTGGTCAGGGAGTCAATGATACTTTGCTGGAAAAGTGCATGAGGGAAGGAAGCGGTCTTTATGTTATTGGAATGTGAATTGTCTTCTCAGGTGCTGCACACGGCGGTCCGGGTGTTTGTCATCCTGCCGGAGCTGAAAACTTCGCCCGAAGGAAACATCCTTCCGGCAGCGGAACAGCGTTTTCCCGTTCTGTACTTATACCACGGCGGCTATGATGATGGAAGTTGCTGGGTGCGCCGTACCAATATTGAGCGCTATGCTGTGGAAAAGGGTCTGGCAGTGGTCATGCCGTCTGCCGGGAACAGCTATTATACCGATGCCGGTGTAGGACGGGAGTACTTTACCTTTATTTCACAGGAGCTGCCCCAGCTGGTACGGGGAATCTTCCCTCTCTCCGACAAGCGGGAGGAAAATTTTGTGGCGGGGCTTTCCATGGGCGGCTACGGCGCTTTTAAAATGGCCCTTACGTTTCCGGAACGCTTTGGAGCCGCAGTCTCCATGTCCGGTGTGCTGGACATTGTCCGCCGTGCCTGTCATCCTACTCCGGGAGAAACTTCTGACATTGATTTCAAGGGTATCTTTTTGCAGGGCCGTACGCTGGAGGGGACGGACGACGATCTGTTTGCATTGCTGAAAAAGCAATCCCCGGAAAAATTGCCCCGTCTGTATGCCTGCTGTGGTCTGGATGACCGTTTTCTGGAGGACAACCGCCGGTTCCGCTCCCTGGCACAGGAACAGGGAATCGCTCTGGACTATGAGGAAGCACCTGGAAATCATGAATGGGATTTTTGGGACAGGCATATCCGGAAAGCCATCAGCTGGATGCTGCCGGAACACCGGTAAGTGCTGCATTTTTTCGATTTTTATCCTGTGCCCGAGAAATGAACGATTTGCGGAGTGTTTTGAGCAATCTCTACAAATTGATAGAAACCTCTTTACAGACACAACATGTTGTATTATAATAAGAGTCGTTCCCCGAAATCTGCTGCTGTGGACATCCGGCGCGGATGCCGCAGGTTTCGGAATGATTTCAGAAAATCCGGCGACGGCCGGGCCGCAGACACCGGAAGCCTGCGGCGCCTTTTTTGAAAATGGAGAAACTACCGAAGGAGGCTGCCGGAATTGGTTCAGAAGACCACTCATGTAAAATCCATTATCAAACGCAACGGGACAGAGGTTCCCTTTGATTCCAATAAGATCCGCACTGCTATTTTCAAGGCGAATTCCCATATTGTAGGGGAGAAGATCTCCGACGAACAGCTGGATGAAATCACCCTGCTGGTGGTGGCGGTTCACGATGAAGCAGGCGTTACCCCCACGGTGGAACAGGTGCAGGATACCGTTGAGGAGAAGCTCATTGAGTTTGACCTTCCCAAAACCGCCAAAGCCTACATCCTGTATCGCGCCGAGCATCAGAAGATGCGGGAAATGGACGCCAACCTGATGAAGATTTACGAGCATCTGACCTTCCGGCCCAGCGCAGACGTGGACCTGAAGCGGGAGAACGCCAACATCGACGCAGACACCGCCATGGGCACCATGCTGAAATACGGCTCCGAAGGTGCAAAGGCCTTCTATGACGAATATGTGATTCCGAAAGAGATTGCACAGGCACACCTCAACGGCGATATCCATATTCACGACAAGGATTTTTACGCTCTGACCGAAACCTGCTGTCAGATCAACCTGCTGAAGCTGTTCCACGGCGGTTTCTCCACCGGTCATGGCTACCTGCGGGAGCCCAATGACATCCGCAGTTATTCCGCACTGGCCTGTATCGCCATTCAGGCCAACCAGAACGAAATGCACGGCGGCCAGAGTATTCCCAACTTCGATTATTGCATGGCGCCCGGCGTGGCAAAGACCTACCGGAAGCTGTATTTCAAGGCTCTGACCCAGTATCTCCAGCTTCATGAGTCTCTGTCTTCCGAAGACGCTGCCGCACTGGTGCAGGCTGTGAAACAGGACCTGGGCACCGATATTACCCTGAGCACTTCCGAGGAATACGGAAAGCGGCTGGTGCAGTACCTGCCCGCCCATCAGCAGCAGGGCGGCTATCAGCCCATTTACGCACAGACGGCGGAAGCTGCTCACCGCTATGCCTGCCAGACGGCCTGGGACGAAACCGATAACGCCACTTATCAGGCCATGGAAGCACTGGTGCACAATCTGAACACCATGAACTCCCGCGCCGGTGCACAGGTGCCCTTCAGCTCCCTGAACTACGGCACCGATACCAGCGCCGAGGCCAGAATGGCCATCCGGAACCTGCTGCTGGCCACCGAAGCCGGTCTGGGCGACGGAGAAACCCCCATTTTCCCGGTGCAGATCTTCAAGGTAAAGGAAGGCGTCAACTACAATCCCGACGACCCCAACTATGATCTGTTCAAGCTGGCCATCCGGGTTTCCGCCAAGCGGCTGTTCCCCAATTTCAGCTTCCTGGACGCTCCCTTTAACCTGCAATATTACAAGCCCGGCGACTATGACAGCGAAGTGGCCTATATGGGCTGCCGTACCCGCGTCATGGGCAATACCTATGACCCCAACCGGGAAGTGACCTGCGGCCGCGGCAACCTGAGCTTTACTTCCATTAACCTGCCCCGTCTGGGCATTGAAGCCAAAGGCGATATCAGGAAATTCTATGAAATGCTGGACGACCGCATTGATCTGGTCATCGAGCAGCTGCTCCACCGGTTCAAGATTCAGTGCAGCAAGAAGGTTTACAACTATCCTTTCCTCATGGGACAGGGTGTCTGGATTGATTCTGAAAAGCTGAACCGGGACGACACGGTGGCGGAAGTGCTGAAGCATGGCACCCTGAGCATCGGCTTTATCGGTCTGGCGGAAACGCTGAAGGTTCTCACCGGCAAACACCACGGCGAGAGCGAGGAGAGCCAGAAACTGGGTCTGGAAATCATCAGTCATATGCGCAAGCGCATGGATGATGAGTCTGAAAAGACCCGCCTGAACTGGAGTCTGCTGGCTACCCCGGCCGAGGGCCTGAGCGGACGGTTTGTCCGGATTGACGCCAAGAAATACGGTAAGATTCCCGGCGTAACCGACCGCGAGTATTACACCAACTCCTTCCATGTGCCGGTGTACTATCCCATCAGCGCATACCGGAAGATTCAGCTGGAAGCTCCTTATCACGCTTTGACTAACGCCGGTCACATCAGCTATGTGGAGATGGACGGCGATGCCTGCAAGAATCTGGACGCCTTCGAGAGCGTCATCCGCTGTATGAAGGAAGCCGGAATCGGCTACGGTTCCGTGAACCATCCCGTTGACCGCGATCCGGTCTGCGGCTATAACGGCATCATCGGTGAAGTTTGTCCCCGCTGCGGCCGCCGTGCAGGTGAGCCGGTCAGCCGGGAAAAGCTGGATGAACTGCGGAAGAAATACCCCAATGTTCCCCAGTATCACTGTGACTGCTGAGGCAAAACGAATATTACAACAAAATCAAAATGAAAATACAAGGAGGACCCGTATCATGACTGAGATGAGAAACCACAACGAAGAGAAGGCCATCGGCGAGGGCGTGGGCTTTGAGCGTATCCGCCGCATCACCGGTTATCTGGTAGGCACCACCGACCGCTGGAACAACGCCAAGCGTGCAGAAGAGCACGACCGCGTGAAGCACACCATCGGCAGACCGTAAGAAACGAACAGACAGGGCTGAGCAATCGGCCCTGTTTTTTTGCGGAAAATTGGATTTCAAAATCTTGTTCTGTCTATTTCCATTCTTAAGTTTGGCGCTCTGATTGTTCACGCGGCCTTCGGATGCTCTTGCAGCGCGGACAAAAACAAAAATATGTCCGGGTTCGGCAAAAGGGAAGATTTTTTATAAAATTTGTTGTACTTATCCGGCAAAACGTGTATAATAATTGCTATAGTGCGCTAAAGCGCAGGCTTTTGGGCACGGAGAATCTGGAAAGAGCAGGAGGATTACTATGTATCAGGACATGATGGACACCATCGGATTTGTTTCCGCTTATGACCCCGAAGTGGCAGAGGCCATGAATCTGGAACTGGGCCGCCAGCGCCGGAATCTGGAGCTGATTGCCTCTGAAAATATCGTTTCCCCCGCTGTGATGGCAGCCATGGGCAGCATTCTCACCAATAAATACGCCGAAGGATATCCCGGAAAGCGCTATTACGGCGGCTGTCAGTATGTGGACATTGTGGAAGAAATCGCCAGAAAGCGCGCCTGTGAGCTGTTCGGCGCGGATCATGCCAATGTGCAGCCTCATTCCGGTGCACAGGCCAATATGGCGGTTTATTTTGCCCTGCTCAAGCCCGGTGACACCGTCATGGGTATGAATCTGGCGGAAGGCGGACACCTGACCCATGGTTCTCCTGTGAACATGTCCGGCAGCTATTTCAACTTTGTGCCCTATGGCGTGGACCCGGAGACCCACTATATCGACTATGAGAAGCTCCATGCACAGGCTATGGAAGTCAAGCCCAAAATGATCGTGGCCGGCGCCAGCGCTTATCCCAGAGTCATTGATTTTGAAAAGCTCCGCGCTATTTGTGATGACTGCGGCGCCTATCTGATGGTGGACATGGCTCACATTGCCGGTCTGGTAGCAGCCGGACAGCATCCCAACCCGGTGCCGTGGGCAGATGTGGTGACCACCACTACCCATAAGACTCTCCGCGGCCCCAGAGGCGGCCTGATTCTTTGCAAGGAAGAATATGCAAAGGCCATCGACAAGGCTATTTTCCCCGGAACCCAGGGCGGCCCGCTGATGCACATTATTGCCGGTAAAGCCGTTTGTTTCGGCGAGGCTCTCAAGCCCGAGTTCAAGGACTATGGCCGCCGCATTGTGGAAAACGCACAGGCACTGGCCAATGGTCTGCTGTCCCGCGGTCTGAAGCTGGTTTCCGGCGGCACCGATAATCACCTGATGCTGCTGAACCTGACCGGCATGGAACTGACCGGCAAGGAGCTGGAGCACCGTCTGGACGAGGTGTATATCACCGCTAATAAGAACACCGTTCCCAATGAGCAGCGCAGTCCCTTTGTCACCAGCGGTGTTCGTCTGGGTACGCCTGCTGTCACCACCCGCGGCCTGAACACCGAGGACATGGATGTCATTGCCCAGTGCATCGCCATGGTGGTGGAGGACTTCGACGCCAACGCCGACAAGGTTCGGGAAATGGTGAATGGCCTGTGCGCCAAATATCCGCTGTATTGCTGAGTCTGTTTCTGCGGGAACGCGCATAAGAATAGAACGGCAGGCGGGATAGACCTCGCATGGGGGAGTATTTATCAGATGACTCCCTCCGTCACGGCTGCGCCGTGCCACCTCCCTCCATGAGGGAGGCATTTAGGAATTTTCGTAGAATATTTCCCGGAAAGGAGGTGCTGCGGTGGCAGCTCCATTGGCGGACAGAATCCGCCCGAAAACACTGGAGGAAGTGGTCGGCCAGCGCCATTTGCTGGGCGAAGGCAAGGCCCTGCGCCGCATCATCGAATCCGGTGAAATTCCCAATATGGTGTTTTACGGCCCCTCTGGTGTGGGCAAAACCACCGTGGCCTCCATTATCGCCAAAAACACCCACAAACGGCTGTGCAAGCTCAACGGTACCACTGCTTCCACAGCTGACATTCGGGATGTGATCGCCAGCACCAATACCCTGGACGGCATCAACGGCGTGCTGCTCTATCTGGACGAGATTCAGTATTTCAATAAAAAGCAGCAGCAGACTTTGCTGGAGTTTATCGAAAACGGAAGCATTACCCTCATTGCCTCCACCACGGAAAACCCCTATTTTTATGTTTATAATGCCATCCTCAGCCGCTCCACGGTCTTTGAATTCAAACCGGTGGACAGCGGCGAGGTGGTTCCCGCTGTGAAACGGGCCTTTTCCCTGTTGGAAGAGGATCGGGAAGGGACATTTTCGCTGGAAGACGGCGTAGAGGAATACATCGCCACAGCCTGCGGCGGCGACGTGCGGAAAGCCATGAACGCTGTGGAGCTGTGTGCCCTGTCCGCCATTCCTCAGGATGGTGTGATTCCCGTTTCCATGGAGCTGGCCCGGGAGCTGACCCAGCGCAGCGCCATGCGGTATGACCGGGAAGGCGACGAGCACTATGATATTGTCTCCGCCTTTCAAAAGTCCATGCGGGGCAGCGACCCGGATGCGGCCATCCACTATCTGGCGCGGCTGCTGGTGGCCGGGGATCTGGCTTCTGCCTGCCGCCGGCTCATGGTTTGTGCCTGTGAGGATGTAGGGCTGGCCTGGCCCCAGATTATCCCCATTGTGAAAGCGGCAGTGGATGCAGCCATGATGGTGGGCTTGCCGGAAGCCCGGCTTCCGCTGGCAGATGCGGTGATTCTGGTGGCAACCGCTCCCAAATCCAATACCGCCCATAATGCCATCATTGCCGCCATGGCGGACGTGGAAAAGGGTAAGGTGGGGAGCATTCCCCGCCAGCTGCAAAACAAGCATTATGACAGCGCAGAGGTGGAGAAAAAGGGACAGTTTTACAAATACCCCCACGACTATCCGGGTCGTTGGGTGGAGCAGCAGTATTTGCCGGATATCTTAAAGGACACCCGGTATTATGAATACGGCGACAATAAAAACGAACAGGCTTTCCGGGCTTACTGGGAAAAGATCAAGGGGAGCCGGTCCTGAGCAGTTTTTTGGAGGTGGAGTTTTTGGAACCGAACATTTTGCGGACGCTGTCCTATGGTATGTATGCCATCGGCGTCAAGGGGGACAACGGTCCCTCGGCCTGCATTGTAAATACGGTGATGCAGGTGACCAATACCGCTCCGCTGATGATTACCCTGAGCATGAGCCGGGATAATTACAGCTGTGAGTGTATTAAAAAGAATAAGCTGTTTACCGTTGCCGTGCTGTCGGAGGATACTTCCGGCGCGGTGGTGGGGGCGCTGGGCTTTACTTCCGGAAAGAACGGGGGAAAGCTCACCAATATCCGCCACAAGGTTCTGCGGGAAGGGGTTCCGGTAATCCGGGAGGATATCTGCTGCTGGTTTTTGTGCCGGATGGTGGATTGCATGGAGAGCTCGACCCATACGCTGTTTCTGGCTGAAATCGTGGCCGGAAGCGAGCACACCCGCCGTAAGCCCATGACTTATGACTATTACCGTCAGGTCATCAAGGGAAGCGTCCCGAAAAACGCTCCGGTCTATCAGCCGCTTCGTCCCACCCACGATGGAAACGATGGAGAAACGCTGGTGTGCACGGTCTGCGGATATGTGTACAATGACCCGGATCTTTCCTTTGAAGAGCTGGGCGATGATTGGGTATGCCCCATCTGCGGGATGCCGAAAACGGCATTTGTGAGAAAATAAATTTGTTGATAAAAGCTCGCCTTTCGGTTTGAAAAAGCCGGAACCCGGGCTTTTGTTGCGGGAAAAGACATTTTTCCCGGGAATAAAAAACAGGAAAGAGGAAAAAGAATGGCAAAACGAATCATTCAGGTAAACGAACGGCCGCCGCTGGGGCAGGCCATTCCCCTGAGCATCCAGCATATGTTCGCCATGTTTGGCGCATCGGTGCTGGTACCCACTTTGTTCCACATTGACCCGGCCATCGTGCTGTTGATGAACGGTCTGGGAACTCTGTTCTTCATCTTTATCACCAAGGCGAAGGCTCCGGCCTATCTGGGCTCCAGCTTCGCTTTTATCGCACCGGCGCTGCTGGTGATGGGACAGCACGGCTCCCCGTATGTGGCAGACCCCAATCTGTCCAACCCCACCGCGGAACAGCTGGCCCAGCATATGGAGGCCTTTTCCTATGCACAGGGCGGTTTTGTGGCCGTAGGCGTGCTGGGCTGTGTCCTGGCGCTGATTATCTGGAAATTCGGTTCCCGCTGGATTGATGTGATCCTTCCTCCGGCAGCTATGGGCCCAGTGGTGGCACTGATCGGTCTGGAACTGGCCGGAAATGCAGCCAGCACCGGCGGCATGGTCGTCACCGAGGGCTCCGTTGATCCGAAAAATATCGCTGTATTTGTGGTAACCCTGTGTGTGGCCGTCTTTGGCTCCATCCTGTTCCGCAAGTTCTTCGGCGTCATCCCGATTCTCATTGCCATTGTGGCGGGCTATGTCACCGCCGCCTGTCTGGGTATGATTGACTACACCGCTATTCAGCAGGCAAACGCTCTCTCTCTGCCCAAATTCCAGATGGCCAAGTTCGACATGAACGCCATCCTCACCATGATTCCCGTGCTGCTGGTCATCGCTTCCGAGCATATCGGCCACCAGATTGTTACCGGAAAAATTGTGGGCCGTGACCTGCTGAAAGACCCGGGCCTGCACCGTTCTCTGCTGGGCGATAACATCTCCACGGCAGTTTCCGGCCTGATCGGTTCTGTTCCCACCACCACTTACGGCGAGAACATCGGCGTGATGGCCATGACCAAGGTGTACAGCGTGTGGGTCATTGGCGGCGCTGCGGTGCTTTCCGTGGTGTGCGGCTTCATCGGCAAATTCTCCGCGCTGATTTCCACCATTCCCGGCCCGGTTATCGGCGGTATTTCCTTCCTGCTGTACGGCATGATCGGTGCTTCCGGCCTGCGGATTCTGGTGGACTCCAAAGTGGATTATGGCCGCGCCAGAAATCAGGCGCTCACCGCCGTGGTGTTTGTCACCGGCCTTTCCGGCATCACCGTGAACCTGGGCAATATCCAGCTCACCGGTATGGTGCTGGCCTGTGTGGTGGGCATGATTATGGGTCTGTGCATGTATGTCATCGACCGCTTCCATCTGGCCAACGATTATGAAGAGGAAAACGGGGAAAAGGCGGAATAAGCACGCCGGGTTCCCGTTGCTTTCTAAAATATTGGAGTATTCAGCCGCTCTGCATCATGCAGGGCGGCTTTTTTTATGTGGAAAACCAGGCGGCACTTTGATGGATATTTCCGGAAAAACCCGACACAATAGAAAGGAGATGAAATTGTAAAAGGAAAAAGACTCGGGGAGGTGCGCACGGATGCAAAAAGCGGTACAGGGAAAGTTTTCCACGTCCCTTCTGGAAAATATGACCCGGTTCCGTCAGGAATTTCAGGACAGCATCGATTTTGTCCAGCGGGAATTTGCCATCGGGGATACACCGGCGGCCATTCTGTCTATGGAAGGGCAGATTGACAAACGATTGATTGCACAGGCCATTTTACAGCCCATTTTGAATGCGCCGATTTTGCAGCTGGACGGGGACGCAAAGCTGCGGTATATCCGGGATCATGCGCTGGCAGCCTGTGACCAGATTCAGGTGACCACGCTGGAAGAGGCCATTGACAAGCTGATGTCCGGTTTTGCGGTGCTGGCGGTGGATGGCTGCGACTTTATGATCGCTTTCGGTGTGCAGGGGTTTACCTTTCGGGGAATTCAGGAACCGGCCACGGAAAAAGCCCAGAAGGGCTCCCGAGAAGGGTTTGTGGAACCACTGCAAATCAACATTTCCATGATTCGCCGCCGGATGAAAAACCCGGCGCTGACCTTTGAGCGGCTGATTCTGGGGGACGAGAGCAAAACAGCGGTGGCGCTGTGCTATCTGCGGGGAACGGTTTCGCCGGAAGTGGTGCAGCGGATTCGTCAGGCCCTCCGTGCTGCAAAGCTGAAAACCGTGCTGGCTTCCGGGTACCTGACGCCTTTTCTGGAACAGGGCGGCGTGTTCAGCAGCGTGGGCTCTTCCGAGCGTCCAGACACCGTGTGCGGAAAAGTGGCGGAGGGGCGGGTGGCGATTCTAGTGGACGGTACACCCAATGTGCTGCTGGTTCCCTTCCTGTTTGTGGAGAACTTCCAGAGCTTTGACGACTACACCAACCGGCCCTTTTACGCGTCCTTTACCCGATGGATTAAATATCTGGCCTTTCTGGTAGCGGTGTTTCTGCCGGGGGTATTTGTGGCGGTGTGTACCTTTCACCCGGAGCTTTTGCCGGAAACTTTGCTGCTGAAAATCTGTGAGGCAGAGGCCTCCACGCCTTTTCCCCTGATGGCGGAAGCCATTGTGCTCCATTTTATGTATGAAATCATGCGGGAAGCCGGGCTGCGGGTGCCGGAATCCCTGTCCCATGCGGTGAGTATCGTGGGCGCACTGGTCATTGGAGAAACGGCGGTTAACGCCGGTTTGATCGGAGGCCCCACTTTGCTGGTGATCGCCATGACCGCCATTGCCGGATATGCAGTACCCCGACTGTATGAACCTATTGCCGTTTTGCGGCTGGCCTTTATCATCGTGGGCGGCATTCTGGGGTTGTGGGGAATCCTTCTGTGCTTCGGCGGAATTTTGCTGAATATCTGTGGGGAAAGCGCCTATCGGGTTCCCTTCACTTCGCCGGTTTCACCTTTTCGGCTGGGCGCCATGCGGGATGTGGTCATACGCGCCAGCTGGAAAATTCTTGGAAAACGCCCGGGGCTGATTCAGAATATGCCGGGCAGCCGGATGAAAGGAGGGAAAAAGCCGTGAGAGAAGATGGAAAAATCAGCGCGGGCCAGCTGTTCACGTTGGCGTTTCTCAGCCGGATTATCATTATGATTACGGTGGATTCCCGCCTTTCCGGCGGTCAGGATCTGCTGGATCTGACCTTTTCCGCCCTGTGGTATCTGGGGCTGAATCTGGTGCTGATTCTGCCGGTATGGCTGCTGCACCGGCGGTACCCCAAACTGGATATTCTGGAAGTGTCCTGTTATAGTCTGGGCAAATGGGGAAAAGGGGCGGCGGTGCTCTATGGCGGGTATCTGCTGTTTATGAGCGAGTATTTTCTGTCGGTGTTTCAGCTGTTTATGGAAAACGAAGTCAGCACCACTGCGCCAGTGTGGGTGCTTTCCGCGGCATTGGTGCTGGTCTCCTGTTACGGGGCCTTTATGGGGCTGGAATCCATCGCCCGAACCGGCGGGTTCCTGTTCCTGCTGGTCTGTGCAGGGCTGCTGTTTTTGTTGGTGACCCTCAATCAGGAGCTTCGGTCGGAGAATTTCACGCCCCTTTTTTATCACGGAACGGAACAGATGATACAGGGAACTTTGCTGTTTCTTTCCAGAAGTACCTTTTATCTGGTGCTGCCGTTGCTGCTTCCCCGGACAGTGGGAACCCTGCGGCTGAAATATGTCCTGTGGAACGGCGGACTGGCTCTGTTTTTTATTGTGATGATTGTCACTGTTTGCGGCGCGCTTGGGCCTATGGCGGGACTGGAATCCTTTCCCATGTATACCATGGCTTCTCTGGCGCAGTCTGGGCCATTCCAACGGCTGGACGCTGTTTATGTAGCGGTTTGGATGATGGGGCTTTTTCTGACACTGGCGCTTGACCTCTATCTGGTGTCCGTCTGTGCGGGAAGGCTGTTTGGAAAGAAAGCGGAAAAACCCGCCATTCCGGTGTGCGGTGTGGTGCTGGCGGTTTTTCCCCTGCTCATGACCGTTGAAATCCGGGAAGCCGCTTTCAGTCTGGCGGTTCTGCTCATGGCGACACTGGCCATCGGCGTGGTGTTTCCCATGATTCTGCTGGGCCTTTCCAAACGAAAGGAGCGGAAACAGAGATGATAGGAATGGGAAGAAAGCGTTTTTTCTGGGTTTCGCTGGTGGTAATGGCGCTGGGAGCCGTTTTGCTGGTCAATGCCGCAGCGTCCGGAGGCCCTTTGCAGCTGAACCAGCGGCTGCTGATTCAGGGGATCGGCGTGGACAAGACGGAGGAGGGCGTGCTGGTATCGGTTCACGTCAGCGACCCTTTGCAGCAGGGAGCCATCCAGCTCTATCAGGCGGAGGGCAGTACGGTGCTGACGGCGCTGGATCAATTGTCTCAAACCAGCGGCAAGGTTCCTCTGTATTCCCACAACATGATGGTGATTTTGGGCCGGGAATGTGCCGAGGACGGTGCGGAAAAGTATATGGATTTTTTTGTGCGGTACTATGAAACCCGTCCCTCTGTCAGCGTATTCATGGCGGAAGAGGAGGCCCGGGACATTCTGGAGACCCAACAGGATGGGGAATATCCGGACACGGAGACGCTGGTGCAGCTTGCCCAGAGCGGTTCCATCAACGGCTGGGTCGTGAATACCCGGGTCATTGATTTCGTCAATCAACTGGCCGGAGAAGGAAGCTCCCCCTATATGCCGGTGTTGGGGACGGAAGAAAATCAGATACAGGTAACCGGTACAGCCCTGTTTCGTCAGGATGTGCTGTGCGGAATCCTTTCCCCGGAAGAAAGCCGGATTTTGCTGCTGATTACCAAACGGCTCACCGGCGGACAGGTGCTGGCGGAAGAGGACGAGGCCGGAAAAATCACCTTGTCCATTCAGAAAGCCACAGCTTGTGTCAGCACTGCACTGGAAAAGGAAAGGCCGGTGCTTCAAATTGGGATTCAATGCGAGTTGGAAATCAGCTCTATGGATATGATGCGCTTTTCCGGCGATGGCGCACAGATGATTGACGATCTGGAAAAGCAGCTTTCCCAAAAGCTGACGGAACAGACCGGGCAGGTATTAAACCGGACGCTGGGAGAGCTGCACAGCGACCCCTTTGGCTTCGGGCGGCTGCTGATGCAGACCCAGACCGGCTGGTGGAAGGAAAAGGGGAAGAACTGGGAGTCGGAAATGGCAAACTGCCAGTTTTCAGTGGAAGCCGACGTTTCCATCAATCGGGTAGAAGCGGAAGTTCCCCCCTTACACTGAAAAATAATGGAATCTGGACGAACCGGGAAGAATCTGGTATAATATTCTCCGAATAAGGGCCGAAGAGGAAAAGCGGCCCGTATTGAGAGAATTAGGGCGTTTCTGAAAACGAAGAAATCGACGAATTTTTCGCAAGCAACAGACAGATACAAGGCAAAAAACACAGGAATCCTTTGTGGATTCCGAGTATTTTTAACGCAGTAGCTGGCGTTGATTGCCGGAAAAGTCTATGATTTCGACTTTTCAGATAGCCCCTAGCCGGACAGGGGGAATTGCCACGAAAGGGAAAATTGCAGCCGGGTTGCTGTTGGCGTTTCTGCTGGCGGTCTTGACGGCCGGCTGTCAGGAAATCGACCCGCGGACCATCTATACACAGGCCCAGAAAAAGACCACGGCGCTGACATCGGGGCAGCAGACTCTGGCCCTGACCTTTACCATTGACCCGGAAGGGGAGAACAAGGTCTATACCTGGGAGATGGACGTGGCGTTTGTCCAGAATGAAGAAAATCCCGGACTGGATGTCCGTTCTATGACCACCTTTCCCGAAAAGACCTTTACGTCAGACTCCGCTTATATTGATGGCCGGTTTTATGTGAATGACAACGGAACCCGGTATCAGTCGGAAATGGAATATACCGTGATGCAGCAGAGAATCGGCCGGGTTTATCCGGATCTCACTCTTTCCGTTTCTCAGCTGAAAGAACTGACCTGTGAGGACACGGAAGAGGGAAAGACCTTTGCTTTTACGGTAGCCAGTAAGCATGTGACGGTGCTGACGGACTTTGTCATGAATCAGATTCTCAACTTTGACACCTTTGTGCCTACCGATGCGACCACCAAAACCGCTTCCGGAACCGCAGTGGTGGACGACAACAACTATATTTCCCGTCTCAGTCTGGAAATTCCCTGTATCGTGGTACAGAATCAGAAGGAATATGAGGCGGTGCTGGAATACACCAAGGAGCTGAAGGTGCCGGAAAAAGAAGTCTCCATTCAGGTGGAAAACCCGGAATCTTACAAGCAGGTGACGATCTGGGATCTTCCCTGGTAAGGCATTCCCGGCATTTTGGCGGGAAATGAAAGGGTTGTATTTGAATCGCTGTGATATGGAAAATGGGTATTGCTGTAAAGCAGCAATACCCATTTACTTTTTGGTTTATTCTTCAATCTCTTCAAATTGACCGGCTATCACAATGGTTCCATCAGATTGGAGGCCAGCAGTATAAGTAGGCCCTGCAACGATAGAAATGATATCCGTCCATTCGGATACATCACATTGTCCATAGGAGTTATCGCCGGTAGCTACCACGGTGCCATCTATTTTCAGGCCGACAACGTGATTTTCAGAATAATCAAGGGCAATGATGTTTTCCCAGTCATCGATGGGTTTCAGCATAAGCCCCAGATCAAGGTCTGTCTGCGATTTCGAATATGCATATACCACACTGCCATCGCCTTTGATACCGAAGAAGCCATGAAAGTTTGGCATGTAATTGTATACAAATTGCCGGATATCTGTCCAGTTTTCGGGAGTAAACACAAAATTTTCATCCCAAAAAGAGGAAACAAATTCTGTTTTGACAGTATGATCTTTTCCAATCCCGATTAAACTTTCCGGAAAATATGAGTAAATATCCTCGATATTTGTCCAATTTTCGATAGATTCCTTAAATTCTGTTAATTCTTTGAGCCGATCTTCTTTCAAATGTGAAAATTCAGTAAAATTATAAGGGTATACGATGCTGCCATCTTCCATCAAAACATAACAGTCGAAAAACTCTATGCGTGCTTCTCCTCCAATCTTTTTGACACCAGATAAAGTTTCCATATACTCAAAGTCGTTTCTTTCAGCACCATCATCACACAAGACTTTTCCATCTCTCATAACAGCAAAATTGAGAGACTGGGTATCGAACATTTTAATATTAGACCAGGAAAGAGCTGAAATCTCGTCATATGGTTTATATATTACTCTATAAGGTTTATAAGGATATAACAGTTCCCCTTTTTTGGATAATCCTACCATTGCATGAATAGAATCAAGAGAATCAAAGCGGGACATAGTACGGTAAGGATATAACTGTTCTACATCTGTCCAGTTTTCAACTTTTTTAAGTGATTCACCATAAAGTTCACCGGTAACGGAAACCGTTCCATCTGATAAAAGGCCATATGTGGCACATCCATCATATTGGAGCGCCAGCTGCTTTACACCGCACCAGGTATCCATTTCCGAAGAAACCCCATCCAGAAATCCTTCCGATGCTACCGTTCCGTCCGGACGGATAAAAGCGCAGCCATACTCATTGCCATATCCATAAAAAGCGGGATCGGGTTCCACGGTGGATTCATCCCATGGCGGCTGAAATAGCTCAGCATCTGTGGAATTTTCAGAAGATTGCGAGATGTTCTCATCACTTTGTGCACTGTTTTCGCTTTGAACAGAACTGGTCTGAGTCATTGTTTGCTGCGAAGACATTCCGCATCCACTGACCACAAGCGAAAGAATGAGCGGGATAGCTGCTAATGCGCGCAATTTTTTTTGTGTTTTCATGTTCGTTCGTCTCCTCGTTTCAATTTCTTCCTGTTTAAGCCACAATAATAGAAAAATCTTAATAATAAATATATTATGTAGTTTTGATTTTGTCAATACTATATTTATAGAATGATTACCGAACAAATTCAGCAAACCGGTTTGTCGGGAAAAATCTCAATTATTTTTTAGAATTTTCCATAATTTGCATTGGTTTTGAAAAAAAGCAGCGATCACGCAGGAAAGTTTGTTTCCGTTTGAAAAACATGGTATAATCAGGTGCAGAGTTTTTCTGCACCTGATTTTTTTGTGAAGAATAGGAGGATTCTCATAGATGATTACTGTATCTGATCTTGGCCTGAATTTCAGCGGCCAGAACCTGTTTTCCCATGTCAACCTGCTGTTCCAGCCCGGCAACTGCTATGGCGTAATCGGCGCTAATGGCGCGGGTAAATCCACATTTCTCAAGCTCCTTTCCGGTGAGCTGGAACCCAGCAAGGGTGAAGTGGTGATCGATGCCCAGAGCCGTATGTCGGTTTTGAAGCAGGATCACTTTGCCTATGAGGAGTTTACCGTTTTTGAGACCATTTTGCAGGGCAATCCCCGGCTGTATGAAGTGCTCAAGGAAAAGGACGCTCTCTATGCAAAAGAGGACTTTTCCGAAGAGGACGGCAACCGTGCCGCAGAGCTGGAAGCTGAGTTTGCCGAGCTGAACGGCTGGGAAGCCGAAACCGAAGCCGGAAAGCTCTTGCAGGGTCTGGGTCTGGACAACGGAATGCTCTATAGCCTGATGAGCACCCTGACCCAGAGCGAAAAGGTGAAGGTACTGCTGGCCCGCGCGCTGTTCGGACAGCCGGACATCATTCTGCTGGACGAGCCTACCAACGGTCTGGACATTCACTCCATCACCTGGCTGGAAGGCTTCCTCATGGATTATGAGGGCATCATCATCGTGGTGTCCCATGACCGGTATTTCCTCAACAATGTCTGTACCCATATCGTGGATATCGACTACACCAAAATCAAAATGTATGTGGGCAACTACGACTTCTGGTATGAGTCCAGCCAGTTGATTCAGCGGATGATGCGGGATCAGAACCGGAAGGCCGAGGAAAAGATTAAGGAGCTGCAAACCTTTATTCAGCGGTTCTCCGCCAATAAGTCCAAGTCCCGTCAGGCGACTTCCCGTAAAAAGCTGCTGGACAAAATCACCGTGGAGGAAATGCCCGCCTCTTCCCGCCGGTATCCCTATGTGGGCTTTACCATGGATCGGGAGCCGGGCAAGGAGATTCTGACGGTAGAAGGCCTGACCAAAACCGTGGACGGCGTAAAGGTGCTGGACAATGTATCTTTCCGGGTAAACAAGGGCGACAAGATTGCCTTTGTGGCGGACAACGAGTTTGCTGTGCCCACTCTGTTCAAAATCCTCATGGAGGAAATGGAGGCGGACGCCGGTACCTTTAAGTGGGGCGTTTCCACCAGCCAGTCCTATTTCCCGCAGGATAATTCCGAGTACTTCAACGGCCATGAGGAATCCATCATCAAGTGGCTGGAGCAGTATTCCAAGGACACCACCGAGACCTATCTCCGGGGCTTTTTGGGCAAAATGCTCTTTTCCGGCGAGGACGTGTATAAGCCGGTCAATGTGCTGTCCGGCGGTGAAAAGGTGCGCTGTATGCTGTCCCGTATGATGATGTTCGGCAGCAATGTGCTGCTGCTGGATCAGCCCACCAACCATCTGGATCTGGAATCCATCACGGCCGTCAACAACGGTCTGATCGATTTCAAGGGCATCGTGCTTTTTGCCACTCATGACCACGAGTTTGCCCAGACAGTCGCCAATCGGATTATTGAAATTCAGCCTGAGGGCGGCGTGTTTGACCGGATGACCACCTTTGACGAGTATCTGGAAATGAGAGGCAAGGTGTAAAACATGTCCATTGAAGCGGTTCGCGCGTATTTGAAGGAGCGGGGAAGAGAACAGGAGATTCTGGAATTCCCCGTTTCCAGCGCTACAGTGGAACTGGCGGCACAGGCGCTGAACACTCAGCCTGCCCGGATTGCCAAGACCCTTTCCTTCAAAACACCGGACGGAGATTGCCTGCTGCTGGTAGCGGCGGGAGACGGGAAAATCGATAATCGGAAATTCCGGGAAACCTTCGGGTTTAAAGCCAAAATGCTGGCCTTTGACGAAGTGGAGCCCATGACCGGCCATGGGGTGGGGGGCGTGTGTCCTTTTGCCAACCCGGAAGGGGTGCGGGTGTGTCTGGACGAATCCCTCCGCCGGTTTGAAACCGTGTTTCCTGCCTGCGGCAGCGGTAATTCCGCCATCAGGCTGACCTGTGACGAGCTGGAAAGCCTGTCCAATGCTGCCGGTTGGGTGGATGTCTGCAAAGGCTGGCAGCCGGATGAATCCATCTGAACGGGGTGGGGAAAATGCTGTGTGAAGAGCTGATGGAGCGGCTGCGGCCGATTACAGAAGAAGAACAGCAGATTTTACAGGGAAGCGACATCGACCGGAAACGGTATACTACCGGCCGGGAGTTTACCATGGACCGGCACCGGCTGCTGGAAAAGGGGAAGCTGATGGACATCCGCACCCACACCCGATTTGTCCATTTTCCCCGTCACCGCCACAATTATATTGAGGCCATTTATATGTGCAGCGGCAGTACGACTCATATTCTTGGAGCTGCCGCTCCGGGGCAGAAGGTGGTGCTGGAAGAGGGGGACCTGCTGTTTCTCAACCAGCATTCCTGCCACGAAATTCTGCCCGCCGGAGAAAACGATGTGGCGGTGAATTTCCTCATGCTGCCGGAGTTTTTCGACGAGGCTTTTTCCATGATTGAGCAGGACAGCGTCATCGGCCGGTTTCTGGTGAGCACCCTGTGTCAGGATGAAAACGAAGGAGAATATCTTCACTTCAAGCTGGCCGGAGTGACGCCGGTGCAGAATCTGATTGAAAACATGATCTGGTCCCAGCTGTTTCATCAGGATAACCGGCGGAAAATCAACCAGTACACCATGGGTGTTTTGCTTTTGCAGCTGTTGGAGTTCTCCGACCGGTTGGAGGGGGATACCCCTGACCAGTATGAAAACAAGCTGGTGCTCACCGCTTTGCGGTATATCGAGTCCCATTACCGGGAAGGCACCCTCGCCGAACTGAGCGCGCTGATGAATCAGCCGGATTATACCGTCAGCCGCCTGCTGAAAGGGGCGGCGGGCATGACCTTCAAGGAGCTTTTGCAGCAAAAGCGGCTGCAAAAGGCCATGGAGCTGCTGAGCCAGACCCGGCTGTCCGTGTCGGACATTATCGCCGCGGTGGGGTACGATAATACCAGTTACTTTTACCGGATTTTTAAAAAGGAAACGGGCATGAGCCCTAAGGAATACCGTGCAGGGCTTCCCGCTCCCTGCAAATAAGGACGCAGTCTTTCCCGGACTGCGTCCTGTTTTTTTTCTTTGCCATCCTCTATGATAGTACCAGAGATTTTCACGGAACGTATGACGGGAGGACAGGGGAAAATGGCATGGTATTTGGGAATTGATATTGGAGCCTCCAGCGGACGGCACATTTTGGGCTGGCTGGAAAACGGAAAGCTCCGGCTGGAAGAAATCTATCGGTTTGAAAACGGGATGACAGAGCGGGACGGGCGGAAGTGCTGGGACTCGGAGCGGCTGTTCCGTGAAATTGTGACGGGCATTCGCCGGTGCAAAGAGCTGGGGAAAATCCCGGTTTCCATTTCCATCGACACCTGGGGCGTGGATTTTGCCCTGTTGGATAAGGACGGAAACCGGCTGGGGGATACGGTGGCCTATCGGGACAGCCGCACGGAAAAAATGCCGGAGCAGTTGGCAAAACTGGTCAGCGACGGAGAGCTGTATGAGAGAACCGGCATTCAGAAGCAGGTTTTCAACACCATTTATCAGCTGCTGGCGGTGCGGGAACAGGAACCGGAGGTTTTCGCAAAAGCCCGGCGTTTTCTGATGATTCCCGATTATTTGCAGTACCGTTTGACCGGGATTTGCAAAAATGAATACACCAATGCCAGCACCACCCAGCTCCTCAATGCCCATACCGGCGATTGGGACAGAGACCTGTTTGCGCGGATGGGCATTCCGGAAGGCTGGTTCCAAAAGCCGGAGCAGCCCGGCACTCCGGTGGGGAATCTGCTGCCGGAAATTGCGGAAGAAGTGGGATTCTCCTCCAGTGTGGTGCTGTGTCCCAGCCACGATACAGCCTCCGCTGTGCTGGCCGCGCCGGTTTCCGGCAGTATTTACATCAGCAGCGGTACCTGGTCCCTGATGGGAGTGGAGCTGGCCGCGCCCAATTGTTCCGAAGAAAGCCGCCGGTGCAACTTCACCAACGAGGGCGGTTATGGCGGAACCATCCGGTGGCTGAAAAACATTATGGGGCTGTGGATGCTCCAGTCTTTGCGAAAAGAGCTGCCCCAGCGCCTTTCCTTTGGGGAAATCAGCCGCATGGCCCGGGAAGCAGCGGAAACCGGCCCCGTTGGCGTGGTGGATGTCAACGACGAAAGCTTTCTCGCTCCCAAAAGCATGACGGAAGCAGTAGACAGCTGGTGTAAAGCCCACGGCCAGCCGGTTCCCGAGACGGACGGCCAGCGCTTTGCCTGTGTATATGAAAGCCTGGCAAATTGCTACCGGGATACGGTGCGGGAGCTGGAAGCGGTTTCCGGAAAGCAGTTTTCCTGTATCAATCTGGTGGGAGGTGGCAGCCAGGACGACTATCTGAACCAGCTCACCGCAAACGCCACCGGTAAGACTGTTTATGCCGGCCCGGTGGAGGCCACGGCAACGGGAAACATCCTGTGTCAGATGATGGCGGACGGTGTGTTTTCCGGTGTGCAGGAAGCCCGGGAGACGGTCAAAGCGTCGTTCCCCATCCGCACGTTCCTGCCGGAAGCCTGAACATACTATCACACAAATGCAAAACGACTTTTCATTTATAAAGGAGGAACCATACATGACCCGTTATGAGTCTGCAAAAGAAATTTACGCATCCATCGGCATCGACACAGAAGCCGCCATGGAGGCTCTGGCTAACCTGAATATTTCCATCCACTGCTGGCAGGGGGATGACGTAGGCGGCTTTGAAGGAGCCGGCGGTGCTTCCAGCGGCATTGCCTCCACCGGCAATTATCCCGGTAAGGCCCGCACCCCCAAAGAGCTGATGGCTGACCTGGACGAAGCCCTGCGGCACATTCCCGGCACCCACCGACTGAACCTCCATGCCAGTTATGCCATTACCGACGAGAAGGTGGACCGGGACCAGCTGGAGCCCCGCCACTTTGAAGCATGGGTGGAGTATGCCAAAGAGCGGGGGCTGGGTCTGGACTTTAACCCCACCCTGTTCTCCCATCCCATGGCCGCCAATAACCTGACTCTTTCCCATCCGGACGAGAAGGTGCGCCGGTTCTGGATTGACCACTGCATCGCTTGCCGCCGCATCGCCGAGTATTTTGGTCGGGAGCTGGGTACCCCCAGCCTGTGCAATATCTGGATTCCCGACGGCTACAAGGATGTGCCCGCCGATCGGATGGGTCCCCGCCGCCGCCTGAAGGAATCTCTGGACGAGATTTATTCGGTGAAGCTGGACCCCAACCATGTGATCGATGCAGTGGAATCTAAGGTGTTCGGTATCGGTGTGGAGGCTTGCACCGTAGGCTCCCACGAGTTTTATATGAATTATGCCGCGAAAAACGGCATTTTGTGCCTGCTGGACAACGGCCATTTCCATCCCACCGAGAACGTGGCGGACAAGATTCCCTCCATGCTGCTGTTTGCCGATAAGGTAGCCCTTCACGTTACCCGCCCCATGCGTTGGGACAGCGACCATGTGGTTTCCTACAACGACGATTTGAAGGAAATCGCCGCGGAAATTGTCCGCTGCGACGCCATCGATCGGGTGGTGATCGGGCTGGACTTCTTCGACGCCAGCATTAACCGGGTAGCCGCCTGGGTCATCGGTGTCCGCAATATGCAGAAAGCCCTGCTCACGGCGCTGCTCACTCCGTGGGACAAGCTGCGGGCCATGCAGGATGATGGCAATTTCACCGGCCTGCTGGCCTGGGAAGAGGAAATGAAGCTGTGCCCTGTTGGCGATGTGTGGAATGAGTTCTGCCAGCGGCATCAGGTTGCCAGAGGCATGGACTGGCTCAAGGAGGTTCGCTCCTATGAGGAAAAGATTCTGCCGGAGCGTGCATAAGAGATTGGATTTTACCGAAGAAAGGAAACGTGATAGAAATGGGTATTTTGGATGTTGAGATCGTAAAGGGATATATTCGCCTGACCGAGGACGCTGTCGCCAAGGGCTGGCACGAGCGCAACGGCGGCAACTTTTCCTATCGCATGAAGCCGGAGGAAGTAGAGGAGACCCGTCTCTATTTCCATACTCCCGGTGAATGGCAGGAAATCGGTACCAGTGTGCCGGGGCTGGCCGGGGAATATTTCATGGTCACCGGCAGCGGCAAGTTCCTGCGGAATGTAACACTGGCCCCGCAGAATAATTTCGCCATCATCGAGCTGGACGAAACCGGCACCAAATACCGCATTGTCTGGGGGCTGGAAAAGGGCGGACGTCCCACCAGCGAGCTGCCCAGCCATTTGATGAACCATGAGGTGAAAAAGCAGGTCACCGGCGGCAAGCATCGGGTCATTCTGCATTCCCATACCCCAAATGTCATCGCCCTGACCTTCGTGCTGCCGCTGGAAGATGAAGTCTTTACCCGGGAGCTGTGGGAAATGGCCACCGAGTGTCCGGTAGTGTTCCCCGACGGCGTGGGCGTAGTGCCGTGGATGGTTCCCGGCGGCCGCGACATTGCCGTTGCTACCAGCGAGCTGATGAAAAAATATGATGTTGCCATCTGGGCCCATCATGGCGTGTTCTGTTCCGGCGAGGACTTCGACCTGACCTTTGGATTGATGGATACTGTGGAGAAGTCAGCTGAAATTCTGGTCAAGGTGCTCTCCATGGGCGGAAAGCGCCAGACCATTACGCCCGACAATTTCCGGGATTTGGCAAGAGATTTCCATGTGACCCTGCCGGAGCGATTTTTAAAGTGAAAATTGTAATAAAAGAAGGCAGATTTGTTCTATTATTTTTCAAAAATATGTGATACAATATAACCAGTTATCCAATCCTGTTACATAGTTTTCAGGTTATTTTCAATAAAGGAGTGTTTCACAATGGCAAGAATCATTCTCAATGAGACTTCTTATTTTGGCAAGGGCGCCATTTCCAATGTGGCAACCGAAGTCAAGGCCCGCGGCCTGAAAAAGGTACTGCTGGTCACCGATAAAGACCTGGTGAAATTCAACGTGGCTACCAAGGTCATGAAGGTCATGGACGACGCCGGTATTCCCTACACCGTATATGACGATATCAAGGCCAACCCCACCATCGAGAACGTCCAGACCGGCGTGGAAATCTGCAAGAAGGAAGGCGCTGACTGCATCGTAGCTGTCGGCGGCGGCAGCGTCATCGATACCAGTAAGGCCATCGGCATCATCATGACCAACCCCGAGTTTGCCGATGTCCGTTCTCTGGAAGGCGTGGCTGACACCAAGAAGCCCTGCCTGCCCATTATCGCCATTTCCACCACCTCCGGCACCGCAGCCGAGGTTACCATCAACTATGTGATTACCGACGTGGAGAAGCGCCGCAAGTTCGTGTGCGTTGACCCCCACGATATCCCCGTTGTGGCAATTGTTGACCCCGAGATGTCCGCTTCCATGCCCAAGGGCCTGTGCGCTGCTACCGGTATGGATGCTCTGACCCACGCAATCGAGGGCTACATCACTAAGGGCGCTTGGGAGCTCACCGATATGCTGCACCTGAAGGCTATCGAGATGATCGCCCGTTCTCTGCGCAAGTCCGTTTCCGGCGACATCGACGGCCGCGAGGATATGGCCATCGCCCAGTACATCGCCGGCATGGGCTTCTCCAATGTGGGCCTGGGCATTGTCCACTCCATGGCACACCCCCTGAGCGCTCTGTATGATACTCCGCACGGCGTGGCCTGCGCTACCATCCTGCCCACCGTTCTCGAGTACAACGCCGAAGCAACCGGTGAGAAGTACCGCGAGATCGCCCGCGCTATGGGGGTAGAGGGTGTTGACGCCATGACTCAGGAAGAATACCGCAAGGCTGCTGTGCAGGCTGTCCGTCAGCTGGGTATCGATGTGGGCATTCCCCAGAAGGTCAGCGAAGTCGGCGTAAAGGACGAGGATATCCGCTTCCTGGCAGAATCTGCCATGGCCGACGCCTGCACCCCCGGCAACCCCAAGGACCCCACTCTGGAGGATGTAGAGGCTCTGTATCGCTCCATGATGTAAAATTTGCCATCGCTTTCAAGGGCTCCTCATGGCTTTGGCCATGCAGGAGCCCTTTTTGCGCAGGAACTGCGATAAAAGCGGGAAATATTTGTGAAATTCTGGAACAATACAACAGAAAAGAAACAAAAAGAAAGCGCAAATGAGCAATTATGCTGATAAAAATTCGGAAATTTGACCGAAAAGTTTGTGAAATAAATCACGAAATTCAGGCGAAGTGCGCTTGAAACCATGGGTGCCGCTGTGCTAAAATGGGCACTGGTAAAAAATAAGAATAAGAAAGAAAGGGAGAATTTTATGTCGTATAATTTTCTGCTGGATCTGGCGCTGATTCTGCTCAGCACCAAGGTGTTGGGATTGCTGACCAGACGATTTAAAATGCCTCAGGTGGTGGGTGCTCTGCTGGCAGGCGTCATTTTGGGACCTGCTGTGCTGAATACCCTCAGCGATGTGGATTTCATCACCAAAATGTCCGAGGTGGGCGTGATTGTGCTGATGTTCACCGCCGGTATGGAAACGGATATCAAGGAACTGAAAAAGACCGGTGCCGCTTCCTTTATCATTGCACTGATTGGTGTATTGGTACCGTTGGGCGGCGGTTTTCTGCTGGCTCACTTCTTTAATGGCCCGGACCTGTCTCAGGGCGCAACCGCCAGCATCTTTCTGCAAAATATGTTCATCGGTGTGATTCTGACGGCTACTTCCGTAAGTATCACCGTAGAAACCCTGAAGGAAATGGGCAAATTGAATACCCGGGCAGGCAATGCCATTCTGGGCGCAGCCATTATCGACGATATTCTGGGTATTATCGCCCTGACCATTATCACCAGTATGGCTGACCCCAATGTCAACATTGGAATCGTGCTCCTCAAGGTTGTGGCATTCTTCATCTTTGCAGGTGTGGCGGGTGTTCTGTTCTTCCTGTTCTTCCGCAAGCTGCAGAACCACTATCACAAGGATATGCGCCGTTTCGTCATTCTGGCCTTTGTGTTCTGCCTGCTGATTTCCTACTGTGCAGAGGAATTCTTCGGTGTTGCCGATATCACCGGTGCTTTCATTGCCGGCCTGATTATTTCCAATACCCAGCGCGCTCCCTACATCGCTTCCCGCTTTGAAACTCTGTCTTATACGCTGATTTCTCCCGTATTTTTCGCCAGCATTGGTCTGAAAATGGTGATGCCGGAGATGACCACCAGTATTATTGTGTTCTCCATTCTGCTGATGGTAATCGCTGTGCTGACCAAAATCGTGGGCTGCGGTCTGGGCGCAAAGCTGTGCCATTTCACCACCCGTGAGTCCGTTCAGGTAGGTGTCGGCATGATTTCCCGTGGTGAGGTTGCTTTGATTGTGGCCACCAAGGGTGCGGCTCTGGGACTGATGTCCGACAGCTTTATGGGCCCCATCATCCTGACGGTTGTGCTCACCACCGTGATTGCTCCCGTTCTGCTGAAAATCGCATTTTCAGACAAGGGCGGCAAGGGTGACGCAGACCAGAAGGTCGAAGAGAGCGAGCTGGTCAAGAATTACAATATTGCCATGAAGGGCGAAGACGACGAAGTTCCCGCCGGAGCCCGCTCCTGAAAACTGAATTTGTTTTTCCCGGCTGCTGCCAAAATGGCAGCAGCCATTTTTTTTTTCGGAAAAGCCTTGACAATCGAGTTAGAAAATGCTAACCTATATGAGGTTAGAAAAAGCTAACTGATAAATCATGGAACTTTTCTGATAATATTTCCCGGAAAAGTGTTTTTGAAAAGGAGCCGATGTATGATGCCGTTAACCATGCTGCAAACGGGGGAAACCCAGACCATCAAGAAAGTGGGAGGTCGGGAGGATACCCGGCGTTTTCTGGAATCATTGGGCTTTACCGCCGGCGGGGAAGTGACGGTGGTAGCACGGCTGGGAGGAAATGTGATTGTCAGTATCCGGGACTCCCGGGTAGCCGTCAGCCGGGAAATGGCCGGAAAAATTATGGTATGAACCCTTTGGGGATTCAAATGCTCTGCAATGCGGAGACAGGCCTGAAAAGGCTTTTTCAGTGATCGAAAGGAAGGGGTATTGTTATGCAGACATTGAGACAGGCCCGGGTGGGAACAACTGTCAAAGTGGTAAAGCTTCATGGAGAAGGCGCGGTCAAACGCCGGATTATGGATATGGGCATTACCAAAGGCGTTTCCGTTGCCGTGCGAAAAGTAGCGCCGTTAGGTGACCCGGTAGAGGTAACCGTGCGGGGATATGAACTTTCTCTGCGGAAAAGCGACGCGGAAATGGTGGAAGTGACAGAGGCGTAATCATTTTTTGCCTGTGGGTTAGCTGAAACTAATTCGAGAAAAACATGATTTTGAAGGGGGAAATACCAATGAAAATCGCTTTGGCGGGCAATCCCAACAGCGGCAAAACCACGCTGTTTAACGCGCTGACCGGTTCCAACCAGTTTGTAGGCAACTGGCCCGGTGTAACGGTGGAAAAGAAAGAAGGAAAGCTGAAAGGCTTTCAGGATGTGATCCTGACGGACCTTCCCGGCATTTATTCCCTGTCGCCCTATACGCTGGAAGAAGTGGTGGCGAGAAACTATCTGCTTCAGGAAAAGCCGGACGCTATTCTGAACATTGTGGACGGCACCAATCTGGAGCGGAACCTGTACCTGACCACTCAGCTGCTGGAGCTGGGCGTACCGCTGGTTATGGCGGTGAATATGTCCGACGTGGTGGCGAAAAACGGCGAGAAGATCGATACAGCGGCCATGGAAAAGGCGCTGGGCTGCACCGTGGTGGAGATTTCTGCGCTGAAAGGTACCGGCGTGAAGGAAGCCGCACAGCAGGCTGTGCTGGCCGCCAGAACGGGAAAGAGTGAGAAGCACGTCCACCGCTTTTCCGAAGCTGTGGAGAAGGTACTGGACGAAATCTCTGCAAAGCTGACAGGGGTTTCCAAGGAACAGAAGCGGTTCTATGCCATCAAGCTGTTCGAGCGGGACGAAAAAATCAGGGAAAACCTGAAAAACCCGCCGGAGGTGGAATCCATGGTGGCGGCTCTGGAGGAAGAGCTGGACGACGACGCGGAATCCATCATCACCAACGAGCGGTATGAGTATATTGCTTCCATTATCAAAAGCTGTTACAAAAAGCGGAAAGCCCGCGGTATGACCACGTCCGATAAAATTGACCGGGTCGTCACCAACCGCTGGGCAGCACTGCCGATTTTCGCAGTGGTCATGTTTATCGTCTATTATATTTCCGTCACCACTGTAGGTACGATTTTTACCGACTGGGCCAATGACGGCGTGTTCGGAGCCGGCTGGCATCTGGCCGGTGTGGGGTCGGAAGCCTATACCGAAGCTTCCGATGCATACAGTCTGGAAAGCAGCAAAGTGGATGCATACATAGAAGCCGCCGGGGAAGCCGGAGTAGATACCGAGGCGATTTCCGCCATGTGGGAAGCAGGGGAGACTGACGCTGCGGTCATTGACGATTTTACCGCCGCAGCCACTGCCGCCAATGTGGAGGGCAGTCTGGACATTTACAACGACGATACCGGAGAGGTTGAGGAAACCCTGACGGTGACAGCCGCAGATTTTGCCGCAGCCGTACAGGCGGAAGAGCCTGACCCCAATGCCTACGGCGTGTGGGTGCCCGGCATTCCGGTGCTGGTGGAAAACGGCCTGAACGCCATCAACTGTGCGGGTTGGCTTCAGGACCTGATTCTCAATGGCATCATCGCCGGTGTGGGCGCTGTGCTGGGCTTTGTTCCTCAGATGCTGGTGCTGTTCCTGTTCCTGGCGTTCCTGGAATCCTGCGGTTATATGGCTCGAATTGCCTTTATCATGGACCGGATTTTCCGCAAGTTCGGCCTGTCCGGAAAGTCCTTTATTCCCATGCTCATCGGCACCGGCTGTGGTGTGCCCGGTATTATGGCTTCCCGGACCATTGAAAATGACCGTGACCGCAAGATGACCATCATGACCACCACCTTTATTCCCTGCAGCGCCAAGCTGCCCATTATTGCCCTGATTGCCGGCGCTCTGTTCGGCGGCGCCTGGTGGGTTGCGCCCAGCGCCTATTTTGTGGGAGTGGCTGCCATTGTCGTTTCCGGTATTATTCTGAAAAAGACCCGTATGTTTGCAGGCGACCCGGCTCCCTTTGTTATGGAGCTGCCCGCCTATCACTGGCCCACTGTCGGAAATGTGCTCCGCAGTATGTGGGAGCGGGGCTGGTCCTTTATTAAGAAAGCCGGTACCGTGATTCTGCTGGCCACCATCTTTGTCTGGTTTACCTCCGGCTATGGCTTCGGCGAAAACGGCTTTGGCCCGGTGAGCATGGAAAACAGCATTCTTGCCGCAATCGGAAACGCCATTGCATGGCTGTTTATTCCCTTGGGCTGGGGCAACTGGCAGTCGGCTGTGGCAGCCTTTACCGGCCTGATTGCCAAGGAAAACGTGGTCGGTACCTTCGGCGTTCTCTACGGCGGATTTGATGAAGTGGCTGAAAACGGATGGCAGGTTTGGGCAATGATGCGCGGTTCCTTCACGGCCGTGTCCGCTTATTCCTTCCTGGTGTTCAATCTGCTGTGCGCTCCCTGCTTTGCCGCAATCGGTGCGATCAAGCGGGAAATGAACAATGCCAAGTGGACCTGGTTTGCCATTGGTTACCAGTGCGGCTTTGCTTATGTGGTTTCCCTGTGCATTTATCAGATCGGCACACTGCTGACCACCGGCGCTTTCAGCGTGTTCACGGTGATTGCGTTCCTGCTGGCGATCGGAATGATCTATCTGCTGGTTCGCCCTGACCGGCAGAGCACGGCCCTTCGCAAGCGCGTCCGCGCATAACTCATACTTTTTAAAAAGATTTGAAAAAAGGAGGATTTCCAATGCTGGAAATATTGCTTGAGAATTGGGGAACCCTGCTGGTTGGCCTGCTGGTGCTGGCCGCTGTGGTGGGGATTGTAGGCAAGATGGTGCGGGACAAAAAGCAGGGGAAATCCTCCTGCTCCTGTGGCTGCGGCGGATGCAGCGGCTGTGGCGGCGCCTGCCATGGACAGCCCCATCAGGCTGACAGGAAATAAAGAAAAAGCGAGAGGCACGGTTTCGGCCGTGCCTTTTGACTTTATGAAGGATGTGATGGAATGAAGCTTTCCCGCGTACAGATTGCCTATCTGCTGACCATTTACGAAATGCTGGAAAAAGGCCCGGTGCGTCTGTCCGATGTGGCACAGGTTATGGGCGTGAGCAAACCCAGTGTTCACGGCATGGAGGAACAGTTGATTCGTCTTGGACTGTTGGAAAAGAAACGGTATTCATCCGTTCAGATGACGGAATCCGGACGGGAAAAAGCTCGGTGTTATGGGGAAGCGGTAGAGATTCTGACGTCCTATTTTCAGAGCACCTTACAGCTTTCGGCGGAAATTGCCAGTCAGAGTGCGTTTGCACTGCTTGGGGAATGGACAGAAGAAACCCGGCAGGCAGCCATGGATCAGCTGCGGCAGGAAAAGGGTTTCATTTCTTCCGGTTGTTCATAATTTGTTCAGAATCCTTCCCGGAAAAATATGATATACTGTGCATGACTGACCGGTCATTCAGTTTGTCCGTCAGAATCCAGAAGCAAACGTCCGGGAGGAACCATCATGCTGTCAAAATTCAGCGTTCGCAAGCCCTTCACCGTTTTTGTGGCGGTGATTCTCATTATCCTGTTGGGGGTAATTTCCTTCACCCGTATGTCAACGGATCTGCTGCCCAAAATGACGCTGCCCTATGCGGCGGTCATCACCACTTATCCCGGCGCAAGCCCGGAGAAAGTGGAGCTGTCCGTGACCAAGCCTATTGAACAGACCCTTGCCACTACTAGCGGCGTGGAGCAGGTTACCAGTGTTTCCAGCGCCAATACCAGTATGGTGATTTTGCAGTTTACCCAGGACACCAACATGGACAGCGCCATGATTGAAATGAGCGGCAGTCTGGATCTGGTAAAAGGCCAGCTGGACGACGCAGTGGGCTCGCCCATGATTATGAAAATCGACCCGGATATGCTGCCGGTCATGGTGGCCAGCGTGGACATGGAGGGACAGGACAGCCGGGAAATCACCCAGCTGGTGGAGGAAACCGTGGTGCCGGAATTTGAGCGCATCAGCGGTGTTGCCAGCGTCACAGCCACCGGTTTGGTGGAAGACAGTCTCCGGGTGACGCTGAACGATGAGAAAATTCAGGCCCTCAATGACAAAGTGCTGGCATCGGTGGATGAGGGACTGGCGGAAGCGGAGGAAAAGCTGAACGAGGGAGAGGCAGCGCTGAAAGAAGCCCGCAGCCAGCTGGAAAACCAGCAGAAAGAGCAGCTGGAAACCCTGACGGAACAGAATTTGCAGCTTTCCTCTGCCCTGAACCAGCTGAATCTGGTGCTTTCTCTGCTGCCGGAGGACACCACGGGCCTCAATGAGCTGTACGATTCGCTGGAGAGCGGAAAAAATGATTTCTCGGACATGGTGGATCAGATTCAGTCCGGTATGGCCTCTGTGGAAGATGCCATTGATGTGGATACCCTCCGTTCGGTGTCCAGCGGTCTTGGCACTGCTGCGGACAGCTTGCAGGCACTGGCCGGACAACTGACACAGCCGGAACTGGCACAGACGGTTTCCGATATGGAGGCGGCGCTGCGCAGCGCCAAAGATAGTGTGGATCAGGCGGTGGAGCTGTTGGAAAATCAGCCTGACCTGTCTCAGCTGGACCAGTTGGAATCCAGTCTGGATGAAGGGATGGATTCCATCAAGGCGGCGATCGATCAGCTTCCCCAGCTGAGAGAGACCATTTCCGGCCAGCAGGAACAGCTGAACGAAGCCAAAAAACAGCTGGATATGGGCATTCAGACATTGACCCAGAAAATGACCGAGGCTTCCGTTGCCCTGACCACCCAGGAAAACGAGCTGAAAAAAGGCCGGGAAGAGTTCGAAGCGTCCCGGGATGAGGCCTATGAAAAGGCCGGACTGGATGGCGTGATTACCCGGGATACCATTTCCGGACTGCTGACCGCTCAGAACTTCTCCATGCCCGCGGGCTATCTATCCGAAGGGGAAACCCAGTATACTGTCCGGGTAGGCGACGCTCTCGGTTCTCAGAAAGAGCTGGAAGAGCTGGTGCTGTTCCATGTGGATACGGGAGATCTGGGGGATATCACACTTCAGGATGTGGCGGATGTGGAAATGACCGATAACAGCGGCGAAATGTACGCCAAAATCAACGGCAATGACGGCATCCTCCTTTCTTTCCAGAAGCAGAGCACTGCTTCCACCACAGAGGTTTCCGATGCCATCCGGGCAACCATGGAGCGTCTCAGTGCGGAAAATGAAGGGCTGCACATAACGTCCATGCAGGATCAGGGCATCTATATCAATATTATTATTGATTCGGTGCTGGAAAATCTGGTCATGGGCGGCGTGCTGGCCGTGATTATCCTTCTTCTGTTCCTGCGGAGTATCCGTCCCACACTGGTGGTGGCTTTGAGCATTCCCATCAGCCTGACCTTTGCGCTGGTACTCATGTATTTCAGCGGTGTCACCTTGAATATTATCTCCCTGTCCGGTCTGGCGCTGGGCGTAGGTATGCTGGTGGATAACAGTATTGTGGTGATTGAAAATACCTATCGTCTCCGGGCAGAAGGCGTTTCCCCCGCTAAAGCCGCTATGGAGGGAGCAGGGCAGGTAGCGGGCGCTATTTTCTCGTCAACGCTGACCACGGTCTGTGTGTTCCTGCCCATCGTCTTCACCGAAGGTATGACCCGCCAGCTCTTTACAGATATGGGCCTGACCATTGCTTATTCCCTGATGGCCAGTTTGCTGGCAGCGCTGACGCTGGTGCCGGCCATGAGTTCCGGTCTGCTGCGGAAGGTGCCGGAAGCCAAAGACGGGCTGTTTGCCCGGTTTGCCGCATTTTACGGAAGACTGCTGGAAGGCGCCCTGCGTTTCAAGCCGGTGGTGCTGGGAGCAGTCCTGCTGCTGTTTGTGTTCTGTCTGTGGCAGGCCACTTTAATGGGAACGGCTTTCATGCCGGAAACGGACAGCCTGCAAATGAGTGTTTCCATGGAAATGCCCGCCGAGGCCACCACGGAAGAGACCCGGGAAATGGCCACGGAAGTTTCCAAGCGGATTCAGGAAATCGAAGGAGTGGACAGTGTGGCCGCCATGGAAAGCAGCGGAATGATGTCCATGGCTGGCGGTGGAATGTCCATTTATGTGACGCTGGAAGAGGAGCGCTCCAAAACCAGCCAGCAAATCGGTGATGAAATCGAAGCTGCTACAGCCGATCTGGACTGCACCGTCACGGCTTCCGGTTCTTCCATGGATTTGTCGGCGCTGGGCGGTTCCGGCGTGCAGCTGATTGTCAAGGGGCCGGAGTTGGACGGTCTGGAAGCTCTTGCGGCCGATTTGGGAGAACTGCTGGAAGGCATCGAAGGAACCACGGAGATCGACAACGGTCTGGAGGAAACCGAACCGGAGATCAAGGTGACGGTGGACAAAGAAAAGGCCATGGCCTGTCAGCTGACGGTGGCCCAGGTCTATCAGGAAGTGGTCAAGGCTATTTCCGGCGAAACCACCGCCACAACTTTGACCGTGGGAAGCGACGACTATCCGGTGCTGTTGGTGGAAGGCGGAGATTCCGTGACCCATGACACCCTGAAAGACTACCGGATTTCCGTGACCAAAGACGGGGAGAAAACGGAAATTCCCCTCAGTGAAGTGGCGGAGATTTCCATGGAAAACAGCCTTTCTTCCATCAATCATCAGGACCAGACCCGTACCCTGACTGTTTCCGCAGGGGTGGACAGCAGCCACAACATCGGTCTGGTAGGCCGGGACGTGGAAAAAGCGCTGGCTTCCTTTGATGTCCCCGAGGGCTACACCGTGGAGCTGGCCGGCGAAAACGAGACCATCCAGCAAACCCTCAATGATATGCTGCTGATGATTCTGCTGGCTGTGGTGTGCATTTATCTGATTATGGTGGCGGAGTTCCAGTCTCTGCTGTCTCCCTTTATCGTGATGTTTACCATCCCGCTGGCCTTTACCGGCGGACTGCTGGCGCTGCTCCTGACCGGTACCGAACTGAGCATGATTGCCATGCTGGGCTTCCTGGTTCTTTCCGGCGTGGTGGTCAACAACGGTATCGTGTTTGTGGACTATGTCAACCAGCTGCGGCTAAGCGGTATAGACAAATACGGCGCGCTGATTCTGGCGGGAAAAACCCGTCTGCGCCCCATCCTCATGACTGCTCTCACCACCATTCTGGGATTGTCCACTATGGCGCTGGGCATGGGTTCCGGTGCGGACATGGTACAGCCGCTGGCCATTGTCACCATTGGCGGCCTGCTCTATGCCACACTGCTCACGCTGTTTGTGGTGCCCTGTCTCTATGACGTTTTCAACCGCCGTCCCATGAAGCACAGAGGGGAGGAGGAAGCCTGATGCCATCGGAAAAGGAATTGGCCATTTATCAGGGTGTGCTCCGATTATTGCAGGAGGGCGCAGATATTCACGCGCTGAAAGCCTCCGATATTGCGGAAGCTGCCGGATTGGGAAAAGGTACCCTGTACAATTATTTTTCTTCCAAAGAAGAAATCCTCCTCTCCACCATCCGGTACACCATGGAAGAACATTTTCGCCAGCTGACCGAGGCCATCGACCAACAGCAGGGCTTTGAGAAAAAGCTCCGCAGTGCGCTGGAATATGAAGTGCACCATCAGGGGAGCCATCATCAGACCTGGTTTCTGCTGTCCTATTTTGGCGTGCAGGGAATGCCCCGGAAACCCCGGGAGCCTTCCGGCTTCTTTCAGCAGATGCAGCGGAAAACCGCTCAGCTGATGCTGCACCTGGCCCGGCTGGGACAGGAAGAGGGAATTTTGGGCGCATATTCCGAGGAAGAAGTGCTGATGGCCTTTACAGGCGCTTTTGCCGCGCTTTCTTTTCGGCTGTGTGCGGAACCCTCCCTTCCGGCAGAAAGGCTGGTAACCTCCTGCTATGAAATGCTGGTGCGCGGGCTGCAAAATCCAATAGGCTGAGTGAATCTTAAAAAAACCGGAGGCAGATGCTTCCGGTTTTTTCGTTACTAGATCAGTTCGCAACTTTTTTTCCACGATTTTCCGGAAAGGCTCTGGTACAATAAAGCCACAGGGACGCCAAAGCAGGTGTATGAACGCACCGCGGTGCACAAGGAGTTTCCAACGTGTATGCCGGCGCCTGTATTGCCGTGAAAACGGCGCGGATATTTCCGCAAGATCGTAGGTTCGAATCCTACCGCACATCTAAAAAGATGTGTGCCAGTGGTTTGGTAATTGCCGTATCATACGGCACTTTTTCTGAGAAAAGTGTCAGTGGCCCAGTCGGTGTTTCTCCCTTTTGGAAATACCGGCAGCCTGTGTCCGGCCTTGCCTGAAACCGGATACCGCACAGGGAAAACAGTGGCCAGAAGCAGGGCTTTCCGCCTCTGAATTCCGGTGCTTAAGATTTCAGCCGCCGGGTGTGGGCGGGTCTCTGACACGCGAATTGAATTCCGGGAGGTTATACATATGAAAAAAGTAGTCATCAACGAAAATCAGAAGGGCCTGCTGTTCCGAAACGGAAAGTTTGAGAAGCTGTTGGGAGCAGGCAAATATTATTGCTATGGCGGCAGAGTGATTGAAGTGCGTTCCCTGTTCCAGCCGGTACAGTCAGAAAACTGTGCGCTGGAAACGCTGCTGGCTGACCCGGAGATTGCCGGGGCCGTCGCAGTGGTAGAAGTGAGCGACACCAATATGGCCCTGCATTTTGTCAACGGCCTGTTCTCCGAAATTCTCCGGCCGGGTAAATACGCCTTCTGGAGCTGCATTGACCAGCATGAATTCCGTCAGGTAGATGTGACCGACCCGGTGATCCCGTCGGATATTCCGTCTGAAGTCATCGCCCGTCTGCCCCTGAGTGTCTATCACCGGGTGGAAGTGGCGCCCTATCAGAAAGCCCGACTGTACTTCAACCAGAAGCTGACAGCGCTTCTGGAGCCGGGCGTATACTATTACTGGCGCAATCATATCCAGATTGAGACAGAACTGGTGGATACCCGGCTGATTCAAATGAATATCACCGGTCAGGAAATCATGACCCGGGATAAGGTGTCCCTGCGCATCAATTTTGTCTGTACTTACCGCATTACCGATCTCATCAAAATCAGCACAGAAATCGAGGATTATGAAGAGCAGATGCATGTGGCCGCACAGCTGGCCATGCGGGAATATGTGGGCAAATACGGGCTGGATGAAATTCTGGACGCAAAAGCGGAAATTTCCGCCTTTGTGCTGGAACGGCTGAAAGCCCGGGAAAAGGATCTGTTTGTGGAAATCACGGATGCCGGTGTGAAGGATCTCATTCTGCCGGGAGAAGTCCGCGAGATTATGAATACGGTGCTGCTGGCGGAGAAGCGGGCACAGGCCAACGTCATCACCCGCCGGGAAGAAATTGCCTCTACCCGCTCCCTGCTGAATACTGCCCGACTGATGGAAGAAAACCAGACGCTGTATAAACTCAAGGAGCTGGAATATATGGAACGCATCTGTGAAAAAGTGGGAAATATCAATCTCGGCGGAAGCGGAGACGCTCTTTCCCAGCTGATGGCGCTGCTGACCCGGCAGGCATCGTAAAGAAAGCAAAAAATACCGCCGCAGTGATTGGCTGCGGCGGAGAAAGGAGAGATTTGTTATGATAGAAATTCAGGGAATCTGCAACACGGCCCGGTGTTACTGTGAAACACTGGAACCGGAAGCGGCGGAACAGATTCAGCGGCTCTGTGATCTGGAGGCCTTCCGGGAAAGCACCATCCGCATTATGCCGGATGTTCATGCAGGCAAGGGCTGCACCATCGGTACAACCGTGACCATTCAGGACCGTGTCATCCCCAATATGGTGGGAGTGGATATCGGCTGCGGGATGGAAACCGTTCGGCTGCGGCAAAAGCAGCTGCATTTTCAAAAGCTGGACGAAGTTATCCGTCAGAAAATTCCCAGCGGCGTAAAAATCAGACGGCTTCCGCTGGCGTGTCAGGCAGAAGTTCCGCTGGAACAGCTCTACTGTGCCAATCATGTAAACATACAGCGGGCCCGCCAGAGTATCGGAACTCTGGGAGGCGGCAACCACTTTATCGAAGTGGATCAGGACAGCACCGGCGCGCTCTATCTGGTGGTGCACTCCGGAAGTCGTCATCTTGGCGTGCAGGTTGCCAAATACTATCAGAATGAGGGGCAGAAGGCGTTCTATCGAAAAGCCTCCGGCCTGACCAGTGAATTGATTGCCGATATGAAGGCACAGGGACGCCAGCGGGAAATTCAGGCCGTTCTGGACGAGCAGCGGGCGATTTCGGAGTTCCCGCCGGAACTGATCTGGGTAGAAGAGGGGAATTTTTATAAGTACCTCCACGATATGGAAATTACCCAGCAATTCGCGGATCTCAACCGGAAAGCCATGGTGCAGATCATTCTGGAAGAGCTGGGGCTGGAAGTCGAGGAATCCTTTACGACTGTCCACAATTATATTGATTTGGAAAAAATGATTCTCCGAAAAGGCGCAGTGTCCGCGGAAAAGGGTCAAAAACTGCTCATTCCCATCAATATGCGGGACGGCAGCCTGATTTGTCTGGGAAAAGGCAATCCGGACTGGAATTTTTCCGCACCTCATGGGGCAGGGCGGCTGATGAGCCGGACAAAGGCCCGCGCTTCCCTTACCATGGAGGAATTCCGCAAGCAGATGCAGGGAATCTATACCACCTGTGTCCGGAAGGAAACGCTGGACGAGTCGCCTATGGCCTATAAGAGCATAGAGGAAATCACATCGCAGATTGAACCCACTGTTCAAATTCTGGAACGAGTTCGCCCGGTCTATAACTTCAAAGCGTCCAATTGATTGTGAAAGGAGGAGTCCCCATGAAGGAGCTCATTCTCTCGCGGCTGCGGGAAATCGAAGAAAAGGAACAGGTGCGGATTCTGCTGGCAGTGGAATCGGGCAGCCGTGCATGGGGATTTGCTTCCCCGGACAGTGATTACGATGTGCGGTTTCTCTATGTCCGGCCAGTACAGGCCTATCTGCAATTGTGTCCGGAGCGGGATGTGCTGGAATATCCCATTGAGGGAGAACTGGACCTCAACGGCTGGGATTTGAGCAAGGCGTTAAAACTGATTTACAAATCCAACCCGACTCTGTTTGAATGGCTGACCTCTCCGGTGGTCTATTGGGATTCCCCGTTCCGTCAGGCGGTGCAGCCGCTGCTGAAAGACTATTTTTCTTCCAAAAGCGCGGTGCATCATTATCTGTGTCTGGCGGAAAACCATGACCGGGTCTATCTTCAGGGGGAGCAAATTCGCCTGAAAAAGTTTTTCTATACCCTTCGGGCGGTGCTGGCCTGCCGCTGGATTCTGACCCGGAAAAGCCCGCCGCCGGTTCCCTTTCGGGAATTGATGGCGGAAACGCTGGAACCTTTCCTGTGGCCGGAGGTGGAGCGGCTGCTGGCTTTGAAATGTCAGGTGCTGGAAAGTGACCTTGTCCCTCGGGTGGCGGCACTGGATCGGTATCTGGAAGAAAGCCTTGCCATGATTCGCCGGGAAGCGGAAGGGATTTCCCGACGGACACCGGTAGGCTGGGAAGCGTTGGACCGGCTGTTCCTGACGGAGTTGTACCGGTAAAGCCGTTATTCCACCGTTTTCCGGGCGTACTCTTCCAACAGTCCTCGATAGATTCGGTACTGCTCCACGGAAACGTCCGGGGGCGTCTGGTGGTCTACACTGGGGATATACCGCCTGCTTTTCATGGCAGGCAGAATCCGCTCAAACTCTCGGCGCATGGCCTCTTCTCCCAGATGTATAATGGTTTTGTCATAGCCGCCGATCATAATCCACTGGGGATGATTTCGGCGAATCCGGTTTACATCCACACCGGCCTGCCGCTCCAGCGGCAGTACCCCTTCAATTCCCACTTCCTCAAACCAGGGAATCAGCGGTTCCACATCTCCGTCGGTGTCAATCAGCACCCGTACACCGGCTTGTTTCAGCACGGGAATCAGCTTTCGATAGTAGGGGGCCATGAATTCGTCAAACAGCTCTTTGGAAATCATAGGGCCGTGGTTATAGGATAGATCCTCTGCAAAGGTCATGAACTCCGGTTCCATAATGGGCAGAAGCCGTTCCAGCACATGAAGGTAATACTCGGTCAGCTCCCGGTTCATCCGGTGCATCAGTTCCGGCTCGTCGTAAAAGGCATACAGGTGATTTTCAATGCCGAACAGCGTTCTGGGGAACCAGAAAAAACCTTCCAGCGTCAGCCACTGGGCATAGTCGCCCTGTTCATGGCCTTTCTGCCATTCCCGGGCGCAGGCCAGGGCGTCTTCCAAGGGCTCTTCTGTAAACAGACAATGGTGCAGTCGGTTGTAGTCATCTTCGTCGGTGAGAATTCCGGCTCCGTGGGAAACCGGCTGGGGAATATCTCCGGAGCGGATTCCCAGCCAGATCTGGCGCAGGGGGTCCAGACCAAACCAGTTCTGTAAGGTATCAGGGCCGGTTTGGGCCGGAGCCCCTTCTTTTTGCCAGCGGCTGGTGGTCAAATCCCACCAGGTGGCCCATTCCACCATGGGCAGCCGGTCGGGCTTCTGCCCGTTCAGCACGGCGGCGACACGTTCCCGGTTATTCATCTGCAATTCCTCCTTGTTTTTCGTCTGCCTTCAGTATATACTGAAAGCAAATGCAAAAAAACCGCCTGTTTTGCGGAGTTTCGGGGGCGATTTTGTGACAAGTCTTTTGAAAATGACCGGTTCCTTTTCCATCCAGAGCCAGCGGGTTTCCCTGCCCTGTACCGCCCATTCCCATGAATTTCTGGAAGTGGCTTATGTGGAAAAAGGCTGGGCCACCCATACTCTCAACGGTGTTTCCCGCAGGCTGAATACTGGAGACGTGGTGCTGGTGGATTTCGGAGAGGTACACAGCTATGACAGCGGCAGCAGTGATCTGACGGTGGTCAATTGCCTGTTTCAGCCCGGATTGTTGAACACCTCCCTGATTCATTGCCGCAGCTTTCCGATGCTGCTCAACAGCTGTATGCCGGGCATGGGGGAGAGCTGTGCGGCTTTTGGCGGCAAAGGAAAGATTTTTCACGACCGGAAAGGGGAAATTCTGGCGGTGCTGCGTCGGCTGCAAAGGGAATTTTCCAATCAGGACGCGGGATATGACGCCATGATCCGGCTGCTGCTGTGGCAGCTGGTGATTCATTCCGTGCGGCTTATCGGGATTCAGGTGCCCCGGCGTCCGGAGATGGAGGTTTCCTGGGGTCTGGAGGAAATCCGGAAAAACCCGGCCGCCCCTCATTCCCTGACGGAATACGCCCGGCGGTTTTCCATGCGTCCGGAAGGGCTTAGCCGGATGTTTCTGGCACAGACCGGAGAAAAATATGGGGAACACCTGTGCCGGAAACGAATGGAGCTGGCCTGCCGTCTGTTGCTGGAAACCCGGGCCCCTGTCCCGGAAATCGGGGAACAGTGCGGGTATCAGGACGCTAAATCCTTCCGGGAGGCCTTTCGCCGGATGACCGACCAATCGCCCCGGGAATATCGGAAAAATGCGTCGGCGCCGCTGCTTCACCGCATTCACACCCTGTAAAGGCGTTTCCCTGTACAGAAAAGAACCCTTCCAAGCCCGGAAAACCGAATTCGGAAGGGTTCTTTTTGTACAATTCCGTTCTGATCGTGCAGGTGTCTTATTTGCGTTTCAGGCGGAAGGTCTTGATCTCGAAGGGTTTCCAGCTGACTTCCCAGTTGTCGGGAGTCCAGGTTTCGCCGGTCTCTTCTTCCAGCAGATTGCAGGCGCTGATGGAAGCCAGCGGCAGGTCGCTGGAGAGCTTCACGGTCATCCGGCCGCCGCGGCATTCGTGGAGACGGACGATCAGATCGTCGCCATCCTCGGACTTCTTTACAGCGTCCAGCACCAGACGACGGTCTGTCAGAACCACGGGGCGCAGTCCATTGACAGCGGCGCCGGGAACCACCTGTGCAGGCAGGTTCAGAACCACGGATTCCTCAATGGTGTTGCCCTCTGTGACGGAACCGGCGTGGGGCAGCAGGGCATAGGTGAAAGTGTGAACGCCCATATCGGACTGCTGGTCCGGGTACTTACTGCTCTTGAGCAGGGACAGCTTCATGACGTTTTCCCGGATATTATAGCCGTATTTGCAGTCGTTCAGCAGGCTGACGCCATAGCCGTTTTCGGAAATATCGGCCCACTTGTGGCCTACGACCTCGAACTTTGCCCAATCCCAGCTGTTGTTCATGTGGGTAGGACGCTCCACATGGCCGTACTGGATATCATAGGTGGCGCGGGTAGTGCGGATATCCACCTGGAAGGCGGTCTTCAGCAGACGGCGCTTTTCGTGCCAGTCCACACGGGTGGCGAAGTCAATGCGGCGGCTGTCGGCGTACACCGTCATGTCCTGTGCGATTTCGGAAGCGTTGTAGCGGTACACAAAGCGCAGTGTGGCTTTCAGTGCGCCGCAGTCCGTCACTTCTACCGGCTGCACCAGGACAGGGGTTTCCTGCTTCTGGGTGTAATACACATCGATGTCCCAGGCGTCGAAGTTGATGGGCTTATCCTCGAACACTTCCAGACGGTTGCCTTCACCGGAAAGCACCTCGCGGCTGTTCTCCTTGTCCCAGATACGGGTGAGTACGCCGTTTTCGTTCCAGCAGATGGTGTAATAGGGGGTTTCCAGAGTGCGGGCTTCGGTGTCAGCGGTAAAGACAGCGGGAGCCTCTTCCACAGTTTCCGGCACAAAGGTAATGACGCAGGGAGTCAGCGGCTCCAGTGCTACCTGTACCCAGCAGCCGTCTTTGCCAGCCTGAACCAGCAGTGCGCTGCCGTCAGCCATGAAGCGGCCCTTGCGGGTTTCGGGCAGGAAGACGGTTTCCGTGCGGGGGAAGCTGCCGAAGTGATACAGAGTCCACTGGTTTTCGCTGTTCTGAATCAGGTTGTTCCAGGCATCCTGATCGGCCTTGTCCAGCAGACGGTTAGCCTCCTCATATTCCTTCCAGGAATCCTCATAGACTTCCTGAATGGAGGAGCCGGGGATAATGTCGTGGAACTGGTTGCGCAGGAGAGTTTCCCATGCTTCGTGGATGGGCTCGTCGGCATATTCACCGCCCATGAGCCAGCTCATGGCGGAGAGCCATTCGGTGCGGGCCAGATGGTTTTCCGTGCTGCGGTTCCACTTCTTGTTGCGGGCCTGATTGGTATAGGTTCCGCGGTGGTATTCCAGATACAGCTCGCCGTCCCAGGTGTGGACATAGCGGTCGGTCTCGTCCACCTTTTTATGGAGATCCCGGAAGAAGTCCCCGGCACGGGTGGTCTTGACGTTGGGCAGACCGGGCATTTTGTCCATGGCCCGGCGCATTTTCAGCATGTTGCGGTTGACGCCGCCGCCGCCATCGCCGAAGCCATAGGAGATCAGCACTTCATTGGACAAATCCTTGTTGCGGAACTTTTTCCAGGTACCCAGAACAGTGCGGGGGCTGAGCAGTCCGTTATAGGTGGAATAGCGGTTGTCCAGAGACATGCCCTGTTCCGGCGTGGTGACGAAATAGGTCAGCACTTCGGTACCGTCCATGCCCTTCCAGCGGAACAGATCATCGGGCATGGTGTTGAACTGGTTCCAGCTGATTTTGGTGGTCATAAAGGTGTCAATATTGCACTGTTTCAGAATCTGCGGCAGGGCCCAGCTGTAGCCGAATACATCGGGCAGCCACAGATAGGAGCAGGTTTTGCCAAATTCCTTCTGGAAGAACCGGATGCCGTAGAGGAACTGGCGGGTCAGGGATTCGCCGGAAACAATGTTGCAGTCCGCTTCCAGCCACATGCCGCCGTCAGTTTCCCACTGGCCGTCGGCCACTTTCGCCTTGATTTTCTCAAAAAGCTCGGGGCAGTCCTTCTTGATATAGCGGTACAGCTGGGGCTGGGTCTGCAAAAAGTCGTACTCTTCAAACTCTTCCATCAGGTGCAGCACCGTGGAGAAGGAGCGCATGGCCTTTTCCCGGGTGTGGTTCAGACGCCACAGCCAGGCCACGTCAATGTGGGTATGGCCCACACAGCGGATGGTCACGTCACTGTGCTTTTCCATGGCGGCCAGATCATTTTCCAGAGAGCGGGCGGCTTCGCTTACGGTTCCGTGGAATTTATCATCGTCCCAGTTGAGGAATTTCAGAGAGCGATCCATGGCGGAAACCAGTCCGGCACGCTGAGGATGGTCGTCGGGCAGCAGACGGAGGGTTTTCACCAGCGCTTTGGCGGAGTAGTAGTAATCGTCGGTTTCCTGATGGAGGTAACCCAGCTTTGCTGCGGAAACCCGGTGAATCAGGATGTAATTGGGGTCGCCGCCCTGCAAACCGCTCCACAGCAGGAACGTCAGTTCCACGGTCTGACCGGCCAGATCAGCAAACAGCACCTCTTTATGGTTGCTGTCCACGCCCTGATAGGGACGGCGGTTCACATACAGCAGGGACTCAAAGCCCAGATTGTTGCCGCCGCCGGTCTGTCCGAAATCAAAATAACCGGCGGGAATCAGGCCGGGCTTGGCCTCGGGAATAGTGACGGTGGTACGGATCCACCAGTAACGGTCCACGCCGGGGAGAATGTCGCCTTCATGGAGGGTGTGCCCCTCAATCACATCGGGAATTTCCGTATGAACGGCGCCGGAGGGGGCGTTGTCGTCCATGCCTTCCATGGGGAGAAGGTTTTCCATTTCCACAAAGCGGAAATTTTCCAGTTCCCGCATCCGGCGGTCAAATTTTTCAATGGTCAGAAAGCGGCTTTCGGGGGTAAAAATATCTGCCATATCCACAGACTCCTTTCCAAAACTCAACTGAGACGGAAGTTTTTTATAAATCGACTGCCATTGTATCACGTTCCGGCCCGTCTTTCCAGTGTTCTTTTAAAAAAAATAAAAATATCCGGAAAATAAAAATTTTCTTCCGGTTGTGGAGAAAAATCATAGGGGAAATCAGGTTGAAGGGCTATGCAGGGTGTGTTATACTGAAATTGCTGCTTTCTCCATGGAAATATTGGGAAAAGCGATATGGTAAAATCCGTTTTTCAGAAAGGACCGTGTATGATGACGCCTGTATTATATATGATTATCCCCTGTTATAACGAAGAAGAGGTGCTGCCCATTACCAGCGGTATGTTCCTGCAAAAAATGGAAGAGCTGGAAGGAAAGGGCCTTGTCAGCCCGGACAGCAAAATCCTGTTCATCAACGACGGCAGCAAGGACAAAACCTGGGAGATTATTCAGGAACTGTCCCGGAAAGACCGCCACTTTATGGGAATTTCCCAAAGCCGCAACCGGGGACACCAGAACGCGGTGCTGGCCGGACTGATGGAAGCCAAGGATCGGTGCGACATCACCATTTCCATTGACTGTGACGGTCAGGACGACATCAACGCCATGGACGAGATGGTAAAAGAGTATTTGAACGGCTGTGAAGTGGTGTATGGCGTGCGGAGCAAGCGGGACACCGACACCTTTTTCAAGCGCTTTACCGCGGAGAGCTTTTATAAACTGATGAACTGGCTGGGGGCTGAGGTGGTGTTCAATCACGCCGACTACCGGCTGATTTCCAGCAAAGTGCTCAAAGAATTGCAGAATTTCAAGGAAGTCAATATTTTTCTGCGGGGCATGATTCCGCTGGTAGGCTTCAAAAGCACCAGCGTCTATTATGAGCGTCATGAACGGATTGCCGGAGAAAGCCATTATCCTCTTTCCAAAATGCTGGCGCTGGCCTTTAACGGCATCACCAGTCTCAGTGTCAAGCCGCTGCGAATGATTATCACCTTAGGTTTTCTCATTTCCATCCTAAGCTTTATCGGTGTGATCTGGTCGGTTGTGGTGAGTCTGATGGGAAACAGCGTGGCAGGATGGGCCAGCATTGTGAGTATGGTCTGCTTTATCGGCGGAATTCAGCTGCTCTGTCTGGGAGTGATCGGGGAATATATCGGGAAAATCTATCTGGAAGTCAAGGCCCGGCCCCGGTATATCATCAGTGACCGGACAGAAAGTGAGGAACAGGAAAAAGAGAGCCGGTAAAGGGAAGGTATCCGTCAAACAGGAAATGAAAAAAAGTAAGAGGGGAATTCAACATGGAAAAAAAGATGGAAGACTACTATCTGTCGATTCTGAGAGAGGAAATGCTGCTGGCCATGGGCTGTACAGAGCCGATTGCAGTGGCCTATGCAGCGGCAGCAGCCCGCAGCCTTTTGCAGCATCCGGAGAGCATTACGAGCTGTGCGCTGTATGTCAGCGGAAATATCATTAAAAACGCTAAAAGCGTCGTAGTGCCCAATACCGGTGGTATGAAGGGGCTGGAAGCTGCTGCCGCTGCGGGAATTGCGGCCGGAAAAGAAAAAGCGGGGCTGCAAGTGCTGGCGGAAATCAGTCAGGAGCAGAAAGAAGCCATTCAGACGCTGCTCCATCAGTGCGCCTTTCAGGTATTGCCGGCCAATGGCCCGAAGATTTTCTACATCGAAGTTCAGCTGAAAACACCGGAGGAGACGGCTCGGGCGGTTATCGAGGATTTTCACACCAATCTGGTGCTGTTGGAGCACAACGGGAAGGCAGAAAGCATCCATCGTTTGCCCTGTGGAGAAGCTCGGACGGAAGAACCCCAGACAGACCGTTCTCACATGAGCGTGCAGGGAATTCTGGATTTTGCCGCTCAGGTGGAGCTGGAAAAAACCGCAGAGCTGATCGAAAGACAGATTCGGTGCAATGCCGCCATTTCCGAGGAAGGACTGAAAAACCCGTGGGGGGCACAGGTAGGCCAGACCATGCTGAAAGGGGAAGCGGTGGATGTCTATACCCGGGCGGCGGCAGCGGCAGCCGCAGGCAGTGATGCCCGGATGAGCGGCTGTGAACTGCCGGTGGCCATTGTTTCCGGCAGCGGAAATCAGGGATTGACCGCTTCCATGCCGGTGATTGTCTATGCCCGGGAAACTGGTGCGTCAGAGGAAAAGCTCCATCGGGCGCTGCTGGTTTCCAATCTCATCACCATCCATCAGAAAACCAGTATCGGACGGCTTTCCGCATTCTGCGGCGCCACCAGTGCCGGTGTGGGCGCGGCCTGCGGAATTGCCTGGCTGGATGGCGGCGGATATGAGGAGATTTCCCATACCATTGTCAATGCACTGGCAGTGCTTTCCGGTATGGTGTGCGACGGGGCGAAACCTTCCTGTGCGGCAAAAATTGCAATGGCAGTGAATAACGGCATTTTCGGCTATCGGCTCTACCGCCAGGGACTGCAATTCTATGCCGGAGATGGAATCGTCACCAAGGGCGTGGAGAATACCATTGCCAATGTGGGACGGCTGGCCAACCAGGGAATGCGGATGACCGATGGCGAAATTCTGGATATGATGGTTGGAAAATGAAGATTTGCTTTTCAGACTGATAAGAGTATAAAACAAAGAGCGGAAGTTCCCGCGCCCAAATGAGGCATGGAAACTTCCGCTTCAATTTTTATGCCGCGTTCTGAGAAGATTGAGCATGAGCGCTCTGCCACATGGTCTCAGCAAAAATCCCGTATCCCTTTTCCGGCTCGTTCAGCAAAACGTGGGTGACTGCCCCCACCAGTTTGCCGTTTTGAATGATTGGGCTTCCGCTGAGTCCCTGTACAATGCCGCCGGTTTTTTCCAGCAGCGCAGAGTCTGTTACCCGAATGACCAGATTTTTGGTCAAACGGCTTTCGTCATAATTGACGGATTCAATTTCAATGTCATAATAGTGAGGCCCGCTGCCGTCAATAGTGGTGCAGATCTGGGCTTTCCCAGCTTTCACTTCCTGTTTCATGGCAATGGGAAGGGTTTCAGATTCTTCCGGTGGCTGAGAAAGCACGCCATACACACCAGTGTCTGTGTTGGCGGTCAGTTCGCCCATGGGCAGATCGCTGGAAAAGTATCCCTGCAATTCTCCGGCGGTGCCCCGCTGTCCGGGAACAATCCC